>Ga0163144_10006185_pt1 | contig 26478 bp, 35 predicted proteins | sample OliLak19BULKMAT1_FD_123175 | JGI IMG/M metagenome (GOLD analysis project Ga0163144, IMG submission 123175) | Freshwater microbial mat bacterial communities from Lake Vanda, McMurdo Dry Valleys, Antarctica - Oligotrophic Lake LV.19.BULKMAT1 | ecosystem: Environmental > Aquatic > Freshwater >...
ACGTGTAGAGGTTACCCAATCGATTTCCATCATTATAGGTATTTGTATATTTTACGACACCTCCTTCGAGTGCATAGAAATTGTCGAGTCACTCTTCTTTGAGGAGCACAGAAATTTTTTCGCATCTAATTCATCCAGTGCAGTACATCACTACTTTTTTGTCTTTGAGTTTCTCTTTATACTTTTCTATAAGTTCTTGCGTCTCCTTAAAGTTAACCGTCCCAGCAGGAAGAGCACCCTTGAAATGTCCAAGCTGTCGTTCATAGTCGTTACGCATATCTAGGATCGCTCGATCTTCATCTTGTTGTTCGACAATACGTTTAAACTCATCGACGCTCAACTGTTTGTCAGCTGCTTTCACTTGAGCCTCGTTTACTGTATGCCCTAGAGCAACAATCTCTGGACGATATTTTACGATCATCTTATCAAACTGATGTTCTTGGACTGATGTTGTCTTGGTATCGATATCGGGGATATCTTGAAAGTATCTATTTTGTGCAAGAAACTGTTTATATGCGTTCATCTGTCCAACGTTACAACTCATCGTAGCGCTAATACCTTCTTCACCTATATAGACGCGACCCTTCATCCCAATATCCGTACAGAACTGCTTATGCGCAAAAACCTCCGCCTGTGGATCAGCGATATCCACAAACTTATAGAACGTCAAAAGATGGTAGGTAGTGGAGTGTTGCATGAGGGATGGATTAGAATTTAACTAGCTAATAAGCGGATAGTAGGAATTTCTAGGTAAAATTCAATTGCAATGCGCAAACTAACATAACATTGAAAAGCGCTTTTACTGTACTATAGTTATATCAAGATTTACTATATATAAAGGAATGTGAACGCATCCTAGAGCGATCGAAAAGATCACTGAATTTGTAAAACAAGAGATGGAGTGAGTTTGTTCTGCTCATGACTTTTTCCATATTGAAAGAGTTGTCGGGATAGCAAAAAAACTTCACCAGTTTGAAGAGTGTGGAGATTTGTTTGTGATAGAAGCAGGAGCGCTACTTCACGAATCATTAGACGATAAGTTTTTTACACAATCAGATATGCAGTGAAGAAAAGATTCTATCTATCATTTTCTTAGATCTATCGGTCTTGATGTTGATACGGTGAGTAAGATCGTATTTGTTATAGAGAATGTTGGATATGGTAAAAGCTTGGAACGCGATGAACGCTTTGTGGGAACTGATGAGTTTAAAATAGTAGAAGATGCTGACAGACTAGAAGCTATATGAGCTATAGCTATAGCTAGAGTTTTTGCTTACTGATGAAAGAAAAATAGAGCGATCCATGATCCCGCTATTTCTCCAAAATCTGAACTTGATAGAGAACTATATACGAAATCTGAGAACACATCAATAAATCACTTCTATGAGAAACTTTTGAAGTTGAAAGATATGATACATACAGCATCCGGGAAAAGAATTGCAGAACAAAGACATCAGTATATGGAAAATTATCTAGAACAATTTTTTAAAGAACGAAATATTGAGGACGTGTATCCAACTACTCACGGGTTACTTAAAGATATTATATACGACAAAACACTTAATCATTAAGAAATAATTTCTACAACTTCATCACCTCATCACTCTTTCATTTTGCCATCGTGTCGATTTCGTCGCCATATTTTTTTGCGATTTCGTCGATCTGTTTTTCAGAAGATCATTTTTCATTTTCAGAAATTTCATCGTTTTTGAATTGGTTCTCGATTGCTTTACGTGCATCGTGTCTATGATTTCTGATAGCAACTTTTGCGTCTTCTCCATCTCTTGAAACAATCTTCGTTACCTCGGTTCTTCTTTCTTGTGTGAGAGGTGGTACTTTGATAAGAAGATAGTCTCCTTGATTGAGAGGAGTGAGTCAGATATTTGCGTCGTAGATAGCCTTTTCTATATCTTTGAGAATACTCTTGTCCCAAGGCTCGATTTTGAGTGTTTGAGAGTCAACGGTGTTTATGCTTGCGACTTGATTGAGTTTCTGATCCATGCCTCGTGAGTGGATATGAACGTGCATCTCTTCTACCAGTCCTGCTGAAGCTCTACCGAGTTGAAGACGCAAAAAGGACTGCTCGAGGTGAGCAAGAGTTTTTTCACATGAGTTTTTGAATTGATTTATATCCATAGGAAGTGAGGTAATTTACAAAAAAGTAAAGTGGTGAATGTATACACACTATATAGTAATGTGCCAATGAGTTTCAAGAACAGCTCATCTATATGGTAGAATGGAGTTGATAGCTATTGTATATCAACCACAACATTTTTTCTCATATTGTAAAGATAATTTTTAGTAGCGATTGAGCACGGGAGAGAAAAGCCATATGGGAGCTGGGTGAATTAAACTATCATTAATTGTTTCTTGGTGTATAAGCTCGGCCCCCACCCGTTGCAATGGCCAATAAATTACTTACATTCTAGCAAACGTCTTTACTCTTTTAACGTTACCGGTATTCATGACTATACATAAATGAATAACCTCTTTGGTTATATGCTCTTTAATTGCGAGCACTTTTCTATCTGCATTCGTTTTTGCGCAAGGAACAGGTTCTGGAACTGGGGAAGGTGACTTACTTAATCTCCTAGAACAACTCGAGGAAAGCGAAGGTGCTGAGGCGGAAGCAGAAGCTGAAGCGGCTGAGGAACATGATGCTGCGGAAGACATTTTGGACGATTTGGAGGATGATAAATGGACACCAAGTAGTATCGAAGATATCGAAGTAGATGAAATTGGAGCAGATCATGCAACATTCATTATCACTGAGATTAGCTATGATGGAACCCCTGTCGAAAACTATAGAATCTATTACTCTGAAACAACTCTTGCTACGGTACAAGACTATGACCAAATCGACGATGCAGTAGTAGAAGTAGAAGAGCTTACTGAAGAACAGATGGAAGAGTTGGAAGAAGGCATGATTACATTAAAATTAGAAAATCTTACTCCTGAGACTACTTACTTCGTACTAGTAGCTCCTGTACATCCTACAGACGAAACAGCTGATCCTATAAGCATGATCAGTGATGAAGTAACATTCACTACAGAGAAAGACGCTGTAAGTGCTGATACAAAGATTTTTGACAACGTAAGTTATACATACGCTGATAATAATGTTACAGTAACTTGGGATCCTACAGATCTTGCAACTACTGCTGAAGTTCACATCAGACATCAAAGTGAAGGTTCATATACAATGGTAGGTGATCCTGAAATCGGAGATGGTACAATCTCATTCCAAATCGACAAGACAGGAAATTACTTCCTCAAACTCGTTGCATTGAATGAAGACGGAGATGCAGTCGGGAAAGAACATATCCAGACAGTTAAGATCGATGAAGTTGCTGATATTGAACCAGAAGTAACAACAGCTCCACAAGTAGGTCCTACAGCAAATGCTCTTATCGGTCTTATGATCTTTGCATTTATTGTCTATCTAGTATATAGATTCAGAAGAATCGAAAGATAATTTCACTTATAGTTATAACACAAAAAGAATGAGACTTGTTCTCATTCTTTTTAGTTAGAGAATATTCATAAATAGATAATTTTCAGATAGATAATGCAGAAGTAATAAGTAAGGTTTGTGATACTAAGGATTGTTATTTATTTGTCACTCAAGACGCTTCTATGTTTCAACTAGAAAGCACCTATCAGCCAAGTGGTGACCAACCAAAAGCTATTGAACAGATAGTCAGAGGATTTTCAGGTTGAGACAATCAAATAACACTACTAGGCGCAACAGGTACAGGTAAAACATTTACTATGGCTAATGTCGTTGCACAACTCAAAAAACCTACGTTAGTATTGTCTCACAATAAGACACTTGCTGCGCAACTTGCAACAGAGTTCAAGTATTTTTTCCCTAAGCACGCAGTACATTACTTTGTCTCTTACTTTGATTACTACCAGCCAGAAAGTTACCTGCCGGAACGCTGAATCTACATAGAAAAAGAAGCGACCATCAACAAGCAGATAGAGATGTATAGACTCGCTACGATGGCGTCATTGCTCAGTAGAGAGGACGTAATTGTTATCTCTTCAGTTTCTGCGCTCTATGGGTTGGGGACAAAGGAGATGTTCGGACAGAACCGTTTATACTTGCTTATAGGGCAAGACTATAGTATAGAAGATCTCAAAGCGCAACTGATACATATGCAGTATAAACCTGCAGCTGGAGGTCTTGATACAGGGATGTTTGACCAACATGGTGAGACTATAGATATTCATGCTAGTACTGAAAAAGTAATCTATAGACTTATCTTCAACGATAAGACCTTGGAAATGATCCAAGTAAAAGATGCGCTCACTTATAAGTTACTAGATAGTCTCAAGAATATTACTATCTGGCCAGCTACCCAATACCTACAAGACATGAAACAACTAAAGTGAATCCTGCCTCAGATAACAGCAGAACTAAAAGAAAGAGTTTCCTATCTTACCAAAAAGTGATTATTAGCTGAAGCGCAAAGACTTGAGAAAAGAGTTAGCTATGACACTAAGATGATTCAAGAAACATGATTTGTAAATGGGATAGAAAATTACTCTCCGTATTTTGAAAATAGATTAGATGGATCTCCGCCTAACACACTTTTTGATTATTTCCCAGACGATTTTTTGTGCATCATCGATGAGTCACATATGAGTATTCCTCAGCTTGCAGGAATGCCTCGCGCAGATAGCTCTAGGAAACAAACACTCGTAGATCACTGATTTAGGCTGCCTTCTGCGTTACATCATAGACCTATCAACTTTGACGAACTCTCAGTGATGTTGTGATGGAAAGAGTATGATGCGAAATTAGTCCACCCTGATATGAAAAAAAGACAAAAGAAAAACGCAAAAACGTTATATGTCTCTGCAACTCCTGCTGAGTATGAGTTAGAAAAAAGTGATCAGATCGTACAACAAATTATTAGACCGACCTGATTGTTGGATCCGATTACGTATATTTATCCTAAATCGGGAGAGTATCCTGCGCTCTACAAAAGTTTAGAAAGACTACTTAAAAAAGATCCTTCGTTATCAAAATTACTTGATGGATATACAGAACCGTTGCACACAGATCTATTCAGTCATAAGACATTAGATTAGTTTTATATGTCGTTTACGAGCATGTTTCTCTTTCACGAGCTCGATACTCATATCGATAAATATGAGATAGATAGCGATAAATGGCACAAAGAAAGCCTGTTTGAGTCGCGGTATGAGTTGATGCCCAAGATCGCTACTTGGTTGGACACAGATCAACTTGTCTATTTTTTGCTTGATGAACGTTTCTTCGACTACTTTATGTTTTCAATTCATTTCACGGCACATAAACCTTTCGACATTGCTCAACTAAAGAACTTGATTGATGAAAAAATTTCTCATGTAAAATACACTACACAAGTTCAATCTCCTTATGTTACACACCGTATAGTAAATGTTCGTATCGATGGAGAACAAAGTAATTTCATGGTCTGAAAAACCGGTCAACTTATGTTCGATCTTCAGCTTTTTTTCCTCAAACCTGACGCGGTCACTACCTTCAGAATAGCCCAAGGAGACCGCTTTTTCAGTGATCGTCGTATGACACTCTATCCTAGAAGTTTATGCATGGTAGACTATCTTGCAAACCATCTCCACAAAGAGCAGTTCTGTATTTTGTACATTCGAGAAGATAGTTGTCAGCTTATATTAATAAAAAATAATAGCTATCAAGACGTACACTATCTCAATATGGGAATTCAACTATTGAAAGCATGCTATATCGAACATGATATTGAAAAATATTTTCGATCGGGAGCTCAAGAGATACAACAAAATGCATTCCTCAAAAGATTGATTGAAGAGGGAGTTCAGTTTTTCACAGACAACCTTTGCCAACGACTCCGTCAGTATCTCTCTGCACATCACGATCTTGTTCTGGTGAGCGATTTGATTCGTAATGAAGTGTTTGTAGAACGTTTCCAAAACAGTTACCGTGAAGCGATAAACGGCTTTGTACTACCTTGTCCTACGATCTTTGGCCTTCCTGGTGAGTACGTTCCGCATGAAAGTAATGTTGCGAGCACTTATTTGGCCGCAAAATGACCTAAAATCCTCTAATTTCATACGCATTTCACTCTTATTCCATATGTAAAATAGATTGGCATTTTTTGCATAAAATCCCCATTTTCCCTATACTTATAGAGCTTATAAGACCTCTATCTTCGTGATAGAAAAAATAGTTTAACCGTTGTTTAATTAACCGTCAAAACAATGTACACAAACAAAAAGATCGTGGGAGTAGTTGCAGGTCTATTTGCCCTAGTGTTAGGGTATGTATGGGCAGCTTCCAATGTTCCCTCAGACTACTATCCTAACTACCAAATTGCTGGCAAGCGAGAGCAACTTATCGGGTTGTTAGAGGATATTGAGGCAGCGAACTCAGTAGGTAGTGAATTGGATGAAGCTAAATTTGCTGATCTACATGATATTTTCAAAACAGTTTTTGAATACTTCCCTCAGTCACCAAGTAATAACATTATTTACAAACAGTGCTTGTTAACCACTGAAGAGCTTAGCGAAGACGCTTCAGAAAATAACTACTATGTTTTCAGAGATAGATGTTTTTCACCAATTGGAGAGATCGTTACTGATATTCAAACTAAATACACGGTCAAACCAAATATTGTAGTAAAGCCGAAAGATGGACCATCTCCATTGAACGTGACGCTTGATGCTAGAGCCAGCGTAGATCCTTCCAACGACACGATACCTTCTGATAATTTCTTCTGGTACTACAAAGATGTCGAAGGAGATGATCAGCCTATTGGAAAATGACCAGTAGTAAATTATACATTTGAAGAATCAGGAAATCATATCGTGCATCTGACTGTGAGAAGTTCTAACAATCTTACTGAAGGAATCTTTGATGGGTCTGATTCGGTCTCTGTTAACGTCGCACCAAGGGCTGCAAACATTGTTGTGTATGTAGACGGTAAGAGAGCGACCACTGATTTTGTTTTGAAAGTAGGGACTCAAGATGCAAAGGATGGCGTATTTATTGATGGTACAGCTACTGCTCCAATCTGAGCAAGAACAATTGTTTCCTATGTGTGGACTATTGTATGAACCGCACCAGCATATAATTTCAAAAAATCTGGAGAAGGAACACCTGATCAATTTGAACATATCTTCCCTGAAAATGGATTATACACACTAACGCTAGAGCTAGTAGACAACGAGGGAAATAGAATTAAGGAGAGTTATAAGGTCTCTATTTCTGATCCAGTCGCTTCTATTAAGATGACCCCAAAAGAGGGAACAACTTCTGATTTATTTACTTTTGATGCTTCGGCATCCTATTCTCTTGCGTCAAAAATTAGAACTTACCAATGGCTTATCACTGATCCTAGCGGTAATCAAATTGATATCTTAGAAGCAAAAGAACTTTCGAGAATGTTTAGTATTCCTGGTACGTATACAGTGAAGCTAACCGTCACAGATGTGCTGGGAAATAGTAGTTATGATACTACACAGATCTATGTTTCGTCTACACCACCAATTCCTACATTCACGGTTGAGTCATCAAGTGATCTCAAATATCCTTCACAGTTTATCCTGGATGCGGCAGGAAGTTTTGATGAGGACGTACGCAACTGATCTGATGAACTTACCTATGAGTGGTTCTTCTCTCCTACACAAGGAGTAACCGTAAATAGAGTAGTAGACAATGGGAAACAACTGATTGTAAGTATGGAAGAGCCTGCAAAATATAAAATAAAACTTCAGGTTGAAGACAGTTATGGCGAACAAACACAAATTGAAAAAGATCTAGATGTAGTATCTACGCTTAGACCAGAAATGATGATTACGCCACTTGTTTCAAACCGATGAAACGAGATATCTTTCGCAACTAAGACAAATAAGACAGTCGCATTTTATACGCGGGATTTCGGTGATGGATCAATCCAGCAAACACAGTGACCTACTACTAAACATGTCTATAATAAAGCAGGAATTTATGATGTAAAACTTACCGTTGTAACTCCGTCGGGAGAAAGTAATGAGATTATAAGACAAGTCTTTATGGGACAACAAGATCTTCCTGTCTTGGCATATGAGATCAAAAGAACTAGCACGTTGTTATATCCACAAAGTACTTGTATTGATGGAGAAGGAAAAGCTATGCCTGCCTTCCGTGTAGAAAGATATGAACAGCTCCAGATCAATGCAGGTAAATCAGTGAATGTGCTAGGAGGAACCACTGATCTAGCAATTGCATTCCACCCACAGAACGATGAGATCTATGAAAGGCCTTCATTGACCTACAACTTCCCAGTGGTAGGATGTCAGTATATTGATGTAGTGGTGGACGATACTAATGTGGGGAAACACGCTGAACATAGAGTTTGGTTTGACGTGAAGAACGCACTACCAACTCTCCAAAATCTTATTCTTTCATTCCCACAATCATGAGGTGGTAATGCTGTAGGAATTGGTGTCCCAGGTGGTCAGACGGTACAAAGAGAGATCTTCAACGACGCTGGAATTGATCCAATCGTAGTTGCGTTACAAGCACAAGGAGCGAAGGATACTGACGGAGTAATCTCTCATTTCGTGTGGTACTACTATCCTAGTGATGATCCAGATAGAATTATCTCATTGAAAATTACGCCATCAAGCGTTCCGTCTACTACTTTCGTGGTGCCTAAGCCTCATTATCCTACTGAATATGCATTTGGGGTAAGATTAGTCGATAATGATGGAGGAGAACAAACAAGCGAAAAGCTTCTTGGTAAAGGGCCGATTATCTTCTTCCCTCCTAGTGAAAACAGTCTTGATGTTCCGGTGGTTACATTAATTACTGACCAAACAAATGCAAAAGTGAGTGAAGAGATAACTTTCACAACCAAAGCGAGTATTCTTTCACAAAGACCAGATTTCGATTCAACAAGATATTTCAAATATGATTTCGATGGTGATGGAGAAGTTGATCTCACTACCAAAGATGATGTGGTAAAATATGAGTATCAGGTACCTGGCGAAAAGAAACCAAAAGTAACTGTCTACTACAGAGGACGCGCATGAGTTGGAAATTCAGAAACGATTTCAATTCAAAAATCTCTTACACCCATTTTGGAAACAAGCAATTTCGATAAATATGTTCTCGTGAAGGATCTTAGTATTGGTGAGATAGAAACACGTGAGTTGTGTATGGATACAAGAATGTGCGCATCAGTTACCTGAACTGTAATTCGCGACGAAACAACAATTCTCTATACGTATCCAGATTATGGAACGTACTTAGCGAAGTTGACAGTCTTGGACACCTTTGGGAATTCTCAATCTAAAAGGGCAACCTTAGAGTTGACTCCTCCTACAACTGGACAAATTGGTCTTGTAAGTGTTCCTCAGCCTTTTGCTATCGACTCGGGAGCTTATGAGATTTCAGTAGGTAGATCACTAGATTATGAAGTGACGTTGTATGTCATAGCTCCAGAAGGAGAGTGCGGAGTCGATCTAGATATTACTGTCGATGACGATAGTGATGGAGACCCGACCAATGACACGGACTTAGAATGTAATCAGCTCCATACTGAACAGTTTGAACCTCGTGCACATGAACAGCGAGCTAGAATTTGGATGGAGAATAATGGAGTGAAAAAATCACATGATCTTGTTATAAGATTCTTAGATGTAGAAGAGTTGGTAGTCCCAGAAGAGTATCAAGGAGCATATGATGAAATCAGTGAAATATTATTGGATCTACCCAAAACAGGAGATGATGAGATCATAGGCTTCTATAAAACACTCCTTATTAATCTTAGAGCAAGCCTAGGTGAAAAAGAAGAGATGAGCTCTCTTGTGATTGATCTTCGCCGTTTGTTAGAAGATTATCCTAATCTTCTTGATGCAGAACAAAAAAGCCGTGCTACTGCGCTTTTGACAACCTTATCTGATAGTACAGTTCAGTCTAGCTTCTGAGGGACTATATACGACACATCCAAGTCAAACGCTTTAGTGCGATTTGATGAGAATGTACAAGACGAGATCGCTACACTATTCGATCAATTCGAATCAGTAAATGGTGATCCAGCTGCGATGAAAATGGCTCTTGATGAGATCTTCAAAGTAGTATCTCGTGAGAGAGATAGCGGAGCTATAGATATCGTGGACTTCAACTATGTGAAAAATAACCTATGTGATATAGTTGTTTACTATGAACTTCCTTCTAAAACGTGTGGGACTGAAGAAGATCCTGACGCGATAATCGATCAAGATAATAATCAATCATCAGGTGGAAAGAGTGTCTTAAGTAAGGTAATCAGAGTTGTGCTTATTATCGTAGGAGTTTTAGCGGTGGCATTCGTTATACTTATTGTCTTATTTGCTATCAAAGCTAGAAAGCAGAAAAGATTAACTGCTGAAGAAGATGCTCCTGAAAGTCCAGCTCCTGCGAAAGAGGTAAAGCCGGTATCTCCTGTTACCCCTTCGGTTCCAGAATCTATGATAGAAACTCCCAAAGATCTGTCGATAGAGCCGAATGCGTATGAGCAAGAGGTAGATCAATCTACTTCTGATAGCGATGAATCTGCAGATTGAACATCACAAGAAAAATAGTTATTGAGGTACGAAAAAGAGGGTGCTATAAGCACCCTCTTTTAAAAACAATATAATACCCAACATTTTAAGCCGAGAAATTCTCGGCTTGTTTTCCTATCGTAGCACTACTACGCCTGCAGTATGCTTTTCGGTATTCACGGGTATATCAATCACACCTATGGTCTGATTGAAGTCGACTTTCTCTTCTTTGGTCTTTAGATATCGATAGATAATTTTTCCGATACCAAACCAAAGCGTAGTCTGTCCGCCATTAATGGTTTCTAGGTTCCTATTTGCACGGAAGGGTTCCCAGTCTGACTGACCGTGCTCACCTATTGGTACTTGAGGGTACTTGTACGTCCCGATTATCTCATTCAATATATCATCGTTATATTGAGGAGATTTGGATGGGTAGGTTCGTATCACCTCGAATACTCTATCGCTGATAGGAGCTACTTTGAAGTCGTATGATTTTCCGTGTTTCACAGAAAACATATACAAAACTTTCACTTCTCTTTTTAGAAGCATTCCTCTCATAGCACAGAAGTCTGTACTTGTGAGATTCCCAAGTTTCTTGCAGTAAACAGCGTTTATACTACGCGGTGTTGATGTAGGTACGAGCAAGGGGACGAGTTCTTGATTAATAATTCCCGCCATCTTACTGTGCCTAGCTACACGGAATTGATGCTCCTTCTTATACTTTTCAAAGTATCTCCAGGTAACTATCAATGGAAGAATCATAAACATCAATAAGATGCTTACATATCCTCCTTCATCTAGTTTGTGTAAAGACGCTTCAAAAAATACCACCTCTCCCATTATGCATAGAAATACGATAACGAGCGAGAGAGATCTTTTCCATCCTTTAGCAAACACGACTTGATGCATTCCTATAATAATACTTGTTGATATAAGCACTGCACAAATTGTGATGCCATACATCGCAAGCATATTTTCAGAGTATTGGAACACTCCATAGATTATCATACACCCAGCCCACTGTGCAAAGTTAAGAGAGTAAGCTACAAACTCTCCCTCTCCAAAGTATTTTTTCTTTAAGCGAGCAAACCATTCTATTTCTGCTAACTCATAGAAAACGTGTTGTACAGCAACCATGAGCGAAAACGACGCCATGATTGTAGCAGCGATAGCAAGTGTACTGTGACTAATCGCTATCGAGCTTGGTAGCTGAAGCAAACCCTGTGCAAATGGTGATCCCGCTCCAGATTCTAGAAGTCCAAATTTTAACATGTTTGCTTGTCCCACATACTGGAACAAAACACACAAGAAAAAAATATTTACTCCGACAAACATAGAACGTTTTCCCGTCAATCCGCTATCTGCAAATGCTGCCTCAAATCCGGAGAAGAACAAGAAAAGTCCACCCAAGATTTCTGCACGATGATCATGTACCCATATAGTCTTTATATGACTGAACAGATGCAAAGGATTCATCGCGTCAAACAGAATCCCCATACCACCAGTTTTGAAGGTCAACATTATGCCAGTTACCAAAGAACTAGCAAAATAGAGAACTACCAATGGCCCAAATAGAAAGTTAAATCTACTCGGACCAAATCGATGTAAGAAAAAGAGTAGTGATAAGATACACATTCCCACAAAGGTGATCTTGGGTATCCCTACAACTTTTTCATTCGATAAGAACTCTTTGACCCAAGAGATGTGAGATCCAGTAACATCTCTTGCAGATTCTAGAGCACTTGCTGTAGAAACAGGAGCAGTTAAGAATCCGTCTACAATAAGCGCAATAGATCCTACCGCAACCGCCACTCCTATCATTTTCATCAAGTGAGAAGGAATTTTTTTCCTCACTTTTCTTAGTAAGTTGTACACATAGACTGCCCCCGAGTGAGAGTCATCAGCAATGCGCATGACGCCAATAAGAATATACTTCATGTACAATAGTACAAATCCATACAATCCTATAGCGAGTGATGCAGTAATGACGTTTTGGCCAGGCGCATAATTCCAGCCAAACGCTTCTCCCCAAACATATAAGTTTGAGGTACCTATGTTTGATAGTACCCAACTGAGTGCTATCAAAATAAGACTGAATTTAACTGGTTTGAAAATGCGATGTGGCATAGTGTATTATTTTTTTAGTTTGATCATACCATCACGGAGGTATGGTTTGCCGGATATATTAAGAAATATATCGGTCTTTAAGCCACTTTTGGCTTTATCTTTTAATGAAAGCAAACTATACATATAATCCGAAAAATGTAAATTTCAATGAGAAATTCGCTAAATTGTGTTATTTTGGAAAATATAAAGAGTGTCACGCGAGATGGTGGGCTTTGTGCGACTATTTTTGACAAAAGTCTTGAAAAGAGCTATTGTATAATTATATACTTACCCTTCGTTGTTTTATATCATATGATTTGGTGAAGATGGTGCTGAATATTTGAGCTTCTGACGCTTTACAAGCGGATCATCAGTGAGAGGAAAAAACTACAATTTCTACTATTCACGAACGTACTATAGAAGACGCTACTAGTCATGAGTTATTAAATGAGTTTTTGTCTCATGACAATAATGGCGGTTCTATCGACACTTTTTTACCTAACGATATTCATACTCTTATGCTAGATGCAATTCTTACGAAATCAAATATTTCTCAGTATACTCCTGAAGAATTAGTTGAAAAATACTACCAAGGGAAAGTAGAGATCCAATGTGTGGATGGTAGGTCAGTTCAAAGAAATGACAAATTGGTCGCCCATACACCTGGGTGAGAGATCGCTCTATATGGACAACTTTTGAAAACACTCGACGAGTTAGTTCAAGACCAATACTATGTAGACAATATGTGGAGAAAGTTTCTTGATAAAAAAATTGGAGGAGAACCAAGACGCAATGCTATCTACGCACACTCTGACACACATGGTATCAAAAAGTGACAACATCCTGCAAACAACCATGGAGCTGATAGTAGCCACGCTAAAACGTATGCATATGGGTCTGACGTTACTCCTACAGAATTCCAGTGTGGATGCGGGCATTGTAACCTCATTATGAAAAACGATACATATGGATACACCGACCGCCAGAAAGAGTTGGTAAATAATATATATCCGACCAATCCGCATGATTTGGATGGAGAACATACTGAAATGGCTATAGTCATTCAACAACCCAACAGTGATGGAACATTGATCTCCCTTCGTAATAATACTGTAGATGGAAATGAAGTATTCAGTTACGATGTTGTGGCAGTCAAACATCTCATGCATAAGATAAGCGAAGAGATTTCACTAAGCGCTGCTGAAGGAGGCGTACATCTCTCTCCAGAACAGATCGAAAAGAAGTGGAATGAAATCCACGATAACGATACTACATTGACTGTCCACAAACACCTTGCACCTGCCGTGAAGCTTGTTCAAGAAGGTAAGGTCTACAGCGTGTACATGAACAACGGTGAGATCATCTGTAAAAAATAATATATTTGGGATAAATCGTTTGATATAAGCCAATAACTTGCCCTTTATTTTTCTAGAGAAGTCAATATATTATCGAAGTACAAAACAAATAAACTATGAAAAAAAATGAAACCGATCAATACGTGGAAAGGATTATTCGACCTATTGAACAACATTTCCTCAGGAGAGAGCTCCGCGGGATGAGTATTTTGCTACTCTTTCTGCTGGTAGCTATCAGCATCCAGTGGGATGCAAAAGCTAGAGCTCCGGAAGGAGTTCCTTCCTGCGAACAGCTACGTCAGCAGTTCGCAGATCCTACGGGTGACTGCACAGAACTGCAGGCCCGTTATCAAACCGCCACCAACTTTTCAAATTTCCCTGGGTAAGTTACCCAGGGAAATTTGAAAAGATATACAAGAATGTTGAAGGATCTCTTCAGCATTCTTTTTTGTTAAGGAACAGAGCTTATTATAGAAAACTTGCTTGGAAATGAGCCATCTGGGTGGCTTTTCACTTGTATTTGAGGTCAATATCACTACAAAAATAGACATGGAAACAGCTTCTTTTTTCCCCCCATACTTACATTTTGGGAGTTTAGAAATTGCTCAAACGTTAGTGACTTCGGTTGCTGGGACGGTTCTTTTCATATTATATGTGTTAATCTATAGATGGTATAAAGGGAAGGGAAGTAACAACTTGTTTGTACAAGCTACAGATGCCTTATGGGAAGGGTTGTTTACGTTTTTTCAGGGAATTGATCCACTCCTATCCAAGAAAGTCATCATGTTAGTAGTCTTCTTATTTACCTATATATTACGATCTAATTTATTCGGTCTTATAGGAGATATGTTTGCTCTTGTATGGCCTTGGTTGCATCATTACTTCAGACCAGTTACGAGCGATATCTACTTCAATGCTGCCTTAGCATTACTATGTGTTGCAGGGTCACTTGCCTTTGGATTTAAACGTAATGGGCTCCATTTTATAGAGAAATATGTACCTTGGAAAGGGTTTGGAATTATACCAAAAGTAAATAGTATAGGCACTCTTCTCCTCAAACCATTTGATATTCTTATTGGCTTGTTTATTGGATTCGTAGAAGCAATTGGAGAGGTTGCAAAAGTCTTATCATTGTCGCTCAGGCTCTTTTGAAATATATTTGCTGGAATGGTGTTGTTGGGCCTCGTCGTAGGCGCTGCACAATGATTCTTCCATGTTCCTTTATTAATGCCTTTATTGGTATTCTTACTGGAGTTATTGGTGAGTTGTATTCAAGCATTTGTATTCAGCACACTTGTGTTGGTATACTTCAAAATGGCTGGCGAGCCAGTACATCACTAGATGTCTTTTTATAAATAAATATTATTAATAATGACAGTACAATTAGCAGCAGGTATCGCTATCGGACTAGCAGCTTTGGGAACAGGAGTAGGACTCGGACTTATTGGAAATGCTTGGTTGGCAGGTATCGCAAGAAACCCAGAATCAGCAACCAAATCATTCGTTCCAGCTATCTTGGCACTTGCGTTTACAGAAGCGGTAGCTATCTACGGTTTGGTAATCGCCTTCCAGATTCTTGGTTAATCTTAGCATCTTTCGCGCTCTTAGGTAAGAACTACTTATTCAAGAGCTTAGGAGGCTGAGTAATTTTTATGATATGTATCTTTGATCAATGTCCGCTTCTCAACAAGAACAATCTATAGCAGAAGTTGCAGTAGAGGGAACTGCATATGAAGATCCGTCTACACAGACTATTCTTCTAAATGTTGCTGCTCAACTCATAAATATTGCGATCTTTTTGTTTATTTTCGTAAAGTTTTTTGGTGGAAAAATAAAAAAACAACTCGATGATAGGCAACATGATATCAAAGCAATCGCTAATGCAAAAGAAGAGTATGCGGACATTATGGCAAAGGCGCAATCTCAAGTAGACCAGCTCCTTGTAGAAGGGAAAGCTCACAAAGAAAAGCTTCTCCAAGAGGCGACTCTTCTCAGCAAACAGAAGGAGGAAGAGATTATTGCGCAAGCTAACCAAAAGGCTGGGAGTCTTGTTGCTCAAGCAGAAGGTAGCGCAAAACGTATGACAGACGAGTTAGAAAATAACTTTATCGATTCGGTAAAACGCATTTCCAAACTTGTTGTACAAAAGGTTGCAGGAGACAATGCTGTGGTACAAGATGCTTACTTGGATCAGCTTAGTAAAGAGTTTAGTTCACAAAAATAATTGTTCGTATGCACATCAAAAAGTTTGTAGATCGTTTGACTGCCATGGCTTCATCACCTGAAGCGATTGATGGTATACTCAAAGAGATCACAAGTTGATTGGATGCAAATCGTATTACACACAAAGATATCAGTACATTAATGAAACAACTTAAAACAAATATGTGAGGGAAAGCTTTTCTACAAGCCAGTAAGAAAGATGTCCTAAAAAATAATGAAGAGTACGACTTTGTACCTTTGGACGCCTTAGGCATGCAAGTAAAAGATGGAGACCTTATGTACAAAAGAACGTTTGAATGAGATGTAAAAAAACTTTTACAATAATTCTAATCCTCTAAGCACTACTATTTAGTCAACTCACCACTCAAACTATTTTTACCTTATCTTTGTTACCTAATGTCACTTACCGAACAACTACTATCCAGAATCGAACAATCTATCTCTTCCAAAGATCTGAAGGACTCATTATCTGAAAAAGGTATTGTCCAGGAAGTAAAAGATGGTGTCGCTACAGTATCTGGGCTTTCGCATGTAAAATTAAGCGAAATTGTGCTTTTCGAAAGCGGAGTTAAAGGGCTTGTACTAGATCTTACAGAGTTCGCGGTAGGAATACTTATCCTAGGAGATATGGTGCATATCAAGCAAGGTGACACGGTTCAGTTAACCTGAATTATTTTTTCAATACCAGTCTGACCAGAGTACTTAGGACGCGTAGTAAATGGGCTCGGAGAAGTGATCGATGGTGGTGCTCCTGTAGCATCCAAGAAAACTGCTCCTGTAGAGATTGTTGCTCCATGAGTAATTACTAGACAAGGAGTAGATCAGCCTATGCTTACTGGTATAAAAGCTATCGATGCGATGATTCCTATCGGAAGAGGTCAACGTGAGTTGATTATCGGAGATAGACAGACTGGAAAGACTGCTGTTGCTATCGATACGATCTTAAATCAAAAAGGACAAGGTATGGTTTGTGTCTATGTGGCTATTGGTCAGAAGGCAAGTAAAGTAAGAAGAATCGTGCAAACTCTCCAAGACGCTGGAGCAATGGAATATACCGTTGTAGTAAGTGCAGCCGCTTCAGATCCTTCAGTTATGCAATATCTTGCTCCATATATCGGTTGTACAATCGGAGAGTATTTCATGTATCAATGACAAGATGCGTTGGTTATCTATGATGATCTAAGTAAGCATGCGGTAGCGTATAGAGAGGTATCACTTCTTCTTAGAAGACCTCCAGGACGTGAAGCATACCCTGGGGATGTATTCTATCTTCACTCGAAACTACTAGAAAGAGCAGCGAGAGTTAGTGCTGAATATATTGAAGAGATCACCGAAGGTAAAATAAAAGGAAAAACAGGATCACTCACTGCGTTACCAATTATCGAAACGCAAGCGGGAGATGTATCTGCGTATATTCCTACCAATGTAATTTCTATTACTGATGGACAGATCTTCTTGGAAACTGACTTATTCAACTCATGAGTAAGACCAGCTATCAACGTAGGTCTTTCAGTATCGCGTGTGGGAGGTAATGCACAGACTAAGATCATGAAAAAGGTCTCAGGTAAGTTGAAGTTGATGCTTGCTACCTATAGAGAAATGGCTGCATTTGCACAATTTGCTTCTGACTTGGATGAATCAACCCAAAGAGTCCTTGAAAGAGGGAAAAGAATGGTGGAGTTGTTGAAACAATGAGTGAATGCACCTATTCCTTTCGAAAAACAAGTAGTAGTAATCTATGCTGGTATCAATGGATACTTAGATAAATTATCTATAGACAAGATTCTTCCATTCGAAAAAAACTTATATCAGAAACTTGATACAACGTTCAAAGGATTGCTTGATAAAATCGTCGCAGAAAAAAATCTTACTGACGAGGTCGAGGCAGAGATCAAGAAAGTGATCGAAGCTGTAGTTGCAGAAAGTATGGTTGGATAACCGCTGTTATGATAGACAATAAAAAAGCATCAAATTCTTGATGCTTTTTTGGTTGCAGAGATGATTATTTGTGGCTATATAAGCAGTAATTCTTGCTCAACACGCTCTCCTAGAAGTTTGTATCTTTCTAACGTCTTCGCTTTATCTGCAGACTCTCCATATAACATTTCATCCCTTAATTTTACGCCATCTTCACATATTTCAGTTCGTTCTGGAAATTGCTCTTTGGTGAAGTCGACTTCATGTCACTCGGGTAGTCTGTTTCGATAATGATGTGCATGCAAACAATGTAACAACTGCCCTCAGAAATAATCTTGGACAATGAGTGCAGTAACTGCACATTGGCCCAATGCTGGATTTTCTTTTGACCATTTATTTTTGGATCACGGAAAACATGTCTCTTCACTCCAGGAATCGCTTAATACATTTTTTAATTTTTCTAAGTCGACAAACATAGTAGAAGCTAATAATTAAATATGTCTATATAATACGATTAATACCAAATTTCAAGCCATTATTGTAATATTGCCAAACCATGAAAAAGTCTATTGATATTTGACATATACAGAATATATGTTATAATTATATAGTCAGTTAGAGAGCAAATATGTCTTGTAAAAGCCAATTTGCCAAAAACATCCACTGAGCGCCGGTACTGAAGACGGCTGAAAACAAAAGTTACCATACACAAAAAAAATAGTCTTGGGTTACTTTTTAGGAATTCCCTTCATTCCCCCACTGGGTAGGTTATTTGCTTGGCTGTCACCAATTAAACAAAAACAAAAAAAACAAAAAATTACACTAGAATCAGACAGACCAAGGAATTTCTGGAAGAAGGTAGCCCTCATAACATGGGTCCGTGTCTCTTGCAAAGTCATTAGATCGTCCCTGTGTTCGTAGATTTGGAAGGGTAGTTATGTACTAGGTCTACGTTTAATGACGATTGCGTCATTAGAAAGGGCTCAGCTATTAGCTGAGCCCTTTTTTTGTATACCTTTTTCTTCAGTTGGTCAGACAATTTATCTGCCTTGTAGTGAACCCATTATCTTGCCTAAAGTGGATCGCTTTCCAAGTTCCTGGTAAATAATACCTTCTCTCTTGGATGCAGCCTCCCTTACATTGAGCGGTTCGTGATTGTCGTCAGCGATACTACGAACGAATGGGATCGCTAGATACAGGAAACCAGTTCTATAGCCAGTAAGTCCACTCCTAGTAATATCCGTAATAATATCATACCATAGCACTTCAGAACAGTACACAGGTAGATCGTAAGCTTTCGCAAAGGCAATAGCTCGCCATTCTTCTATATTGGTTCGGAAGAGATGCCCGTCAATATATAGTTCAAAACGAACATAGCACTTCTGGATGTCGTACTGAATAATATGGAGCGATACGTTACCGAAATTTACGCACATAGATAAATCTTTGAGATTCACCTCTACATACTTTTCATTCCATCTGTCTGCGATTTGTATAAGAGGAGCAAAGGCTTCATCAACTTTCACCTTCAATTCCTCTCGGTTATTTGTGAGATGCACATACCAGTCACCAAAAATTAGTTCGGGGTCTGAGATGTTTGTAAAAATAAAATCGTGTTGCATGAGGTAGATATTTTAATGATCCCAATATAGGTAAATACCTTATAGCCTTTACTATAAGTTCGTCAATAACAAATTAGATGATTTTATATTCCTTTGTTACTTGTAATTATTTGATCTCTCTATAACAACTTTTCTTCTCAACACCATTTATTAATCGCGTATGACACCCTCCATAGATAGTTTTCATTCTTACTGCGGGTTCAGAAGGCACGACTGGCACCTCCGTTGGTGGAGTAGGTTCAGATGTTCATCCGTCATCACCACTATCTTGTCTAATCCAATCACTAGCGAATGAGTCTGCCTCCACTACAGGAGCTTCTACTACAGGAAGTGGAGAGGTATCAGGTATTTCCATGCTCGTACGATATCATCCAACATATTCTATACTTCCTAGATCTTCAGCATACCCCAATGAAAATTTTTCTTCGACTCATCCAAAACTCCCATCATAGTTTACTACGATAATAATCGGATGCGTACTTATATTTTTTACATGGAAGTCTAATGCGCCTTCGTAGATAGCGGCATCGATACCGGGAGTTTTAACTAACTGTCCATTGATTGTTGCTGTATATAAATTAGTAAACCATTTGGAGTGACTTCTTAGTTTTGTAGGTTCGAGTGCTTTGTTGGTCACTACTCATTGGTAGATTGCTGTGCTTGCACCGCAGATCCCACCCCCATATACTTTTATTTCTTCATTTTCAATAATAGCATATCACTCTAAATAATTTTTTTGTAACTTTCCGTCATATTGAGCGTTTTTCAAAAACTCAAGTTGCTGTCCGGGAAGGAGAATCCTTACACTTCCTAATAATTTAAACGATTGTGAAATATTTGTGCGTCTATAAGCTTCATCTTTGTTGGTTCTTGTTCTGTAAGAAACAACCGAGTAACCAAGTTTTTCAAGATCTTCTGTTGATTTAAACAGTCGAATATTGGATCGAGTAGATCGTTTTCCTTTGGAAATTTTCAACTCTTTTATTTTTTCAATACTTATTCATGAAAGATAGGTATCCAATGTATCCATTCCTGAAAAAGGTTGATTGACGATATAAGTAACTCAGATACCCGATGCAGTCAGCGCATTATATCCGCTCGTTGGATACGGAACTGTAATAAATCCACTGAATCATTGTGCAATCAATTGACCGATAACTTCTCTTCTAACTTCACGGAGATCCACACCGCTACCGTCGTTAAAAATTCCAGATCCGATATAAACATCGGTCGGAAGCACAGGAATTTCTAGCGGCTCTCTTTGAGCCTGACGTCATCCCGTAATAGTTGTCGATGGAAGAGAGATTGTTCATCTATTAATAAAAATACCGACTCATACCGCGATTATTAACAATGCGCCTCATATAATTCCTAATAATTTAGCTCTGTTATTCATGCAAATAGTGTAGCAACTGTTCCAAAAAAAGCAATCTATATCAGCATATTCTTTATATTGACTTACTTTTGAGATTATTTATAAAATATATGACAGATTTCTTTAACAGTAACGAATACGAAAGGAAATTTTTTCGTTAAAAACCAAAAAAGTATACGACATGACTACCTATTTACAAAAAACTAACACAGAAGTTTCTGCAGAAGAGTTAGCTCGACGTTCCTTGAAAATAGGTGCGATAAAGCTTCGTCCTGCAGAACCATTTACATGGGCCTCCGGATACCGGATGCCTATCTACAACGATAACAGAATGCACATTTCGCATCCTGAAAATCGGACATTGATCTTAAGTCTAACATTAGATAAGATTGAACAAAAAAATCTCGAGTTCAATGCAGTACTAGCAGTTCCAAGTGCTGGGATTTGGCTAGCGGGGTTGATTGCAGCGCACTACAAAGTTCCGCTGGTCATTCCAGACAAAGAAGAGTTCTTGGTATTCTATGGCTTAGAAAAAGATCAGAAACTCAGCTACGAGTTGAGATATGATGCAATTGTTGCATCGTATCCGAGAGCACTACCGACTGAGATTGTCTTTGCTCAGCAGAACGATTTGCCATTATTATACCTACGCCCAGCGCCGAAGAATCATGGCGTGGGCAAACAAATAGAAGGAGACATTACAAACATTAAACATGTCGTCCTTTCTACACACCATGGTGACATAGAAGAGTCTGTTGCCAGCGAAGCTGTAGCAAAAGCAAATCTTAGAATCTTCTCAACCCACCAAATCACAGCGTCTCCAACATCTCAGAGAGACTTTAGTGGAATGTATGAGTTGACATTTCTAGCTGTAGAGGATTTAATCTCTACTGGCGTGAGTTCGCTCAATGAGATTTGTAAAGCGCAAGATGCAGGCGCTATGGTTACAGACTGTATCTGTATCTTCAGTTATGAAACTGATGGAGCAGAATATGCCTTTAATCAGGCTAAGATTCGCAAGCATCCACTACTGATTTACCCGACTATGCTTGCAGAAGCAATCAAAGGAGAGTTTATCACAGAAGAGGACAAAGAAGTCCTCGCCTCTTGGCAAAACGACCCATTTGGTTGGGGTGGGAAAAATGGATTTCCAAGCACCTCATATACCAAGTAGCGGTGGCCATGTTGGGGAGCAACTGCAGAATATCTTAAAGAAGAGTATGCAAAAGGATGAGGCGCAGTCATAGGTGCTCCACCTCAAGCGATTAAAATTGCGGTGGACGCATTTGAAAAACTTTCAGCGGAATGCGCGCTGAAAGAGAAATAAAAAGTAGCGCTTTTTATAGACGCACTGGGTGGGAAAATGTTCTCACCCAGTTTTTTTATATAAAAAAATCTGCGTGATGCAGATAGTTTTGACAAAATAGTACTGGAGCCAACGAGCGGAATTGAACCGCCGACCCCTTCCTTACCATGGAAGTGCTCTACCAGCTGAGCTACGATGGCATATAATATAGTGTTATATAACGAGGATTCTTCGCTAGCACATATCTTAACTCTCGGATTAATCTATCAGTAGAGTGCTTGCAAGTGGGCTATTGATAGCCATTTAAGCTGAAATTGCAACGAGAAGTCGCTTACTGTAATTAGCTTAAACTATAGCTAATATGATTACCTAAAGTTCCCCCCAATCGCTTGTGAGATATGCGTAAACCCATCCTTATGTAAGAGATCTACGATTCAGGAGTTTATCTCTCCGATAAGCTGAGGTCACTGGAAAATCATGCCAGTGATGAGCTGGACGAGCGTTGCTCATTGTTTAATTTTTTCATACGCATCCTCAGCAGAAAAAATACCACCGACTCAGACGATTGTAATTTTATCTCCAAATGCTTGGTATGTGTTACCGATAAGACTATCGCTAAGTTGTTGTGTGGGCTTTCCACTAATTCATCCTGGCAGATCTTTTATAGCATCTCTTTCGATAATACCTTCCCTTTTTTTGGTGAGATTTGCAATAATAACTCCATGAATATTGTATGATACGCACGTCTTGACTATTTCCTTAAACTCTGACCATGGCTTATCTACAGGTAGCTTCACAAATATCGGGACCGATACTCATATTTTTTGAACTTGTTCAAGTAATAGTGCAAGACGATCAGGCGTAGTATAGTCTTCACCACCGAAAGAATTAGGGCAAGAGATGTTGAGTACAAATCAAGATATACTTTTTACATCCTTCAATTCGCGCAAAGAGGAAACATAATCTTCTACTCAAATATCCAGTTCGCGCGTCTCGGCACAATTAGTTTTTGCAACTGAAACAAAAAGAGGAATTTCAGGAACCACCTTTTTAAGTGTATCTTTTGTGTACAGAATTCATTTGCTTTTCAATCAGTAGTTGACGATAATTCATTTAGATTTAACTAGACGATATAATCTCTTTCATGGATTGCCTGCATAACTACGGTAGGTGATAGATCCGCATTCTTCTCGGCCAAACCCCACATCTCACATAATATTTGGAAGTTTTATATCCTTATCAAATCACGCTGCAAGTCCTACGGGATTAGAAAATCAAATTCAATCGATTGTTTGTGACAATGCATCATCTTTATGTTTGAATAATAAACGTGTAATTAATTTGGTAAATTTAAAGCGTCACAAAAACTCTCCTGTCGCAATAAATACCTCGTGCATATGCTCAGGATTAAAGCAGAAGAGAATCGGCTTAAGTGCGTGACGGTAAATCCGACCTATAAGAGATGCTATATACATGATATTAGTAGTGGTATCCTTATGATCATAGAATACAACAATAAGAGTTCATTTCCTATCGAAACTAGCAGTAAAATAACTATAATTACTGCAATGAAGAAATTGTATTTGATATGTTTTTGAATTATATGAGGCTTAGTAAGCCTACCTTTCTTTTCGTACGCACAACTCCAAGACAGTTTCCCAGTTCTGCGTTATCTAGAGTGTTCTTTTGAGTACGGAGAGCTTCAACAAACCATCAATGCATATCAACAAGGCGAGGCGGCACTCGAAGAGTATTATGAGAAAAAAGATATCTATGTTGTATGTCACAACGAGTTGTTGATGCAGGCGCAAGAGATGTTGGACGAGTGAGTAGCCTTACACACTTCGCATGAGTATAGTCAAGCAATTGAAATATATAAAGATCTGATGTTGCTATTTGTCGATAGAGATGAGCGTATTGAAACATTGATTGTTCAAGCATTACTTCAACGGTGACGACAACTGTATGAACAAAAAGAGTATTTACGTGCTATAGGACTTATCGAAGAGGCAAGAACTTATGAGCTAAATGGAGATAACGAATTTGGTCTTAACTACTTGGAAGCAGCAGCACGGTTTGGTCTGCGCAGATGGGCAGAAGCGCAAGACGCTGCTTTACGCGCACAACAATCTACACAAGATGCAACTGATGAAGAGTTAATACAACGCTTGATAGAAAATTTAGAGTTGCGTTTGGATGCGCCTACCAATGATTCTATTGGTCGACAGCAGTTCCGAATTTCAGCGATGGATATAGATGAAGCATGGCAGATGATTGATTCCCCACAAAAAGTCGTTGTAGCGGTAATAGATGCATGAATCGATGCACAACATCCAGATTTTGGCGGACAGTTATGGATCAATGAAGATGAAATTGCATGAAACAAACAAGATGACGATGGAAATGGATATATAGACGATTCTCATGGGCGAAACTTTGTTGATCGTAGCTCCGATATGAGTCCGGATGGTTCGCATGGGACACAGGTCGCAGGGATTTTGGGTGCGTTGCCAAATAATCTGATCGGTATTGCTGGTATTGTGAAAGAAATTTCACTTATGCCTATCATTATCTGTAGCTTTGAAGACTGTTACAATAGCGCATATATGGACCAAGCAGTTCGTTACGCGGTAGATAATGGAGCGAATATTATCAATCTTAGCTTGAGTTCCAAAAATTGAGAGTTGTTAAAAGAATTAAATGAAACATTTGTGTATGCGCGGAGCAAAGGAGTGGTTGTAGTGATCGCTGCAGGAAATGGAAAAGAAGTAGGCGAGGTGAATATATGAATCAATACAACTTTGTCTCCCGTATCACCTGTATGTAATGAGTCTTTCCAAGAGATGATCATATGAGTTTGATCAGTAGACAAGAGTTGACAACCCCACTCTCGAGCTAACTACTGACGTTGTGTGGATGTGTACTCCTATGGTGAAGGAGTCGTTTCGACTGCAATGGTTGGTAGCGAATTTGGTGAGTATATGATCGCTGATGGAACCTCATTAGCAGCACCCATTGTTGCGGGAGTGATATGATTATGATTTAATAAATATTGAGCAACTCACCCTCATGTAGTTTATGACGCTTTGATGGCGAGTGATGATAACTTTGGTATTCCACATGCTGATGATTATTTGACGCAGCTTGGACGTAGACGTTTGAATACAAGCGAAAGCGAAATATTATCACAAAGCATAGTGAAGATTAAAACCCTTGTTGCGGGATACTCTCCGTTTAAAAAACAGTCTGCAGTTATTGGTATTATGCAACTACTCAACAAACTTGAAGCTCGTTTCCGTAAAGAGAAAAATCGAAAGAACTTAGCGAGAGTCTATGAGTTGCAGACGGTATTTGAGCAACTCCGCTATTAATTGATATAAACTTGACATATAATTACTACTAAGTATTATATGCCTTTTATTGTATGATACGAGCCATTAATGAGTAGTAGGAAAATAGATACTAAGAGTCACGAAATTATTCTTCATGGGAAGAGAGCTTTGATGAATGAGGAATGATTACTTAGGGATTCGCATTATGATCTTGAATGAAAAAGAGATATAAATTCTCTTAAAAAGAAGGAAATTCTTATGAAATGTTTAAAAGAGGTTAGCGATCTTTTGAAAATAAAAAAGAGTGCATTGAAACGTAAATAATTGATGTTTCGCTTTCTCGACGCTTATTTTGTAGACTTGTTCATCAGATATGCGCGCCCACCGATTGAATTTTCTTCTCCAATTACTATAGTCTACCTACTTTAGTAACGGCATATTTTATGATATCTCTAGCAGTCCAGTCACTTCTCAAAACGCTTCCATTCACTATCGATCTAGCGTTACTTGAAACGCCACAAGATCGTGAGATGGGAGATGTGGCATTGCCATGTTTCTTGTTGGCCAAAGAAGCGAAAAAAGCGCCTGCGCAAATCGCTATAGAGATTGCAAATCAGTTACAACCAAACGAACAGGTAGCAAAAGTTGTTGCCACCGGTCCGTATGTAAATTTTTTCATAAATCC
>Ga0163144_10006188_pt1 | contig 26472 bp, 26 predicted proteins | sample OliLak19BULKMAT1_FD_123175 | JGI IMG/M metagenome (GOLD analysis project Ga0163144, IMG submission 123175) | Freshwater microbial mat bacterial communities from Lake Vanda, McMurdo Dry Valleys, Antarctica - Oligotrophic Lake LV.19.BULKMAT1 | ecosystem: Environmental > Aquatic > Freshwater >...
CGCATCGGTCAGGGCGGCGGCGACGCGCAGCTGGCCCTGGGTCCCGACGGACATTTCGGGCGCCGGGGCCGCGATAACCGGCGGTGGAGGGGGAGGCACCTGGATCATCCGTCCGATATCCCCGGTGCCAGCAGGAAGATGTCCGAGGGCCGCACGAACAGCTCCAGTCCCATCTGGATGCCGACGAACAGGATGAGAAGTCCGAGGGTCGCGCGCAGTTCTTCGGCCCGGAACTTCCCAGCATAGCGCGCCCCGGCCTGCGCGCCGACGACCCCGCCGACCAGCAGCAGGGTCGAGAGCACGATATCGACCGTCTGGTTGCGGCCGGCCTGGAGGATGGTGGTGATGGCCGTCGTGATGATGATCTGGAACAGGCTGGTGCCGACGACCACACCCGCCTTCATGCGCAAGGCGTACAGCATGGCGGGGACCAGGATGAAGCCGCCGCCGACCCCCATGATCGCAGACAGCACCCCCGCGAAGACGCCCAGCCCCAGCGGCGGTATGGCGCTGATGTAAAGGCCGGACTTGGGGAACCGCATCTTCCACGGCAGGCCGTACAACCACAGGGGGCGGCGGCGTTCCTTGTGCGGCGTGATCTCGCCGCGCCGGCGGCGCAGGATCTCGGTCAGACTCTCGTAGAGCATCAACAGCCCGATGGCTCCGAGGAAGAGCAGATAGGACAGGGCCACGACCAGGTCGGCCTGACCCAGCAGGCGCAGGTAGCGGAACAGTTCGACCCCGCCGATGGCCCCGATCGCGCCGCCGACCGCCATGATCCCGCCCATGCGGAAATCGACCGCCCCCTGACCGGAATAGCGGATCACGCCGGACGTCGAGGAGGCAACCACATGGCTGGCCTGGCTGGCGACGGCCACGGTCGGGGGAATGCCCAGGAAGATCAGCACCGGCGCCATCAGGAAGCCGCCGCCGATGCCGAAGACGCCGGACACGAATCCGACCAGCGCGCCCAGCAACACCAGGAGCGGCCAGTTCACCGAAACCTCGGCGATCGGCAGATAGATCTCCAAAGGTCGGGCCTTCGGCTTGAAAGGAACGCTAGGCGCCGGAAGGCGAGCGCGGGTGTCTTAACCGGAGGACCCGAAAAGGGCTACCCGGATCAGGCGTCAGGCGAGCGGTTCAAGGGCGAAGGCCTCGGCCTGGGCTCGCGCGGTCTGGCGCTGCGCCGCCGGAATCGTCGGGGCCAGCCGGTCGACCGCCGCCTGGGCCTGGGGGTCCCCGGCGCGCGCGGCGATCAGGTACCAGCGATAGGCCTGGGTCGGGTTGGGAGCGATGCCTTCGTCGCCGTTTTCGTAGATGCGGGCGACATTGTACTGGCTGTCGACGAGGCCTCGATCGGCCGATTTCTTCAGCCACTCGAGGGCCTCGGGCCGGTTGCGCCCACCGCCGACGCCGTCGAACAGATACATGCCGAAGGCGTGCATACCGCGCGGATCCCCGCCCTCGGCCGCACGACGGGCCCACAGACGGCTCTCCTCCGCGTCAACGGAGACGCCGTTCTCGCCGGTCTGATAAAGGCCCGCGAGCTTCAATTGGGCCTGGGGGTCTCCCAGGTTGGCGGCGCGGGTCAGCGTGTCGACACCGGCCGCGTCGGCCCGGTCCAGCTGTTCGACGGCCTGGGCGAAGAGGGTCTCCGCCTCGGTCGCATCGGCGGGTGCCGCTTCAACCGGCGCGTCGGTCGAGCTGATCGCCAGGGCCGCAATCGGGGTCGCGCCCGCGTCGCCGCTCGCCTCGCCCAGCAACCGCCCGACATCCAGGACGTCGTAGCCCGTCAGGCGACCGGTGGCGTAAAGCCCGCAGATCACGGCCATGCCGGTGACCGATGCCAGAAAGGCCTTCTTGACCGTTCCGCCGTCGCGCGAAGCCTGTTTATCCAGCCGTTCCTGCAGGCGGGACTTGCCACCCTTCCGCAGCCCGCCCAGCCCGAACGCCGCGCGGGGAGTCTCCGCCGCCGGCGTATTCATGGCCGCGCGGGCCGCCTCGATCGCGTCGCGGGTGGAGGCTGCGCGCCCGGCGGCGGCCCCCGTGCTGATCCCGGCGCGCAGGCTGCGCGGGTCGACAAATTCGGTCTCGGCGGCAAAGTCGTCCTGGCCATCATCGAAAGCCCGCCGGTGCGGGAGGCTTTCCTCGACAGGCCCCGCGACGGTGCACACCCCGGGGGTCGCCTCGGCAATGGCCTCCAGAGCATCGGTGACATCGGTGACGTCGGCGCCGCCGAAACCCGCGAAAACAGCCGGTACGGCGGGTGCGGCCCCGAACGGCCTGGACTCGGGGGCAGGCTGAACCTGAGAAACCGGCTGGACGGGCCGGTCGGTTTGGGCGGGCTCGAACCGGCGAGGCAGGGTATCGAACCCCGGTTCCGGCTCGACCGCTTCCGGTGCCCGGGGAAAGGGGTCCAGATCGGCCGACAGGGAATCAATCGACCAGCCGTCAGTGACCCCTGGCTCCCCCAGATCGTCGGCGGGAAAAGCCGAGGCGCGCCAGTCCGGCTGGCCGAATTCGACCTCGGCCCGGGTTTGCGAGACGGGCAAAGGTGCCGGCGGCGGCGCTTCGGCAAGCCGTTGCTCAAGGGTTTCACGGGCCTCGGTCAGCAGTCTCGCCGTCCGTTCCTCGGACTGGCGCATGCGTTCCGCCAGCTCACCGGAGGCGCGGTCGTAACGCTGCTCGATGCGATCAGAGCCCTCGCCCATGCGGCGGCCGATGTCCTCCAGCGCTTGGGCAGACTTTCGCTCCGACTGGGCGATGCGGTCGGCCAGCCGATCGGAGATTCGGGTGATCTCGAGACCCAGCTTCTCCAGGGCGATGGCGTGCTGATCGTCGGCGCGGTTCAGGCGGTGCTCGATCGCCTGACCATAGCGACCCATGTCGCGCTCGATCTTGCCGGACAGGGCGGTGGTCAAAGCCTGTTCGAACTTTTCCAGACGGGCATCGCCGGCGGTTTCGATGCGATCGACACGGGTGTCCAGGTTCTGGGCGATGCGCAGGACCTCGCGCCCCATGGCGTCGATGCCGTGGGCGGCGCGCTGCTCGGCGGCGCGCGCCTGTTCGCCCAGCGACTGGACAGCCGTCTCGATGCGGACCAGACGGCCCTCGCTCTCGGCCGTCTCCAGCCGGCGCATCATTTCGGCGCGGTTGGCGTCCATCTGGCGCGAAAGGGTTTCGGCGAGTTTCTCGAAGCGGGCGGTCTCGCGCACGCCTTCGGGCTCGACCCGGGTCTCGGTCGCGCGCAGCCGCTGGTCGAGACCGGCGAAGGCGCGCTCCAGGTTGCGCAGCGCCTGGGTGGTTTCGCCCTGCGCCGCATCCAAACGCCGTCCGACCTGGGCCAGCACATCGGTGCCAGCGCCCGGCCCGGCCGCCTTCTCGATCGTATCCAGTCGCTGCAGCAAGGTCTGGCTGTGCGCCCGGTTGCGCTCCTCCAGATCATAGAGCCGGCTGGTCAGGGCAGCTACCGCGGTGTCGGTCCTGGCCCCGACATCGATGCTATCAACATCATCCAGTCGCCGGCGCAGCTCGTTCACGCCCGAGCGCTGGCGTTCCTCGATGTCGTAGAGCCGCCCGGCCAGGGCTCCCACGGCCTGCTCGACCTTGCCGATCGTCTCGGCGGTCTTTGGCCCCACGTCCTGCTCAAACCAGCGCAGACGCTTGTGACCCTCTTTCAGCTCCTCGGAGATGTCGTCGATGCGGCGACCATACTGGCCGGCCTGCTGGTCCTGCGCCTCCATCCGGCGCACCAGTCCGGACACCGCCTGGTCAACCCCCTGGATCGCCACGGTCGAGCGGCGTTCGGCGGCTTCGAGTCGGGCGGCGATGGCTTCGACCGCGGCGGCTACGCGCTGCAGGGTGTCCCCGCCCCCGCCAAAGCCGCGCGGCTCGGCGTCATAGACATCGTCCAGCCGGCGCGAGCGGCCACGGCGATCGATGGTTTCGGAGGCGTGAGGACGGCGCGGCAAGGGGTAGACACCATCGTCCTCGTCACCATCGTCCATGATCATGGTGTTCAGCCATTCACCCAGGGTCATCCCTGAGCGACGCGCAAGGTCCTTGGCCACCTCTCGCGCCTTCGGGTCGATACCCTTGACGCTCCACGGCGCGGCGGCTGCGCTCACTGATTCGGCTCCCGACCCATACGCAGGACGCTAATCGCCCATATCCGGGGTGTAAACGTGTGGTTAACCCCAACATCTTGACGCTGCCCATTCTCCTGTGGACAGCGCCCCGAGCGCCGCTTTCTGTCGCTCTGACACGGTTAAGGGGCCGTTAAGATTAAGACGCAGGCAAGGGTTCGCTTGCGCCGGAGAGGGCTTGCCGCCACATCGCGGCCATGTCGTTGACCCTGACGCTTTCGCTGCTCGCCGGAGCCCTGATCGTCGGCGTCTTCGCCGGCTGGCGTGGAGCACAGCCGAGCGATCTGCTCAGGCCGCGCCTGGTTCCATGGCGGTTCGTCATGCTGCTGGCCGGGGCCCTCTCCTTCCTTCTGCTGGTGCATCTGGGGGCGCTCGCGGGGTTCACCCGGCCATCCTGACGCACCGACCGGACGGAACGGTGTTGCGGCTGGGCGGTTAGTTCAGCCGACCTCAATCGCAAAGGAGCCTCCGATGTCCGACAAGACCCTGACGCCCGAAAACGCCAAGGATCATTTCTGGAAGGCGCTGAAGGAGTCCAACACTGGCCTGCTTGGGCTGGACCAGCCAGGCTATCACGCCCAGCCGATGACCGCTTTCCGAGAAGAAGAGACCGGCACGATCTGGTTCTTCACCCGCGACGACACCGACCTGGCGAGGGACGCGGGCATCGGCGGTGGCCAGAGCGCCATGTTCCACTATGGCTCGAAGGACCAGAATGTCTGGGCCTGCATCCACGGCGAACTGTCGGTTCATGGCGACGACCGCGCGATCATCGACCGCTACTGGAACCCGGTGCTGGCCGCCTGGTATCCCGAAGGCAAGGACGATCCGCACATGACTATCCTGCGCTTCGATGGCGACGACGGCCGCGTCTGGGTCAGCGACGGCGGGCTGATCAAGTTCGCCTTCGAGATCGCCAGGGCCAACATCAGCAAGACTGTGCCGGATGCGGGCGGCGTGGCGGACGTGAACCTGCAGTAGGCACCAAAGACCCGATCAGGCGAAAGCGGTCTGACCCGCGAAACACCAGACCAGCACGGCTTTCTGCGCGTGGATGCGGTTCTCGGCCTCGTCCCACACCAGCGAGCGGGGGCCATCAATCACAGCATCGGTGACCTCCTCGCCCCGGTGCGCCGGCAGGCAGTGAAGGAAGACAGCTCGGGGATCGGCAAGATCCATCAGAGCCTCGTCGACGGTGTAGCTCTCGAACGCGTGCAGCCGCGCTTCATAGTCGCTGTCGCCCATCGACACCCAGGTGTCGGTAATGACAACGTCCGCGCCACGAACAGCCTCCCTCGGGTCGCTGGTCAGGGTCACGGCGTTTCCACCCCGGGCCAGATCATGGAGGTCCGGGTGATAGTCCGCGGGACAGGCGACGTTCAGGTGAAAGCCCAGACTGGGGGCTGCGTGAATGAAGCTGTGGCAGACGTTGTTGCCGTCCCCGATCCAGGCCAGCGTCTTGCCCGCGATCGGGCCACGCCGTTCCTCGATGGTCATGATATCGGCCAGGATCTGGCACGGGTGCGAGCGGTCGGTCAGGCCGTTGATCACCGGCACGGTCGAGACCCGCGCAAAGCGTTCGACCTCCTCGTGGCTGTTGGCGCGGATCATCACGGCATCGACCATACGCGACAGGACCCGCGCGGTATCCTCGACCGGCTCGCCGCGACCCAGCTGCATATCGCCGGCGTTGGCGATGATGGAGGCCCCGCCCAGCTGGCGGATGGCGGCGTCAAAGCTGAACCGGGTGCGGGTCGAGTTTTTCTCGAAGATCATCGCCAGAACGTGGTCACGGCCCGGCGCGTCGGCGTCGGTCCGACCCTGGGGCCAGCCCCTGCGGGCGGCCTTGCGGGCATGGGCGTCGTCCAGAAGGCCCCGCAACTCGGTGCCCTCCAGCCGGTGAAGGTCCAGAAAGTGGCGGACCATCAGGCCGCCGTCTTCATCTTGCCCCGCGCCGCCTCGCAGGTGCGCTCCAGCTTTTCGACCGCCTCGCGGGCCTCGTCGAGGGTCAGGTTGAGCGGCGGGAGCAGACGCACGCAGTTATCGCCGCCGCCCGCAATCAACAGATGCTGTTCGTCACGCGCGAGGGCCATGATTTCGCGATTGTTGGGGATCAGCTTTAGGCCGATCAGCAGTCCCTTGCCGCGCACGTCCTCGATCACGTCGGGAAAGCGTTCCTTCAGCCCGTGCAGTTGCTGCTTGAGATAGCCCGCAATCTCGTTGACGTTGCCCAGCACCTCGGGGGTGTTGATGGCCCCTAACGCGGCCAGCCCGACCGCCATCGCCAGCGGATTGCCGCCGAAGGTGGATCCGTGCGCGCCGACCGTCATCCCCTTGGCGGCCTCTGTCGTGGCGAGGCAGGCCCCGACGGGGAAACCACCCCCCAGCGCCTTGGCCACTGCCATGATGTCGGGGGCCATACCCGCCCATTCATGGGCCCACAGCTTTCCCGTCCGGCCCATGCCGCACTGGACCTCGTCGAAGATGATCAGTACGCCATGGTCGTCGCAAAGCTCGCGCAGGCCGCGCAGGCAGACGTCGGGCATGGCGCGACAGCCGCCCTCGCCCTGGACCGGCTCGACGATGATGGCGGCGGTATTCGGTTCGGCGATCGCGGCCTTCAGCGCCTCGTGATCACCCCACTTGAGCTGGTGGAAGCCCTGCATCTTGGGGCCGAAGCCCTCGGTATAGCTGGGGTTCGCCGCCGCATTGATGGCCCCGTAGGTGCGGCCGTGGAAGGCCCCGTCGAAGCCGTAGATGTCGATCCGCTCCGGCTGGCCGTTCGCGGCATGATATTTCCGCGCCGTCTTGAGGGCGCATTCGACCGCCTCGGTGCCCGAGTTGGTGAAGAAGACCACATCGGCGAAGCTGGACTCGGTCAGCCGGTCGGCCAGTTCCTCCTGGGCCGGGATCCGGAAGATGTTGGAGACGTGCCACAGCTTCTCGGCCTGCGTTCGCACCGCCTCCACCAGCACCGGGTGGGCGTGACCCAGGCCGTTGGTCGAAATGCCCTGGACGCAGTCCAGATATTCGGTGCCGTCGGTGGCCCACAGGCGCGCGCCTCGCCCGCGATCCACTTCCAGCGGCGCGCGATTGTAGACACCCATCAAGTGACCGGACACGGACATATCTCCAAAAGAAACGAAGCCCCGACGCGGGTGCGACGGGACTTTTTCAGCAGGCTGGCGTTGTCGGACGGGTGCGGGGGTGAGTCAACACCACGCCGCCTCTCCCGTTGGGAAAGGGCTTGGGTGCCTGAGAGCCGTCAGGCGATCAGTCTTGCGCGAAAGGGTGAGGCTTGAGTGGGAACCGGTGAGGCAGGCCCCTCGCCCTTTCGGCTAAAGGCGCATCGGCACGCTCTGCGAGCCTCTAGCCCTCTCCCACAGGGAGAGGGAGAGGGGTTAACTCTTCAACCGCCAGCCCGACCGGAACACTAGCCAGCAGGCGACGGCCATCAGGACCGTCAGCGCCGCGCTCATAATCACCCCGACCCACAGGCTGCCCTCGGCCTGGCCGATGAAGCCGTAGCGGAAGCCGTCGATCAGGTAGAAGAACGGGTTCCAGTGGCTGATGGTGGCGAACGGCTCCGGCAGGTTCTCGACCAGATAGAAGGTGCCCGACAGGAAGGTCATGGGCATGACCGCGAAGTTCTGGACCGCCGACAGATGGTCGAACTTCTCTGACCACAGTCCGGCGAGCACGCCCGCCATCCCCATCAGGAGCGAGGCGATCAGGCCGAACCAGAGGATGGCGGCGATGTTCGCGACGCCCAGCCGCGCGAAGGGCAAGATGCATAGCCCGGTCACCAGTCCGACCGCCAGCCCCCGCGTCGCCGCGCCGAGGGCAAAGCCGATGGTCAGTTCCAGCGGGCTCAGCGGCGGGGTCAGGAAGTCGGTCGATGTGCCCATGATCTTGGCCTGGATCAGGCTGGAGGAGGCATTGGCGAAGGCATTGTTCAGCATCGCCATCATGATCAGGCCGGGGGCCACGAATTCGGCGAAGGGCGTGCCGTGGAGCGGCGGCCGCGCGCCCTGCAGCGCGACCACGAACACCAGCATATAGAGCAGGGTCGTCACCACCGGTGCGGCCACGGTCTGGGCCCCGACCTTCCAGAACCGGCGCACCTCGCGCAGATAAAGCGTCTGTACCCCGATCCAGTTGATGCCCGCATAGTAGCGTGGTGTCGGGAGGCCGGGGGGCCGGGTCGAGGCGAGATCGGTCATGGCGGTCAGATGCGGCGACGGCGCCCGGAGCGCAAGGCCGGATACGCTAGGGGACGACGCTACGGGCCCTGTCGGCCTCGGCGATCAACCGCAGCCCCGAAATCTCTGCAGCGTCGGGGGTCAGGGTCAGGGCCGCCACGGGCGGATCGACAATCACGACCTCGCCGCCCTCGCCCCTGGGCGTCAAGGGCTTCCTGATGATCGGCGCGGGCTCCGGGGCGGACTGGGTCATGGCGGATCAACCCGTCGCGCGGGTGGCTGTTCCGAACCGCGCCGCTTCGGCACCTCACCGAACGCCGATTCAAGATGTGGTTTCTGTGGACACAGTCGTTCGCACATCTTGCGTCTCTTAAGGTCTCGTTTACGATTAGTTGTGGCTCGCGAGACCCGGCAGGGGATTCAGGTGCCACATCTTGAATCACACTGTACCCGGAGGGTGGCATGACCGCAGGCTGGACCGAAGATCGCGTCGGCGCGCTGAAGAAGCTGTGGCTGGAGGGGCAGTCCGCCTCCCAGATCGCCAAACAGCTGGGCGGCGGTGTCACGCGCAACGCCGTGATCGGCAAGGTGCATCGCCTGGGCCTGTCTGGCCGAGCCACCCCGTCACAGCCGGCGCGGACCTCGACCTTCCGGCCGGCCCGCGCGCGCACCACTCCGCCCGCCCAGCCCTCGGCGCCGCGCCGCATCGAGGCGGCGCAACCCGCGCCCCGTCCCGTCGTCCCCGCCTCCAGCCTGCCGGCGATTGCGGAAATGGCCGGCACCGCCACGGTCATGACCCTGGGGGCCCATATGTGCAAATGGCCGATCGGGGATCCGTCCTCGACCGAGTTCAGCTTCTGCGGCCGCCGTGCCTCGGAAGGCGTCTATTGCCAGGAACACGCCCGCGTCGCCTACCAGCCGCAGATGAAGCGCGGCGGCAAGGAAGAACTGGCCCGGTCGCTGCGTCGCTATATCTAGACGAAGGGCGCTAGCGCTCGCGACGCGGTCGCTCGCGGCTTGCGCGTCATCCTTGCGGAGCCTGTCGCGCCCCCGTCACGGTTGCCCCGTAAGGGGCCGCATCCGCCTCACCGGGGTTTGCCCGGCGAGACCGGGGCGGGGCTGCGGTTATCCGGGTTGACGCAGCCCCACACCCCCTGTTGGAGGGTTATCGCTCGCTGCTTGAGCCTGCATCGTCGATCTAGTTCAGCACCCGCCCACCCGGCACGTCGAGACTGAAGGCCGGGATGATCGCCTCGAACGATCGGCCTGTGGCGTCCGTCATGGTATAGGCCCCCTCCATCGAACCGGAGGCGGTCGGCAGTGGACAGCCGGACGCATAGGAATAGCTGTCGCCCGGCCCGATCAGCGGCTGTTCGCCGACCACACCGGGGCCGCGCACCGTTTCGACATGGCCGGTGGCGTCGATGATGGTCCAGCGCCGCGCGATCAGCTGCACGGCGGCCTCGCTGCGGTTCTCGATCTCGATCTGATAGGCCCAGACCCAGCGGCCCTCGTCGGGGTCCGACTGGCCCGCCAGGTAGCTGGGTCGCACCCGCACCACAACACCTTCGGTTTCGGCTTCATAGGGACGGCTGTCGTGCATGCCCCATGGTCGCCCGGCCGCGACGCGGTTTCAAGCGTGGTCGCGTGTCGGGAGATCAATGTGTATGGCCTTTTCCATGACCCCTGATTTTCCGGCCCCGGGCATCCTGCCCTGTCAGTCCATCGAAGCCCTGATCGCTGCGTCCGCGATCACCTCAGCTACCCCTTTCGATGCCGATCAGGTCCAGCCCGCGAGCCTGGACCTGCGCCTGTCGGCGCGCGCCTGGCGGGTCCGCGCCTCCTTCCTGCCCGGCCGGCGGCTTGTGTCGGAACGGATCGCCGACGTCGTGATGCATCCGATCGACCTGACCGACGGCTCCGTTCTGGAAAAAGGCTGCGTCTATATCGCCGAACTGCAGGAGCGGCTGGCCCTGCCCCGGGGACTGATCGCCCGCGCCAACCCCAAGAGCTCGACCGGGCGGGTCGATGTGTTCGTGCGGCTGCTGACCGACCGGGGCGGGTCGTTCGACGACGTGGACGAGGGCTATGACGGGCCGCTGTATCTGGAGATCGCGCCCCAGACCTTTTCCATCCTGGTGCGGCCCGGCACCCGGCTGAACCAGCTGCGGCTGAAGGCGGGCGAACCGCCCAAGCTGGAGACCCGCAGCGTCGGGGTTGATCTGCAGGGCGGCGACATCGTCGGCTTCCGGGGCCGTCGCCACGCCGGTGTGGTCGATCTGGACCGGATCGACGGCCACGACCCGCGCGACTTCTGGGAGCCGCTGGCGCTGCGCCGGGGCGAACTGCTGCTGGACCCGGGCGAGTTCTACATCCTCGCATCCAACGAGGCGGTGGAGATCCCGGTCGACCAAGCCGCCGAGATGACCCCGATCGATCCTTCGGTCGGCGAATTCCGCGTCCACTATGCGGGCTTCTTCGATCCCGGGTTCGGCACGGACGAAGCGCTCGGTGCGGGATCGAAGGGCGTGCTGGAGGTCCGCACCCACGACACGCCCTTCCTGCTGGAACACGGCCAGATCGTCGCCCGGCTGGTCTATGAGCCGCTCACCGAACGGCCGACGCGGCTGTATGGCGAGGGCGGCAGCCACTACCAGCGGCAGGGGCTGAAGCTGAGCAAGCATTTCCGGGCGTGGGGGTGAGGCACGGACGTCTCTCTCTCCCCCTCGGGGGAGGCAGAAAGCCTAAACCAGCCGATCCGCCTTCCTGAGGCTCGGGAACAGTTTCGCCCACACCCCCGTCGCGCCCAGCGCCCCGACGCCGCCGAACACGGCAGCGCCGATGGGGCCGAGCAGGCGGACCATGACGCCGGAATAGGCCTCGCCCAGTTCGTTGGAGGCCCCGATGAACAGCATGGACACCGACGACACCCGGCCACGCATGTGGTCGGGTGTCGACAGCTGAATCAGGGTCTGGCGGATGTTGACGCTGATCATGTCGGCCATGCCGCCGATGAACAGCGCGGCGGCGCTGATCCAGACCACTTTCGACAGGCCGAACACGATGGTGCAGACGCCGAACACCGCGACCGAGGCGAACATCAGCAGGCCGCCGCGCCCGGGGATCGGATAGCGGGCCAGCACAAGCGCCATGGTCAGGGCCCCGCCGCCGAATGCGGCGCGCAGCAGACCGAAGCCCTCGGGCCCGACATGGAGGATGTCGCGCGCGAAGATGGGCGTCAGCAGGGCCACGCCCGCGAACAGCACCACGATCAGATCCAGCGAGATGGCCCCCAGCACGACCTTGGTGTCCCAGACGTACTTCAGCCCGTCCTTGACCGCCTGCCAGCGATCGACCTCGCCCTCGACCGGTTCCGGCTGACCGCTGGTGCGCATCACAAGAAAACAGGTCAGGCCCACCGCGAACAGGGCCAGCGAGCCGCCATAGGCCAGGGGCGTCGAGAGCCCCACGATCACCCCGCCCAGGGCCGGTCCGGCGATGGCGCCGGTCTGGAAGGCGATGGACTGGGCCGCAATGGCACGCGGCAGGGCGGCGCGGCCGACCACCATGGGCAGGAAGGCCTGGCTGGCCGGGGCGAGGAAGGCGCGCGACGCCCCGAAGGCGACCGACACCGCCAGCAGGCCCCAGAGCGGCGGATTGCCGGAGATCGCCATGGCCAGAAAGGCGAGCGCACAGGTGCCCTCGGCGCAGATGGCGAGGACCACGGTCATGCGCCGGTCGCGACGGTCGGCCATTTCGCCGGCGGGCAGGGTCAGGGCCAGTAACGGGATGAATTGGGCCAGGCCCACCATGCCGAGATAGAGGCTGGCCTGTTCGATCGGATGGTCGCGCCGGGCGATCTCATAGACCTGCCACAGCAGGGCCGAGGACTGGATCTGGATGGCCAGAACGGCCGACAGCCGGCCCAGCCAGATCAGGCGAAAGTCGCGAAAGACCCATGGGTTGTTCCCCGCGCTGGCGGCCTCTGCGGCGGGCGGGGCGATCGGCGGGGGTGCCTCAGGTCCGTCAGTCATTGTTGGAGCAAGGGTTCCGTCCCGATGGCTCTAGCGGTGGATGCGGCAGGGTGCGGCGTCGCAGTCGATCTTCGGCATCATGGCTCCCCTTCCAGCCTTCACCGCCAGCCCCTAAAGCATAGACGCATGAGCGCCGCATCAACTCCCGTTATCGATCCTGTCGACCTGACCCGGGCGCTGATCCGCCGACCTTCGGTTACGCCCGCCGATGAGGGGGCGATGGACGCGCTGGAGCGGGTGCTGGTCGAGCTGGGCTTTGCCTGCCGCCGGATGGCCTTCGAGGGGCCGACGGGCGTGGGGGCCGATGCCCGGATCGAGAACCTCTATGCCCGGCGCGGGACCGCCTCGCCCAACCTGTGCTTCGCGGGCCATACCGACGTGGTCCCCACCGGCGAGGCCACCGCCTGGTCTGCAGGGCCGTTCGAGGCGGAGGTGAAGGATGGCCTGCTGTATGGCCGGGGCGCGGTGGACATGAAGGGCGGGATCGCCGCCTGGGTGGCGGCGGTGTCGCAGCTGCTGTCGGAGGGCGAACCCCGGGGATCCCTCTCCTTCCTGATCACCGGCGACGAGGAAGGCCCGGCGCTGCAGGGGACCAGGAAGGTCGTCGAGGCGCTGATGGCCGAGGGCGAGGTGATCGACGCCTGCGTGGTCGGCGAGCCGTCCTCGCAAAGCCGGCTGGGCGACATGATCAAGATCGGGCGGCGCGGGTCGCTGAACAGCTGGATCACGGTCCACGGCAAACAGGGCCATGTCGCCTATCCCGCGCGGGCGGCCAATCCGGCCCCGGTGATGGTGCGGCTGCTGGCGGCGCTCGAGGCCCATGTGCTGGACCTGGGGTATGAGGCCTTCCAGCCGTCGAATCTCGAGATCACCACCATCGACATCGGCAATCCCGCCAGCAATGTGATCCCGGCGCAGGCGCGGGCCCGGCTCAACATCCGCTTCAACCCGGCCCAGACAGGCGACGGGCTGATCGACTGGCTGAACCGCGAGGCGGGGCGGGTGCAGGCCGAAACGGGTCTGGCGATAACGCTTGAGCACATGTGCTCGGGCGAGGCCTTTCTGACACCCACGGGTCCTTTCGTGGTCGCGGTGCAGGACGCGGTCGAGGCCGAGACGGGACTGCGGCCCGAGGCCTCGACCACCGGCGGCACTTCCGACGCCCGCTTCATTCGCGCCATGGCCCCGGTGCTGGAGTTCGGGCTTGTGGGCCAGACCATGCACCAGATCGACGAGCGGGTTCCGGTCGCCGAGCTCGAGGCCCTGACCCGCGCCTACCGCCGCATCATCGAGACCGTCTTCGCCCGCGCCTGAGACCTAGAGCAGGACGGCGGCGGCGTGGTCCAGCATGACCACCGAGCCGAGGAATGCGGCCAGGAAAGAGGCAAGGAAAAACAGGGCGTCACGCCACGGACTGGACCGGGGCGCGGGGGCCTGTGGCGGCAGACGGACGTTCAACTCCCTCATGGCAAGGCTCCGGACGCGATACCGGACGGTGCGCCCGATCTGTTATCCATCCGTTTACGGACATGCATAACGCCTGGCCTCATGGCCGTTCGAGGAAGCGCAGGGCGCTGAGCGCGTGGGCCCGGACCCCCACGACCAGCACATCCTCATTGACGTCGAACTGCGGCGAATGATTGGGCGGTGCCGTCGCCGGATCGACGCCGTCGGCCGTTCCGCCGAGGTGATAGAAGACCCCCGGGATCTCGTTCTGGAAATAGGAGAAGTCCTCGGCCACCGTGGTCGGCGGGCTGGCCGGATTGACGTTGCCCTCGCCGGCCGCCTCGGTCAGCACCGGGGCCAGCCAGGCGGACAGGTCTTCGTTGTTGAACACCAGCGCCGCATTCTGCTTCACGGCGAAGTCGGCGGTCGCGCCGTAGGCCTCGGCCACATGGTCGATGGCCGCCTCGGCCCGCGCCACCAGATCGTCGCGCTGGGCGATGTTGAAGGTCCGCAGGGTGCCCGACATCACCACCTGATCCGGGATGATGTTGTAGCGCACGCCGGCCTGGAGGGTGGCGATGGTGAAGACGGTCGGGGTGGTGGTCGGGTCGATGGTGCGGGCGGTCAGGGTGTTGACCGTCTGGATCACCTGACCGGCCACGGCGATGACGTCGACGCCGCGCCACGGCCAGGCCCCGTGGGTCTGGCGGCCATGCAGGGTGATGTCGACCCGGTCCGAGGCGGCCATGAAGCCCTGCGGCCGGTAGAACAGCGTCCCGGGCCGTCCCGGCACGACGTGCAGGCCGAAGATCGCCTCGACCTTGGGATCCTTCAGCGCGCCCGCCTCGATCATCAGCCGGGCCCCGCCCAGCGGCTCGCCCGGGGGCACGCCTTCCTCGGCGGGCTGGAACAGGAAGACGATGGTGCCGGAGAACCGGTCCTTCAGACCGCTGAGCACCTCGGCGGCCCCCAGCAGCATCGCGACATGGGCGTCGTGGCCGCAGGCGTGGGCGACCGGCACGGTGGCTCCCTGGTAGGTGCCCGTGGCGGTCGAGGCGAAGGGCAGACCCGTCGCCTCCAGCACCGGCAGGGCGTCCATGTCGGCGCGCAGGGCCACGACACGCTGCGGCCCCGATCCGGTGCCGCGCAAAACGCCGACGACGCCGGTGCGGCCGACTCCCTCGCGCACCTCGATCCCCATGGCGCGCAGCCGTTCGGCCACGAAGGCGGCGGTGCGGGTCTCGGCCAGACCCAGTTCCGGATGCTGGTGCAGGTCGCGGCGCCAGGCGATGACGTCCGGCTCGATCGCCCGTGCGGCGACGGCCACGGCCTCGGCGGGCACCGCGGTCTGGGCCAGGGCGGGTGACCCCAACAGGGTAAGGGCGGCGGCCAGACCGGCGGCGGGCGACAGGGAACGGCGCATTTGGAGGCTCCGGAAGGGGTCGACGGATGATGGGGTCGGGTGCCGCCGGGACGCAAGCGTCTTGCGCGGGTCACAGCGGTGACCGACATGGTACCCATGGCCATCAAGATCACGCGGACCCAATGGCGCGACGTCGTCCTGGTCTGCAAGAAGTGCCAGAAGAAGCTCGACGGCGGTTTCGGCCCCGACGGCGACCGGACGCTGAAAAAGGCGCTGAAGAAATATCTGCTGCCTGCGGGCGGCAGGAAGGGCCGCAAGGCCGAACTGGCGGTGATCGAGACCGGCTGTTTCGACATCTGTCCCAAGAATGCGGTGATCGCCGTCAACGCCGCCAACCCCAAGGCCCTGCTGATCGTGCCCGCAGGGGCCGATCTGTTCGAGGTCAAGGCGCGGCTGGGGCTGGACGACGGGCGCCGCCTGAAGCCGACGCTGACGGTGGTCGAGTAAATAACCCGTTTGCGCCGGCCGGAGAGGGGTCAGGGCGGGTCCGACCAGATCCCGTCGGTCGAAAATGGGTCCGGATCGTCCGGATCGTCCGGATCGGGTGCCGACCGGCCCCGGACCTCGGCATTCAGACGCAACAGCTCAGCCTGGAGGGCGGCGCGGCCGGCGCTGTCGCGCGGATCGGCCCTGCCCATTCGGCGGGCGAGGTCGGCAGTGCGCGTCGCAATGGAGTTGGCCAGATCGACGCCCGTCAGGCCCTGTGAGGGGGTCCCGGCGCGGGCGGCGACCGCGGCCGCGGCCTCCTGCCGGCGCGCCTCCATCCACTCGCGCAGCCGGACCTCCTGGACCGAGCGGGGCGGGTGGACGACGGCCTGTCGGGCCTCCTGTTCGGCGCGGGCGATCAGCCGGTCGTGCAACCGCATCCAGCCGGCGGCGGCCGAGACCCGGCCCCGCGCCATGGTCCGGCGCAACTGGCGCAGCGCATGGGCGGCCAGTTCGCCATAGCCGGCGTCGAAATCGATGTCGTCCTCGGGGCCGACCGGCATGGGTCCCGGATCGGCCTGATCGCAGCGCCGCCAGCCCCCGCGCCGCGCCCGGTCGCGAAACACGCTGAGCCCGAGGGAGAACCGGGCGCAGACCGCCTCGGCCGTTTCGCCGGCCAGATAGGCCTCGCGGGCCAGGGCCCAGGTGTCATCGGACCGGATACGGTAGCCGCCGACGGGGGCGACGGCGGCGTCGCAGGGGGTGTGGTCGTCGGGGCCGCCGTCGTCGGGGCAGGGGTCATACAGACTGGGATCGTCGTGCATCGTGCCTCTCGCGTTGCGGAAAGGACAAGTGTGGAGGCGTTTTCAGGCGTGGTGGGTCGGAGGGGGCTTGAATCGGGACGGCCGTTGATTGGATGGGGGAATTTGGAGGCAGCGTTGAACGGATGGGTTCAATCCGCGCTCGAACAAAGGGCGATATCTTCAAGCGCGGGATGAAGGCCGCGAACCAGCACTGCCCCAAGCGACGCGTTGGTCCCTTTCTGGCAGATTGAGATTTCCGTGATAACGAGCGCGACGCGACAGCGTAAACGATGCCGAAAGGACGATGCCTGCTCTTTCTGGTATCGTGCTTAAGGGGCTCAATTACCGGGACCCGTCAGCTATGGCTCTCGCTTTAGCGTAGTAAGGAAAATGCCGCCCAGGAAGAACTACGTCTTTAAGATCAAGGGCCGGTACACGCCCGAGAGCCTCCCTATGGAGCGCTTGGCCGTTTATCTGGCCGATCTAGCAAAGATGCTTGGAGAGCCGGAGAATATCCACTTTGTCGAGATCACTGAGGGCAGCACCAATCTCGCGTGGGCCGTCGATGCGCCAGCTCTGCCCGTCGTTCAAGGGCGGCTGGAGGAAATCGCGCGTGGTGACGCCGACATCATCTACATGGAAGCCTACCGGAGCCTCAATCGACGGCTTAGGGAGGACGAGACCGAAGGCGAGATTTTCCCGGAAGGGGGAGCCGCCGTGCTGCCCTTTGCTGGAGCGACAGCACCTCAGCCGGTGGCGTTTTCCGGCATTCTAAAGGCCGGAAGCATTGACGGCGTGGTAATCCGCGTCGGGGGGACGCTCGAAGCAATCAATGTTGGCATACAATCCAGTGCCGGCCTGCTCAGCAAATGCGTCACCAGCAAAGCGGTCGCAAAAGCCCTCGCAGGGCATATGTTCGATGACGAGTTGAGGCTTCACGGTTCTGGTCGCTGGAGCAGAAGTGACGAGGGCCAGTGGTCCCTTCAGAAGTTCGTCATCAGCCATTTCGAAGTGTTGGATCCCACGCCGCTGAACGAGGTATTAGCCGACCTGCGCGCCTTGGGCAAAGGGGCGTGGCACGGCGACAATCTTTGGGCGGATGCGATGGAAATTCGGGGCGAACCGCATTGACGGCCGCGTTCGATACGACGGCGCTCTTGGTTGCGATTGCTCCCGCAGAAAAGGTGCAAACCCGCGATCGTGGGATCCTCGTCCCGGACGCTAAGGCCCGATTTGATTACCTCATTGAGACCATGTAGGCCACAAAGACGAGGCTGATCATTCCGACCCCCGCGCTTGCTGAGGCGGTTGTCCGCGTGGAGCCTGAGGTAGCCGCGAAGTTCATTGAGCGGATGAGCCGAACCAGCTCAATCCTGCTCGCCCCGTTCGACATCTTGGAGGCATTGGAGGCCGCGGCGATGGCACGCGAGGCTCTCGCGGCGGGAGACAAGCGCGGCGGCGCTACAGGTGAATATCAAAAGGTCAAAGTTGATCGGCAGATTGTCGCCATCGCCAAGTTTCACGGAGCGGCGATCATATACTCGAACGACGCCGACGTTCGCACCTTGGCTCACGCTACAGGCATCTCCGTGATCGGGGTTGAGGAGTTGCCGCTTCCCGCACAACCGAACGAGCCAGAGCTTCTGAAGCGGATGACGCCGGCTGCCGAACCCGATCCTCAGTCTTAACCCTCAGAACGGGGCCGAATTCGGGGATTGAAAGCTCGCTCGGGCCTGAAATCCGGAATGGCACCTAAAGCGTAACAGCGCCAAAAGTTAGAGCCCACCCGGGGTGACCTCGCCCGCCGCCGGGTCTAATCGGCTCTGATGTCGCCCAAGTCTCCCGCCTTCATGATCCTGTTTGTCGTCAGCCTGATCGCGGCGGCGGGGAATATGGGGCTGCAGTCGGTGCTGCCGGCGATCGGGCGCGAGTTCCGGCTGTCGGACACCCTGGTGGCCGGGGCCTTTGCGATTTCGGCCCTCATGTGGACGGTGACCTCGCCGTTCTGGGCGCGGCTGTCCGACCGGATGGGGCGCAAGACCGTCATCCTGATCGGGCTGACGGGGTTTGTGGTTTCGATGCTGGGGTTCGGCCTGGCCGCGACCTCGGGCATCGAGGGCTGGCTGGGGGCCGTTCTGGCCTTTGTGCTGATGGCGACGGCGCGGACCGTCTATGGCGTGTTCGGCTCGGCCGCCCCGATCGCCTCACAGGCCTATGTCGCCGACCGCACCCGCCCCGAGGAACGGACCCAGGCGATGTCGCTGCTGGCCTCGGCCCAGGGACTGGGCACGGTCGTCGGGCCGGTGCTGGCCCCCTTTTTCATCCTGCCGCTCGTCGGGCTGGCGGGCCCCATGTATGTGTTCGCCCTGTTCGGTGCGATCGTTCTGGTGATCGTGTGGAAACGCCTGCCGTCGGGCGATGTGGTGCGCCGGCCCTCGCCCAGCGGGCGCCAGGGCGATGCGGCAAAGGGCCTGTGGCGCGATCCGCGCGTGCGCGACTTCCTGCTGTACGGCCTGCTGGTCACCGCGGCCCAGGCGGTCAATATCTCGGTGCTGGGGTTTCACATCATCGACGAAATGGCGGTGACGGGGCTGGCGGCCCGCCAGGCCCAGCCCTTCATCGGCGTGGCCATGTTCGCCGGGGCGGCCGCGACCCTGATGGTGCAGTGGGGCCTGATCCCGCTGCTGAAGCTGCAGCCGCTGGCCCTGATGCGCTGGGGTGCGGTCCTGGCCCTGGCCGGCAATCTGGCGAGCATGGCCTCACCCGGCTATTTCGGCGTCGTCGTCGGCTACGCCATCGTCTCGATGGGGGTGGGGTTCGCCCGGCCGGGGTTCACCGCCGGTTCCTCGATCGCGGTCGGACCGCACGAGCAGGGTGCCGTCGCCGGACTGATGATGTCGGTGGCGGGGCTGAGTTTTCTGGTTCCACCCGTCGTCGGGGTGGCGCTGTACGAGCTGACCGAATGGGCGCCCTTTGTGGCCAATGCCGTCCTGCTGGCGGGGGCCGTGGTGCTGGCCTTCCTGAGCCCGGTGCTGCGCTTTGACCCGACCCCGGGGGTCGGGGACAACCCGGCGCCCGACGCCCCGCCCGCCTCCCAGCCCGGGCCGGAAGGCAATCGTTGATGCAGACCGTCGGCCCGGCTTGCGTCGGGGCGGAGAGCTTGCGACATCGGAACCATGAACTTCAAGGTCGAAAAGCGCGTCGGGGTGCGCGCGCCCTCGGAACAGATCTGGGCGGTGATCGCCGACCTGCCGGGCTGGGACCACTGGAACCCGGTCGAGACCGGGGTCGCCGGGGCCATTGCCTTCGGCGGCGAGATCGCCCTGACCGAGCGGATCGAGGGCCTGCCGGAACGCCGGGTCGTGGGCCGGGTCGCGGACTGGCAACCGAACGCCCAGCTGGTCTGGACCGAGACGCGCGGCTGGCTGTTCAATGTGGTGCGGTATTACGAGATCGAGGAGCTGGAGCCCGGCAGCTGTATCGTCGCCAACGGCTTCATCTTCTCCGGTTTTCGCGGCGAAGGCTTCCACGAGAAGCACCGCAGGACGGTGAGGGCCGGGTGCGAGGCCATTGCCGAGGCCCTGAGGGCGACCGCCGAGGGCGGGTGACGTCTACGGCCCGGTTGACTGTTCCTGCGCGCCGTCGGCCTTGTCCTTGGCCATAGTGTTCTGGATGCTGATGATCGCGGGGCCGAGGATGACCACAAACAGAACCGGCAGGAAAAAGATGATCATGGGCACGGTCAGCTGGGCCGGCAGGGCGGCGGCCTTCTTCTCGGCCGCCGACAGACGCAGATCGCGGTTCTCCTTGGCCATGGTCCGCAGGGCCGATCCGAGAGGGGTGCCGTACTGTTCGGCCTGGACCATGGCGGTCGCCACCGCCCGGACGCCGGGGTGGTTGGTGCGCTTGGCCAGGCCCTCATAGGCCATCCGCCGCTCGGGCAGATAGCTGAGCTCGGCCGACAGCAGGCTGAGCTCCTCGGCCAGATCGATGGAGCCGGTCCCGATCTCCTGGGCCACCTTGACGATCGCGGCCTCGATGGACATCCCCGCCTCGACGCAGATCAGCATCAGATCCAGCGCATCGGGGAAGGCCTGCATGATCGACTTCCGGCGATTGGCGATCCGGTTCTGGAGATAGATGTTGGGGCCGTAGAACCCGGCCAGGGCCGCGGCGAGGGTCATGGCCAGCTTGATCATCAGCGGCTGATCGAAGCCGTTGATGAAGAACAGATAGCCACCGGCCAGAAACAGGAAGACGAACGGCGTGGCGAAGCGGAAGAAGTAGAACGTCGTCAGCGGTCGGGGCCCGCGAAAGCCCGCCTGGGTCATCTGCTCGGCGACCTTGGGGTCTTCCAGCAGCTTGGTCAGGTTGAGCTGATCGACCACCCGTTTCTTGAATCCGTCGTCGGTGTGCCGCAGGCCGCCCTGGCCGCCGGCAATGGCCTGGCGCGAGCGCCGCTTCAGCTCGTCGCGCCGCACCGAGACGGCCTTCATCCGGTCGTCCAGCCGCGCGCCGCCCGTCATGGCCCCGAGCAGGGTGACCAGGGTCGCGAACACCAGAACCGCCACGGCCAGGCTGAGAAGGTTCCGGGGTTCGACGATGGCGCGGAGAATTTCGTCCATGATACGGCCCTAGAACTTGAACGAGACCATGCGCTTCATCACGAAGATGCCCAGCGCCATCCAGGTCGCGCCGCACAGCAGCATGATCTGTCCCCGGAAGTCGGTGAACATCAGCCCCATGTAGCTGGGGGTCGTCACTGAAACGAGCGTCATGACGACGGGCGGCAGCGAGCCGATGATCCCGGCCGAGGCGATGGCTTCGGAAGACAGTGCCTTGATCTTCTCGACCATCAGCCGCCGGGCCCGCAGAACCGTCGACAGGTTGCCGAGAGCCTCGGCCAGGTTCCCGCCAGTCTTCTGCTGGATGGCGATGACGATCGAGAAGTAACGCAACTCGGGCGCCGGCATCCGGTCGTACATCCGGTCGAGCGCCTGGGACAGGGTCAGGCCGACGCCCAGACCCTCGACCAGGCGCTGGAACTCCGGTCCCAGCGGGGCCGGGCTCTCCCTGCCGATAATCTTGAAACAGTCATGCACCGGCAGGCCGGTCTTGATACCGCGCACAATGACGTCGACGGCATTGGGAAACTCGGCGGCGAACTTCTTCATCCGGCCCTTGCCGATGAAGCCGACGATCCAGCGCGGCAGGCCCAGACCCATCACGACCGCGATGCCCAGGGCGACGAAGACGTTGAGCCCGAACACCAGCGGCGGCAGGAAGGCCACCAGGCCGAGCCCGCCGCTGAGCATCCAGAAAGTGCGGACGCTCATGGTCATGCCGGCATGTTTGAGCCGCGCCTTCATGGTCATGCGGGCCTTGCGCTCGATGCGGTCGGCTTCCTTGAGCTGTAGCTCGATCGCCTTGCGGCGCGCCTCCGGCGTGTTGGCCTCAGCCTTGGCCTGTTTGGCGCGCGCGACGCGGGTGGCCCCGGAGGTGAAGCCTTCGGCCCGCTTCAGGGCCTGGGTGCTGGACTCATCGCCGCCGACGAAGACCCAGCCGAGCCCGCCGATGGTGATGAAGGCCAGAATGGCGGCGAGGATGGGAAGCATGCGCCCTACTCCGCCGCGTCCAGGGCCTCGGCCAGCTCGCGCTCCAGCCCGTAGTAGCGGGCCCGGTCCCAGAAGCGGGGACGGGCGATGCCGGTCGAGCGGTGGCGGCCGACGATCTTGCCGTTTTCGTCCTCGCCCGTGATCTCGTAAACGAACAGGTCCTGGGTGACGATGACGTCGCCTTCCAGCCCGACCACTTCGGTGATGTGGGTGATACGGCGTGAGCCGTCGCGCAGGCGCGCAGCCTGGATGATGACGTCGACCGAGCCGACGATCATCTCGCGGATGGTCTTGGACGGCAGGCCGTAGCCGCCCATGGTGATCATGGATTCCATCCGGCTGATGGCTTCACGCGGCGAGTTGGCGTGCAGCGTGCCCATGGAGCCGTCATGGCCGGTGTTCATGGCCTGCAGCAGGTCGAAGGCCTCGGGGCCGCGCACCTCGCCGACGATGATCCGCTCGGGACGCATCCGCAGGCAATTCTTGACCAGATCGCGCATGGTGATGGTGCCCTGCCCCTCGAGGTTGGGCGGGCGGGTTTCCAGACGCACCACATGTGGCTGCTGCAGCTGCAGCTCGGCGGCGTCCTCGCAGGTGATGACGCGTTCGGTCGGGTCGATGAAGGCGGTCAGGGTGTTCAGCAGGGTCGTCTTGCCCGAGCCCGTGCCGCCCGAGATGACGATGTTGCAGCGGCAGGCGCCGATGACCCCCAGGACGCGGGCCCCTTCCGGGCTGATGGAGGCGAACTCCACCAGGTTCTTCATCGTCAGCTTGTCTTTCTTGAACTTCCGGATCGTCAGGGTCGCGCCGTCGATGGCCAGAGGCGGGGCAATGACGTTGACGCGGCTGCCGTCGGGCAGGCGGGCGTCGCAGATGGGGCTGCTTTCGTCCACGCGACGGCCGACCTGGGACACGATCCGCTGGCAGATGTTCATCAGCTGGGTATTGTCGCGGAAACGCACATTGGTCAGCTGGACCTTGCCGTTGACCTCGATGAACACCCGGCCGGCCCCATTGACCATGATGTCGGCGATGTCATCGCGACCCAGCAGGGGCTCCAGCGGGCCGTAGCCGAGGACGTCGTTGACGATGTCCTGGACCAGATGCTCCTGCTCGGCCACCGACATGGACACGTTCTTGATCGCCACCAGCTCGGCGACGATGTCGCGGATTTCCTCGGACGCGGCCTTGGTGTCCAGCTGCGCCAGCTGGGCCAGGTCGATGGTGTTCATCAGGGCGTTGAAGATGGTCGTCTTGGTGGCGGGGTAGTAGTCCGACTGCTCGCGGACGATCTCGGCGACAGCCTGGGCCTTCTTCAGCTGTTCGAAGCCAGGGGTAGCCTTGGGGCCCGGTCCGGCGTTGGGCGGCGGTGCCGTGGCGGCCCTCGGCCGGGCCGCGAGGGCGTCCAGACGGTCCGCAGCCGGCGAGGGCGGGGCCGAGGCGGACCGCCCGGCGGTGTGGGCGAACCCGCCGCCGGAGGGCGTGTCGTCTGCGGAATAGGCGAACGCCTGGGTCTGTTGACCCTGGGCCGGCTGGGGCGGCAGGCCGCCGGCCGGCTCCGACACCGGGGCAGAGGGCGCGGGCGCAGTGCGTGGCTCCGCGATCGCGCCGCCGGGCTGGGCTGTGCGTTTGCCGAACACCCGTCAGGTCTTCTTCTTGAACAGGCCGGCGAAGATGGATTTCGCTTCGCCCTTGCCCGGCTTGCCCCGGGGGGCCGACAGGGCCGGGAGTTCGCGCCGGGACACGATCTGGGCCAGGGTCTGGAAGGCGTCGGCCGCCTTGGATTTGGCCCCGGCGTCGAGGATCATCTGGCCGTTGTTGGCCGCCGCTCCGAACAGCTTCGCATCAAAGGGAATGGACAGGCTGGGATGGATGCCGAGCGCCGCGCCGAAGTCCTTGGCCGGGATTTCCGGGCGACCCGGCACTCCGACCTGGTTGAGCACCAGTCGCGGCGGCGCATCGTTGGGGCGACCCGCGCGGATCAGGTCGATCATGTTCTTGGCGTTGCGAAGGCTGGCCAGGTCCGGGGTCGCCACGACAACGACCTCGTCCGCAGCGATCAGGGTGCGGCGCATCCAGCCGGACCACAGATGCGGCAGGTCCAGCACCACGAAGGGCGCGGTGGCGCGGATCTGGCTGGTGACCTCCTCGAAGGCCTCGGGGCTGATGTCCCAGTCGTTGTCGAGGGTGGCCGGCGCCGCGAACAGGGACAGTTTGTCGGTGCAGCGCACCATCATCCGGTCCAGCAGGACGGCGTCCAGACGGTCCGGCTGGCCCAGGGCATCGGCCACGCCGCTGAGCGGATCCTGGTTGAAGTCCAGTCCGGCCGTGCCGAACGGCAGATCGTAGTCCACGATCACGGTGTTGGCCCCGATCCGCTCGCTCATCGCATAGGCGGTATTGTGCGCCACCGAGCTGGCCCCCGCCCCGCCCCGGGCCCCGACGAAGGCGATTGAGCGGCCGACGAAGGGCTGGGCAGGATCGGCGAACAGCCCGCCGATGGCCGCGATCAGCGTCAGGGGCTGGACGGGGGCGACCAGATATTCGCTGACCCCGCGCTTCATCAGTTCACGGAACAGAATGATATCGTTGGTCGCGCCGATGACGACGACCTTCGTGCCGGAGTCGCAGACCTCGGCCAGACGATCGACCTGCCAGAGCAGCATCTGGGGGTCCTGCAGGCATTCGACGATGATCAGGGGCGGCGTGGGCTCATGATTATAGGCTTCCACCGCTCCGGGAATCCCGCCGACGCGGATCTGGGTCGTCGCGCGCGACATCCGTCGATCCTGGCCTGCACGCTCGGCGGCGGCCAGGGTATCCTGACGCTCGGCGAAGACGTGGATGACGATACGCGGAATCGTGACCTCGTTCTGGAGGCCGGAGGACAACGCAGGCGGGGACATGGCGGCCGATGCGCCCGCCACCAGATCGCCGACCGGATTATAGCCCGCCGCGGGCAGCAGACCCGGTGCCATTGGCAGGCCACCCGGATGGGCCAGGACCGCGCCGGCCGGAGCGGTCGTGCCACCGGGCGCGGTGAACTGGAGCGGGTCGCGCGGAGTGTTGTCGACCGACGGCTCCGGCGGACCCGGGGCGAGGTCCAGATCGGCACCAAATTCATCTTCCAGGGCGTCAAAGGAACTGGCGGCGATAGCGTTCGTCATGACCGGTCAGTCCACCGCATCCGAAACGCCATTGCCATCGACGAGGACTTCTCGCTCAGCCGCCGTCTGGTCACCCAGCCGGTATTTGTCCAACACCACGGCGCGGCGTGCGGCGCTGCCTGGCTGGCCCTCGCGCGGAGAGACGATATCCCGCGGATCGGCGATCTGGGCGGCGAGGTTGGCATTCACGGCGCAGCCGAAGTTGGCGTAGCCGGCGTTGGCCCCGGTGCGGCCCAGGTTGGTCCAGCTTGCCCCGCACCGGGGCACGGCAGCGCGGACGGTGTCGAAACCGACCAGGACCGGGGCGCGGGGATCCGGCGCAATATAGGTCACCACCTGCACCTGATATGGCGGCACGCCGGCGGCCTCGAGCGCGGCCTTGATGCGCCAGGCGGCGTCCGAAGACACCGGGTCGTCGCCGGAAGGCGCCTCGACCGTCAGCATTGCCGCGCCTTCGGTGCCAAAACGATTAGCCATGTCGCGCAGGGCCAGGGTCTGGTTTTCTGACAGGCCCGTCTCGTGCACGGCCAGGGCCACGCGATCCAGGCCAGGCTCCACCTGCAGGGCGAAGCGCGAGGTCGGCGTCAGGGGCACCGGGCCCGAGCCCGCGGCGCCGCCGCAGGCGGCCAGCGGTGCCGTCAGCAATACCGCCGAGGCGAATGCAATCAGGGAAGAACGGGTCATGGCGGTCCTCACTCGATCACGTAGCCGACCGGACCCTGCCAGCCGGCAGCGGTCGATGCGGTTGGGGCCGGAGACCCATAGGCCTGGTTCAACTGGCCAAAGAAGATGGTCTGGGCGTCATTGGCGATGCGCAGGCCGTCGGCGGGCGTCTGCATCCGGCCGGGTGAGGTCGGGCTGACGATCCAGGGCTCGACGATCATCACCAGTTCGGTCTCGCCGGACAGATAATCACGCGAACGGAACAGGGAGCCGAGCACCGGCAGGTTTGTCACACCCGGCAGGGAGTCCACCGTCTGGCGTGTGCTTTCCTGCAACAAACCGGCGATCATCATTGACCCGCCGGAGGGCAGTTCGACCGTCGTCGCCGAGCGACGCACACTGAGGCCGGGCAGGGTGATGGACGACGCCGTTCCGGCGCCGATGGTCAGGCCGCCGGTGGACGACAGTTCGGAGACCTCCATGGAGACCTGCAGCGAGATGTTCCCGCCCGACAGAACGATCGGCCGGAAGGCCAGACTGACGCCATA
>Ga0163144_10006189_pt1 | contig 26471 bp, 29 predicted proteins | sample OliLak19BULKMAT1_FD_123175 | JGI IMG/M metagenome (GOLD analysis project Ga0163144, IMG submission 123175) | Freshwater microbial mat bacterial communities from Lake Vanda, McMurdo Dry Valleys, Antarctica - Oligotrophic Lake LV.19.BULKMAT1 | ecosystem: Environmental > Aquatic > Freshwater >...
CTCGCTCGGCCTCATCTTCGGCGTGTTCGCCGGCCCCTGCGCCCTCATCTGCTGGGCTCTTTACCTGTCGCTTTGCTCCATCGGCGCCGATTTCATGAGCTTTCAGTGGGATGTTCTGCTGCTCGAAGCCGGCCTCATCACCTGCGTCCTCGCTCCTTGGTCCCGATCCCCGAAACATTCCGCCGCGCCGTCGCGCGGCGCGCTTTGGTTGATGCGTTTGCTTCTCATCAAATTGATGCTGCAATCAGGCTTAGTGAAGCTTTACTCCGGCGATCCGTCATGGCGTGATTTGACCGCATTGACGTACCACTACTGGACCCAGCCGCTGCCCACCCCGTTGGCTTGGTACGCGCATCACTTGCCGTTATGGGCCCACAAGGTTTCCTGCTTTATTCTTTTCGTTATCGAGCTCGGCGCTCCAATCCTCATTATCTTCCCCCGCAAAGCGCGCGCCGCAGGCGCCGCCGCGATAGCGGCGCTCATGCTGTTGATCGCTCTCACCGGCAACTACGGTTTTTTCAACGTTCTGACCGTGGTCCTTTGCCTTTCCTGTTTGGATGACCGATTTTTCAATCGTGCAGAGCAGAAGGAAGCTAATTTCACCGCGCCTAAGGCGCGAACCTGGAGCATCGGCGTCCTCGCGGCGTTGTCCCTCACCATCGGCCTCTTCCAGACGCTCTCGATCGTGGGCGTCCCGCCCCCGCCCCCGGTTCGCGCCCTCATCGGCGCCCTCTCCCCGCTGCGGTCCTTCAACAGCTACGGCCTCTTCGCCGTCATGACCCGTTCCCGGGACGAAATCGTTCTCGAGGTGTCCTCCGACGGCCGCGATTGGCTCGAGTACCCCTTTCGCTTTAAACCGTCCGCCGTCGCCGTCCGCCCGACGATCATCGCGCCCTTCATGCCCCGCGTCGACTGGCAGTGCTGGTTCGCCTCTCTCGGGGCGCCCTCCGACAGCCCCTGGTTCGGCAACCTCATGTTCCGTTTATTAGACCGCTCCCCCTCCGTGGCGGCCCTCCTCGGCCCCTCCCCTCTCGTCGCCTCCGTGCCCCTGTACGCCCGCGCCGTCCGCTACGAAACCACGTTCTCCCCGCGCGGGTCCTCCGCGTGGTGGTCCCGCACCCGCAAGGGTTTGTTCTTTCCCGTCGTCTCGTTGAAGCGCTAGAATCGGCGTATGAATTTTTTCCTGGCGCTTCTCCTCGCGACGCCGGCGCCCGCGTCCGATCCCGTATCGGCGTTATCGACGTTAACCTTCGTCTCCGGCGAAAAAGAAGTCCTGCGCTCCACCCCCGCGGACCTCGCGAAGCGCCCGTCCGCTCGCGTCGTCGAGATCGAGGACCCTTTCTACAAGCGCCGCATGCGCTATAAAGCCGTCCCCCTCAAAGAGCTCCTGACCGCGGCGTACGGCGGCTCCTGGGGCGAGAACGCCCTCGACGACGTATTCTTCGACGCGCTCGACGGCTACCGTTCGCACGCCCGCGTATCCGTCCTCATGAACGACGGCGCGATGATCGCCTTCGCCGACGCGGACGCCCCCGACTGGCGCCCGATGCCGAAAGGGATTCTTCCCGGGCCGTTCTACCTCGTCTGGACCGGCCCCGGGCAGACCCCCGCGAAGGGCTTCCCCTGGCCGTGGCAGGTCACGGGCGTCAAGATGATCGTCCTCGAGGACGAGTATCCGAAGGCGCTGCCGCGCGGCGCCGCCCCGGACTCGGCCGCGGTCCGCGGCTGGGAGACGTTCAAACGCTCCTGCATCTCGTGCCACTCGATGAGCGGCGCGGGCGGAACGGTCGGCCCCGACCTCAACGAGCCCCGAGGCATCACGCGCTACCAGAACAAGTCCTTCCTCAAGGCCTACATCAAGAAGGCCTCGTCCTTCCGCCACACGAAGATGCCCGACTTCGACGAGCTCTCGTCTCGCGAGCTCAAGGACCTCATGTCCTATTTCGACCACATGACCCGCTTGGCGGACACCAAATAGGAAATAGGTGTCAGGCCATGCGTTCTTTGGGAAATAGGTGTCAGGCCATGCGTTCTTTGCATAACTCGGAGAGTTATGCAAAGAACGCATGGCCTGACACCATTGATCCTTTGATAAGATTACAGGCATGAGCGTCGGGAAGAACGAGCCGCGCCGGGACGGGCCCGCCAAGCTGACGGGCCGCGCGCTGTACCTCGACGACGTGAATATCCCCGGCTGCCTGCACGGCGTGACCGTACGCTCGACCGTGCCGCACGGGAAGATCAAGTCCATCACCTACGACCCGGCGTTCCCCTGGAACGAGTGCGTCGTCGTCACGGCCAAGGATATCCCCGGGAAGAACGTCGTCGCGCTGATCGAGCCTGATCAGCCTTTGCTCGCCGACGGGCTCGTGCGCCACCGCGAGGAGGCGATCGTGCTCATCGCGCACGCGGACCGCGCGACCGCCTACGAGGCGGCCAAGCGCGTCAAAATCGAGTACGAGCCCTTGCCGCCCGTCTTCGACATGGAGAAGTCGGACAAGACCTTCAAGTCCTACACGATCTCGCGCGGCGACGTGGACGCGGGCTTCGCGGCGGCGGACGTGATCGTCGAAGGCGAGTACCGCACGCCCTCCCAGGAGCAGGCGTACATCGAGAACAACGCGGTCGCGGCTTACGAGGAGGGCGGAATCCTCATCGTGACGGGCTCGATTCAGTGCCCATACTACGTGCTCAAGGCGATGAAGCAGATCTTCGCCCGCGACGAGAAGAAAATCCGGGTCATCCAGACCGTGACCGGCGGCGGCTTCGGCGGCAAGGAGGAATACCCCTCCATGATCGCCGGGCACGCGGGCCTGCTGGCACTCAAGGCCGGACGCCCCGTCAAGATCGTTTACGACCGCCACGAAGACATGGCCGCCACGACGAAGCGCCATCCCGCGATCGCGCGGCACCGCACCGGCTTGACGAAGGACGGCAAGCTCGTCGCGCAGGACATCGAGGTGATCATGGACGGCGGCGCGTACGCGACGCTGTCGGCCGTCGTGCTTTCGCGAGGGACCTTGCACGCGGCGGGCGTCTACGAATGCCCCAACGTCCGCGTGCGTTCGCGGGTGACGATGACCCACACGCCGCCCAACGGGGCGTTCCGCGGCTTCGGCGCGCCGCAGACGTTATTTGCCGTGGAGCTGCACTGGGAGAAGATCGCCGATGTCTTGAACATCGATTCGCTGACGTTGCGCCGGCGGAATATCTTCAAGCTCGGCTCGACGACCGCCACCGGCCAGAAGCTGCTCGAATCGGTGGGCGCGGAAGAGTGCCTCCAAAAGACGGTCAAGAGCTCTCATTACCTCGCGAAACGCAAAGAGTACGACCGCTGGAACAAGAATCCCAAGAATCCGACATGGAAAGGGATCGGCTTGTCGGTGTGCCACCACGGCGCGGGCTTCACCGGCTCAGGCGAGGTCTACCTGGCGTCCCGCGCGGGAATCGCGCTGACGAAGGACGGAGGATTGATCGTTCTTGCCGCCTCGACGGAGATCGGCCAGGGCACGAACACGATGTTCGCGCAGGTCGCCTCCGACGCGCTGGGCGTGCCCGCGTCCTGGTTCTCCGTCGAGACGCCCGACACGCACAAGGTCCCCGACTCCGGGCCGACGGTGGCCTCGCGCACGTGCATGATCGTGGGCGGGCTCGTGAATCGCGCGGTCAAGGAGCTCAAGGCCGCCTTCGAGGCCGAGTACGGACGCGTGCCGAGGACGCCCGCCGACCTCAGAAAGGCCGCGGCCGCGCTCTGCAAGGGCGCGCCCGCGCGCCGCTTCGAGGTGCAGTACGAGAAGCCGCCGGACGTGACGTGGAACGACGCGACCTATCAGGGCGACGCGTACGGCGTCTACTCCTACGCGGCGATCGTCGTGGACCTCGAGATCGACAAGCTCACGTACGAGACGCGCGTCCACAAGGTCACGACCGCCCAGGACATCGGCAAGGCGATCAACCCGCTGCTCGCCGAGGGGCAGATCATCGGCGGCTCGACGCAGGGCCTCGGGTGGGCGCTTCTGGAGGAGCCGGTCTTCAAGGACGGGGTGATGATCAACGCCACCTTCACGAACTACGTGATCCCGACCTCGCTCGACACGCCGCCCTTCGAGGTCATCCTCGTCGAGCAGCCGTATTCGCGCGGGCCGTTCGGCGCGAAGGGCGTCGGCGAGCTGCCGATGGACATCCCGGGCCCCGCCGTCGCGGCCGCGATCAAGCACGCGACCGGCCGCCTGATCCCGACCTTGCCGGTTACGCCGGAACGCATCGCCCAGGCCCTCAAATCATGATCAAGCTCACCGTCAACGGCAAAAAGAAATCCTTCGGCGGCGCGCCGTTCAAGCGCCTCATCGACGCGCTGCGCGAAGACTTCGCGCTCACGGGCACCAAGGAAGGCTGCGGCGAGGGCGAGTGCGGCGCCTGCACCGTGCTCCTCGACGGCGAGCCCGTGAACTCCTGCCTCATCCCCGTCTGCCAGGCCGAGGGACGCAAGATCGAGACGGTCGAGTCGCTGGGGACGCCCGAGAAGCTCTCGAAGCTCCAGGCCGGGTTTCTCGCCTGCGGCGGAGCGCAGTGCGGGATCTGCACGCCCGGAATGCTGATGACCGCGCACGCGCATCTCAAGGGCTCCGGGAAGTGCGATGACAAGTCGGTGAGGACGGCGCTCGCGGGGAATCTGTGCCGGTGCACGGGGTATCAGGACATCGTCAAGTCCGTCATTTCCGCCGCGAAGGGCCTGAAATGAGGGGCGACGCGAAGTCGATGACGGTGCTGACGCCTCGATCCGGCGCGGAAGCGGTGAAAGCTTTCGCGAAGGCCCCGAAGGCGCTGCCGCTTGCCGGCGGCACCGACCTCATGGTAGGTTGGAATATGGGGTGGATCAACGGGCGCACCGTCCTGGACCTGTCGCGCGTCAACGAGTGGAAGAAGATCTCCGTCGTGAGCGACGGCGTCGATTTGGGAAGCCTCGTCACGCATACGCAGATACAAAACCACCCGATCCTCAAGAAACGATTCCCCTTGCTTGTAGCGGCATGCGCGACCGTCGGGGCCGCGCAGATTCAGAATAGGGGCACGATAGGGGGCAACATCGCGAATGCCTCCCCGGCCGGAGATACATTTCCAGCTCTCGCGGTGTATGAGGCGACCGTGAGAGTGGTGGGGCCGAACGGAAGGCGGGCGGTGCCCATCAGCGAAATATTCGCGGGCGTGAAGAAGACGACTTTACAGGCGGGGGAACTGATTGAAGCCGTGTTCCTGCCGTTCTGTGAAACGCCGACGCGCGGCGTTTTCAGGAAGGTCGGGACGCGCGCCGCGCAGGCGATCTCGAAGACGATGTTTGCCGGCCTCATTTGGACGGCAAAGAATGGAGAGCTCACGGGAGCACGGCTTGCGTTCGGGAGCCTTGCGCCCACGGTCAAGCGGCTTTACGCTGTCGAGGGGTTCTTGCGGGGGCGGCGGTTAAATGACGTCTCGATCTCCGCCGCCGCGGAATTACTGACTAATGACGTTTCGCCGATTGATGATATTCGCTCGACCCGTGAATACCGCCTTGTAGTCTCGCGCAACTTACTGATCGCTTTCTTAAAGGGAGAAGTGAAATGAAGGCACAAGCGACGCTCGAACCTAAAGCTCTCAAGGCCGCTTTCGCGGCCTTGAATCGCCAGAACGACCTTCATATGAAGAGGTTTCCGGGGGACTCGTTCGGGCGGCAGCCGGTGCATACGGTTTACGGCGGTGCCCACCTCTTTAAATCCGATTCCGCCAAGAAGCTGGGCGAGCTGTCGCTTCGCTCCCTTTCCCGCTACGCTCCGGACGCCATTACCTTCTCCCGCGCCGTCGGCATGGACGAGATTCTCGCGCTAAAGGTTTATGATCGCGTCGTTGAAAAATTAAAGCGCGAGGCCGTCGAGGACTTCCGCATTGATTTCGAAGACGGCTACGGCAACCGCCCTGATCTTGAAGAAGACGGCCACGCCGTCTCCGCCGCCGAGGAGGTGGCCAAGGGCCTCGCGGAAAAGACTCTGCCGCCGTTCATCGGCATACGCATCAAGACATTCTCCAACGAATTGGCCGCGCGTTCCGCGCGGACCATGGATATCTTTCTCACCACGTTGATCCGCGCCACCAAGGGCAAGCTTCCCGATCCGTTCTACGTGACGCTTCCGAAGGTCGTGCACGCGGGCCAGGCCGCGGCGCTTCATAAGCTGCTCAATGCCTTCGAGAAGAAAAAGAAGCTCAAGCCGAACACGATCAAGGTCGAGCTCATGGTCGAGACGCCGCAGTCGATCATCGGCTTCGACGGCTCCGCCCCGCTGCGCGCGATGGTGGACGCGGTCGCGGGCCGCTGCACGAGCGCCCACTTCGGCACCTACGACTACACCGCTTCCTGCAACATCACGGCGGCGCATCAGCGCATGGACCATCAGTCGTGCGACTTCGCCAAGCACGTGATGCAGGTGACGCTCGCGGGCACGGGCATCAACATGTCGGACGGCGCCACGAACGTGATGCCCGTCGGCCCGCACCGGCCCGCCGCCGGCGAGTATCTTTCCGCCGAGCAGGACCGCGAGAACGTCGAGGCGGTGCGGCGCGCGTGGAAGCTGCACTACGACCACGCGACCCATTCCCTCGTCAACGGCTTCTATCAGGGCTGGGACCTTCATCCCGCGCAGCTGCCCACGCGCTACGGCGCGGTGTACGCCTTCTTCCTGGGCGGCCTGCCGGCCGCGACCGCGCGGCTGAAGAACTTTATCGAGAAGGCCGCGCAGGCCACGCTCGTGGGCGACGTGTTCGATGACGCCGCGACCGGGCAGGGGCTCCTCAACTACTTCCTGCGCGCGCGTAACTGCGGCGCGATCACGGAGGCCGAGGCCTCCGCGACGGGCCTGACGCCCGCCGAGTTCGCCTCGCGCTCGTTCCTCAAGATCCTCGAGGGGAGGCGCAAGTGATCCGGCGCGCTTTCCTTCTCGTTCTGCTCGCCGCGTGCGCGCCGTCCGCCTCCGCGGCCGTCCGCGTGCTCTCGACCACCGGCGCGTTGACGTCGGGAGACTCCGCGTACAAGGCCGGCGACGAGCTGCCCAACGCCGAGATCCGCCTCGCCTCCGGCACGGCGACGCTCGCGATCGACGGCGGCCGGTTCCTGGTGACGGGCCCCGCGCGCTTCACGCCGCGCCGTTCCTCCTTCAAGCTCGACCTCGGAGGCCTGCTCAGCGTGCTGACGAAGCGCGCCGGCCGGCGCTTCACCGTGCGCACGCCGTCCGCCGTCGCGGCGGTGCGCGGCACCGACTTCCACGTCCACGTCGGCAGCAAGCAGGAGGTGGACGTGTGCATCTGCGTCGGCGCCCTCGAGGTCAGCGCGAAGGGCATGGAGACGCTCCCGATGAAGTCGGAGCACCACCTGAACTACCGCTTCTGGACCGCCAAGACCGAGACGGCGCGCGAGAAGTCGCCCATGATCGGGCACACGGACGCCGAGCTCGACGTCCTGCGCGGCCTGCTGGCCGCCAAGCCCTGACCGAGGTGTCGATCCGGCTCGCGCGGCCTTCCGAGTCGGAGTTCATCCATCGCATGGGCTTCGACGCCTGGGGCGAAGGGCGCACGATCGAGGCCTACCTCGCGGCCTGCCGCGCCGCCCCGAAATACGCCGCCGGGGAATGGTGGGTCGGCGTGGGGGACGACGGCTTCGTCGAGTGCTCCCTGCTGCTGCACGAGATCCCGCTGCCCGACGGTCCCCCCGCCGCCGGCCTCGGCTCGATCGCGACCGTGCCCGCTCTGCGCGGCCGCGGTCACGGCTCGAACCTGATCGCGGAGGTGATCGGGCGCCGGGAAGCCTCCGCCGGAACGAAGGTCTTCTTCCTGTTCTCCGACATCGCGCCCGCCTTCTACGCGAAATTCGGCTTCGCCGTGATCGGGCCTTGCTCCAAGAAGCCGTCCTCGATCATCATGGCCCGCGCCGCGCCGGCGACGCTCGCCGATTTGCTCGCCGATCCGCGCTTCAGGCTTCCCGAATACTTCTAATTAGGTGGAGGTTATCCCCACGATTCACAATTTTCACTTTCGCCGAAAGTAGGAACCGGGTCTCCAGGGCATAGCGCCGTAGGACCATTGCCGCCCAGCGAGGGGCCCTTCGCTCCTGCTCTCAAGACCCGGCCGGGGCTATGATATGACTATGAAGAAAACCCTCTTTCCCGCCGTCCTGGCCTGCGTCCTCGCGGCCGGGAGCGCCTTCGCGCAGACGAATGTCTCCGTGCGTACGGGCCAGACGCCGGCCCCCATCGTGCCCGTCGTTCCTTTCTCCGCCCCCGGCGGAGCCTCGCTCGTCGCCCCTCTTTCCGGCCTCGGCCTGACGCCGTCGATGTCCGTTTCCCTCGCCCCGTCGATCGCGCCGGCCGCCGCTCACGCCGCGCTTGCGGCCCCGGCCGTTCGCGCCGCCCTCTCCGTTTCCGCCGCGCCCGCGGCTTCCATCGCGGCGGTCAAGGCCGTCGCGGCCGCTCCGGCGGCGGCCGCTCTTCCGCTCGGCCATGCCGCGACGCCCGCGCTCTCCGTCCTCTCCTCCGCCGCCTCGAAGGACGAAAAGAACGACGCCGCCCGCGAAGCGCGGGACGCGTCGATGTTCGATGGCTCGGTCGCGCGCGCCAGCGACGTCTCCGCGGTCGCGGCACCCCTCGCCAAGCCCAGCCGCTCGCTCCTGGGCCGCGCCGCGCTCGCGGCGGGTATCTGGATCGCGCATCCCGGCATCGCGCTCGCCGCGACGGCGCCCGCCGCCTCGGCCGTCGAGCCGGGCGCCCTGATGCTGATGGGCTCCTACGCTCCGCTCGCGACCGCGATCGCCGCGGTGCTCGGCGCTCTGTTCGGGCTCTGGTCCTCGCGCAGCAAGGACGGCTCTCCGGCCAACATCGGCCACGTTTTCTCGTCGGCGCTGAGCTCCGGCGCTATCGCCGGCGCCGCCGCGTTCACGCTCCTCGATCTGACGAAGGTCGCCTTCCTGGGCTCGTCGGCCGCGGCGCTCACGCCGCTGACGGCCGCCGTCGCGACCGCGGCACTCGCTCAGGCCGCCTTCGCCGCCAAGTTCATGGACCCCGCCACGACGCCCGCCGACCGCGTCATGGGCGCGTTCCCCGCCGTCGCGATGGCGTTCGGCCTCAGCGTGGGCGCCATCGCGTTCCTGCCCGCCGCGACGATGCTCTCGATCTCGACGGCCGCCCTCATGCTGACGGGCGCCGCCACGGCGCTGTACACCGCCTTATTCCGCCTCGAGAAGTCCCCTGCCGCCGGCCCCGCCGCGATGGGACGCGGCTTCGTGCTGCAGGCTCTGATGACCGGCCTCGCGCTCGCGCTGGGGCCCTCGCCGTACGCGTTGTTCTTCTTCGCGCTGGGCGCGTGGGGCTTCGGCCTGGTGATGCTCGCGACCGCGAAGGAAGCCTGGGCTGCGGTGCCCGACAGCTTCAAGACTAAAAGCTAGAACAAAGTGTAGATGAAGGGCGCCGCCACGGGCGACGCCGCGAAGAACAGGATCGCCCCGAGCAGCAGCAGCGCGATCAGGATGGGCGCGATCCACAGCGCCTTGCGCTTCTTCATATAGCGAAGAATGTCCTTCAGCGTTTCCATGCCTTTATCCTAGAAAATCCGGCGCGTGGACTCGACCGGATCGCGCGCGGTCTTCTCCTCCCAGTAGCTGTCCTTCTCGCGCAGCTTCAGCGCAAGCGGGCTAAAGCCGAGCGCTCGCTGAAGCAGGCCGTACGGCGTCACGATCAGGTAGTACAGTAGGCCGCACAGCAGCCAGAGATTCGCGCGCGCGAGGACCCGCGCGACGGGCATCCAGAGGGAGTAGGGGGCCTCGAACGACGCCGGCCGCGCCAGCGCGAGCAGCACGCTCGCCATGCTCAGCGCGCCGAAGAGCGCGCCGCCGTGGGCGCGGGCCCTCCAGGCGAAGAAGAACAGCACGAGCCCGAGGCCGAACCCGAAGCCGCGCAGCGCGCGCCGCTCGTGCTCGCCGGCGGGAGGCGGAGTCAGTCGAGGGTGAAGGTCTTCTTCCATGACTCGTCCTCCTCGTGCTTGGGCTGCGCGGCGCGGTCGAGCACGCACGCTCCGAGCGCCAGATGGTCCATCTCCGTGCGGCGAAAGCAGTCGTAGGCCTCCTCGGGCCGGCAGACGATGGGCTCGCCGCGCACGTTGAAGGAGGTGTTCACGAGCACGGGGCAGCCCGTCTCGGCCTCGAACGCCTCGAGCAGGCGATGGAACGGCGCGTTGTCCTCCGGGCGCACGGTCTGCACGCGCGCCGAGAAGTCCACGTGCGTCACCGCGGGAATCGTGCGGCGGCCTTCCTTCACGGGGGCCGTCAGCAGCATGTAGGGGCTCTCGCCGCGCAGGTCGAACCATTCGGCGGCCTTGCCCGCCAGGACCGCGGGGGCGAAGGGGCGGAACGACTCGCGAAACTTGATCTTGAGGTTGAGCTTCTTCTGCATGCCCGGGTCGCGGGGATCGGCGAGGATGCTGCGCGCTCCCAGCGCGCGAGGGCCGTACTCCATGCGGCCCTGGAACCAGCCGACGACGCCGCCGGCCGCGAGCCACGACGCCGTCCGGGCCGCGACGTCGCCGGGCTCCAAGCGCTCATACTTCGCGCCCTTCGACTTCAGGAACGCCTCGATCTCGTCATCCGAGTAGGAGGGTCCCAGCAATGAGCCGCGCTGCGAATCGTGAATCCCGTCGACGGCGCGCGCGTTGCCCTTCACCGCGTGCCAGGCGAACAGCGCGGCGCCGAGCGCTCCGCCCGCGTCGCCCGCGGCGGGCTGGATCCAGAGCTTGTCGAAGATCCCCTCGCGCTCGATCCGCCCGTTGCCGACGCAGTTGAGCGCGACGCCGCCCGCGAGGCAGAGATTCCGGGAGCCCGTGACCGCGCGCGCGTGCCGGGCCATGCGCAGCATGACCTCCTCGCAGACGGCCTGCATCGACGCGGCGAGGTCCATGTCGCGCGGGGTCAGCGCCGCCTCGGGCTTGCGCGGCTCCCCCCCGAAAAGCGAGTGGAACTTGGCGTTCGTCATCGCGAGCCCGGCCGCGAAGTCGAAATAGGACATGTCGAGGCGGAAAGAGCCGTCGGCCTTGAGGTCCATCAGCTTCTCGAAAATGAGCCCGGCGTACTTGGGCTCCCCTCGCGGCGCCAGGCCCATGACCTTGTATTCCCCCGAGTTGACGCGAAAGCCCGTGTAGTAAGTGAACGCGGAGTAGAGCAGCCCGAGCGAGTGCGGGAAGTGCAGCTCACGCAGCAGGTCGAGCCGGGCGCCGTCCCCTTGGCCGATGCTCGCGGTGGCCCACTCGCCGACGCCGTCCATCGTGAGCACGGCCGCCTCCTGGAAGGGCGACGGATAAAACGCGGAGGCGGCGTGCGCCTCGTGATGCTCCGTGAACAGCACCTCGCCGCGGTAGTCGAGCGCCTCGCGGATCAGTTCCTTCATCCAGAGCTTGCGCGTGATCCACTGCGGCGCCGCGGCCGCGAAGGAGCGCAGCCCGCGCGGCGCGTACGCGAGGTACGTGCGCAGGATGCGCTCGAACTTGAGCAGAGGCTTGTCGTAAAAGACGACGAGGTCGATGTCGGAGGCGGAGAGGCCGCCTTCCTTCAGGCAGTAGCGCACGGCCTCGAGCGGGAAGGCCGCGTCATGGCGTACGCGCGTGAACCTCTCCTCCTGCGCGGCGGCGACGATGACGCCGTCCCGCACGAGCGCGGCGGCGCTGTCGTGGTAGAAGCAGGACAGGCCGAGAATGTTCACGGCCGGGCTCGGCTCAGCTTCCCCGGTAGGTGGAGTAGCCCCAGGGCGAAAGCAGCAGCGGCACGTGGTGATGCCGCGCGTCCCGGAGCTGGAAGACGATCGAGATCGACGGATAGAAGGCGACCTGGCTCGTGCGCTTGAAGTACGCCGCGACGCCGAAGGTCAGGCGGTACGTCCCTTTCTTGAGCTTCGCGTTCCCCTTCACGAGCCCCTTGCAGCGCCCGTCGAGGTCCGTCGTGCCGCGCCCCACGCCGTGCCAGCCGCCGCCGCCGCCCTTCTCGAGGATGACGGTCACGCCGGACGCGGGCCGGCCGATCGAGGTGTCGAGGATGTGCGTCGTGATCGTGGTCATGGGATCATTTTCTCCAGGCGGATCGCGGTGATCTTGCGCTGCTCGCCCGCGGCGAGCCGCAGCTCGGCCCCCGCGTCGTTGGGCAGGCGTGATTTAAGCAGTTCGAGCATCTGGACGGCGGATTTTCCGGTCGCGCAGACGATGAAGATGTGACCGAACTTGCGCTCGTAAGCGGCGTTGCCCGCGGCCAGCGCGTCGAGCACGGCGTCGTCCGCGGCGGAAGCGCCCGCCTGCTCGCCCTTCGCCCAGGCGCGCGTCGCGGCGAACTTCTCGCGCAGCGCGTCCTTGCCGCCGATGCGCGGGTGATGCGCGAACGCCTCGCGCCATTCGGCCTCGCCCGTTTTCGCCCAAGCGGCGTCCGCCGCCGCGCGCAGCGCCGCCTTGTCGCGGAACGGGCGCGCCGCGGCCACGGCGTCGGCCCAGACGGCGCAGCCGCAGCAGCGCAGCAGCTCGCCGCGCGCGCTCTCGGCGCTCAGGGCGTTGAACGCGTCCAGCGTCACGCGCGCAGCCCGAGCAGGCGCAGGCGGGACACGCCGCCGTCGGGATAGATGTTCAGCCGCACGTGCGTGATGGGGCCGTGTCCGGCGATCTCGCGCGCGAAGAAGTGGCGCTTGTGCGGGGACAGCTTGGTCTTGGGCAGCACGGGCGCCCAGGGCGTGAACTCGTCGGCGAGCTCGGTGCCCGTCCCGCCGGGCTTGTGCACGCCCTCGAGCGCGCATGAGTCGGGGTAATTGCCCTTGAAGAAGTTGGTGTCGACCTCGATCTTGCGGATCTGGCCCGGCGCGCCGAGCTTGAGGATCGCCCAATCCCACCCCGGGCCGCGGCGGCGCTTGGTCTCCCAGCCGTCGCCCATATTTTTGGATCTGCCGGGCATGATGAGGTTTTGCGGATGGGAGTAGTGGACGTCGCTCGCGAGGAGGGGAAGGCCGCCGTGCTCCACGGCGACGAGGTCCACGAGGGATTTCTTCGGGAGCTTCGACCAGTTGGGCGACACCTCCCCGAACACGCGCAAGCGAGCGACGCCGCCGTCGGGGTAGATGTTCAAGCGAACGTGGTCGTACGGCTTGTCGGTCGTGACCGGCAGAAAATTATCGCCGTTGCCCTTGAGCTCGGTCTTGGGCAGGATCTCAGTCCACGGCCCCTTGCCGTCGCGGGCGTCGAGGCTCGCGTGCGACGGGAAGTTGCCGGTGAAGAACGAGGTGTCGATATTGACGCCTTTGATCAGCCCCCGCAGGCCGAGCTTCACGATGCACCAATCATAGCCCGGCGTCCGCTTCCTGCGGGACTCCCACCCGTCCATCCACTTGCCCTTCGTCGTGTACTTGTCGGCGAGCCAGATCGCCTTCTCGGGCTTGAGCAGGTTCGTCTTGGGCGCGAAGAACTCGTCGTTGGCCTCGACGGCCTTGCCGCCGACGCGCGCGGACGCCAGATCGATCAGGCGGGTGAAGTCCATGTCTCGCTCCTTTTTAGCAGGGGCCGTCCCGGCCGTCCGGCCGGGAACTCCCCTTTTTCGTAGATTCGCGCGCCCCGCAGATAATGAGAGACCACGGTCCCCTGAAGGCGCAGGCCCGCGTACGCGGTGACCTTGTGCCGGTGCAGCACGTCGCTTTGCTCGACTTCGAACAGGGCCGCGTCGTCGAACACCACGAAGTCGGCGTCGCGTCCCTTCTCGAGGCGGCCTTTCGTCTTGAGACCCGTGAACGCGGCCGTGCGCTCGGCGGTCCAGCGCACCACGTCCTCGAGCTCGAAGCCGCGGCGCTTGGCGCCCGACCAGACGGCGGGCAAGGTGAACTGAAGGCCCGCGATGCCGCCCCACGCGCCCATGAAGTCGCCTTCGGAGAATTTCTTCAGCTCGGGCGCGCACGGCGAATGGTCCGACACGACGAAGTCGATCACGCCGCGTCCGAGCGCGCGCCACAACAGCTCGCGGTTCTCCGCGGAGCGGATCGGAGGCGCGCATTTGAACTGGGTCGCGCCGTCGGGGATGCCGTCGTCGGCGAAGGTGAGGTAGTGGGGGCAGGTCTCGACGGTAAACGGAAGCCCCTCGGCCTTCGCCTCTTCAATGAACGGCAGGGCCTCGGCGGAGGAGAGGTGCACCACGTGCGTACGACATTTTGTGGCGCGGCAAAGCTCGATCAACAGCTGAATCGCGCGCACCTCCATCGATGCAGGCCGCGAAGCGAGGAAGGAGGAGAATTTACGAACGTCCGCGCCGGCCTCGGCGCAGGGGTCGAGCTCCGCGTGAACGATAAGCGGCAGCCCGAGGCTGGCGATAACCGGCATCGCGGCTTCGAGATCGGAACGTGTAACGTTTGGGAATTCGTCAAGGCCGCTATGGGTTAAGAATGCTTTAAATCCGACAACGCCGTCCGCGGCCAAAGGCCGCAACTCCTCGAGATTTCCCGGCACGACTCCGCCCCAGAACGCGGCGTCAACGGTCAATTTTCCCTTTACCGCGTCGAGCTTTGCTTTGAGCGCCCGCCGCGTTGTCGTGACCGGCGAACAATTGAGCGGCATATCGACGATCGTCCCCACCCCTCCGGCGGCGGCCGCTCGGGTGGCCGTCAAATACCCTTCCCAGGCCGTACGCCCAGGCTCGTTCACATGAACATGACTGTCTACCAGAGAAGGGATCACGGCAAGGTCACCCACGTCGTTAACGTTTGATATTTCGTTGGGGATCGCGTCAACGTTCACAATATCCGCGATCCGCCCATCCTCGACCAGCAGGGCCCCTTCCCGCGGCCCCGCCGCCGTATAAATCCGAGTGCTCTTCACCGCGAACTCGATCATGTCCGCGCCCCGTTGAGGTTCGCGAAAATCACGTCGGTGTTGACGTTCACTTCGTTAATTTTTATTCCTCGCAGGAACTCATCGAGGCGTCCGCTCTTAGGATCAAGCCGTGCCACTTCATCAAAGGTCTCGGCGGTCAAGAGCACCGGATGTCCCCTTCTTCCCTCATACACCGGCACCGCATCCCCGTTCCCCGCTTCCAACGCCCGCCAGACCCTCAGATCAAAGGCCGGCATATCCACATGTATCACGAACCCCCGCGCCCTGGGACTCGCCCCGATCAGCGCCTGCAGCGACGCGAGCGGCGTCCCGTCCGGATCGGCCCCCACCCAATTCACGCGCGGCGACAGCGCCCGACACCGCTCGAGCCACTCTCCCTGGATCGCGATGTCGACGTTCTCCGGCTCGGTCACGGTCGCGAGGAACCCCAGCTGGGCTTCCAGCAAAGTTTTTCCGGCGTACGCGCCCCACGCCTTGGGCCCGCCCGCGCGCTTCCCGTGTCCGGCGGCCAACAGCCGCACTCGAACCTCGCTCATGCCTTGACGGGCGCGGGCTTGGCCGCGGCGCGAAACGCCCACTTGTCGAGCAGCTCCGCCGCCACCGCGATCCCGATCGCCTTTGGATTCTTGGATGGAATTTTCCTGCCGATGGGGCAGCGCATAGCCGCGTCCCACAAAAGCCGTCTCGGCGGCGGGAGCCGCGAGCGAAACACGCGTGCCTTGTGCATCGAGCCGATGAGGCCCAGATAGCCCAACGGTTTGTCGAGCAAGAGATCGACGAGCTTGAAATCCAGCTCATGATCGTTCGTCATGACCACCGCGGCGTCGAGCGGTCCATAACCGGCGGCTTGCGCTAGCACGACGGGATCCGTTTTGAGAATTTTCGCCTTCGGCGGAAAGGCAAGAGGATCGGCCCACTCCGGACGAGCGTCGTAGACGACCACCTCGAGATCCAACCCCTCCAACGTGGAGGCCAAGGCCCTCGCGACATGCCCCGCCCCGAAGATATGCACCGCCTTTCTTCGCCCGCACGGCTCGTAAAACACCGTCGCTTTCCCGCCGCAGCACTGCCCCATCTCCCGGCACAAGGTGTATTCCTTCAGGAAGGCTTCCGGCGCGGGGGTCTCCAGCATGCGCCTGGCCTCGAGTAGAACCTCCGCCTCGAACCTCCCGCCTCCGATGGTGCCCGAAAACCCGTCCTTCCAGACCCACATCTTGGCGCCCGGCGCCTGCGGGGCGGAGCCGACGACCTTCGCGAGCGTGCAGAGCACGCCCGGGCGCGGCAGGTCCCCGGCCAGCTCCGAAAGGGCGAGCGGTTCCATGACCAAATTCTACTTAATTGCTAGACTGGCGTTTATGCGCCCCCCCCTCTTGATCAAGAACGCCCTGCGCGTCGCCACGATGGACGACGCGGGCACCGAGCTCGCGGACGCGGACATCCTGATCAAAGGCCGCGTCATCCTGGCGGTCGGCAAGAACCTTGAGGCGCCCGACGACGCGCAGATCTTAGACGCGCGCGGCTGCGTGGTGATCCCGGGCATGGTCAACACCCATCACCACCTATGCCAGACGCTCACGCGCGCGACCCCCGCCGCTCAAGACGCCAAGCTCTTCGACTGGCTCGTCTACCACTACGGCGTCTGGCGCCACCTCACGCCGGAGTACGCGGCCCTGGGCGCCCAGGTCGGCCTCGGGGAGCTGCTGCTCACGGGCTGCACCACCTCGACGGACCACACCTATCTCTACCCGCGCGGCCTGACGGGCCTCGTGGACGCGCAGATCGAGGCGGCCCGCTCCTTGGGCATCCGCTTCTGCCCGACGCGCGGCTCGATGTCGGTCGGAGTGTCGAAAGGCGGCCTTCCCCCCGACGACTGCACGGAACCCGAGGAGGAGATTCTTCGCGACGGCGAACGCCTCATCAAAGAGCACCACGATAAAGGCCCGTACGGCATGATCCAGATCGGCCTGGCGCCGTGCGCCCCGTTCTCGGTGTCCACGAACTTGATGAAAGAAACGGCGAACCAAGCTCGCCGTTGGGGCGTGCGAATGCACACCCACCTCTGCGAGACCCTCGACGAGGAGGCGTACTGCCTCGAGAAATACAAGCTCCGCCCCATCGACTTCCTCGAGTCGCTCGGCTGGATCGGCGACAACGTCTGGCTCGCGCACATGGTCCACGTGAATGATGAGGAGATCGCGCGCCTGGCCAAGGCCAAAGTGGGAATCGCGCATTGCCCTTCCTCCAATCTCCGTCTCGGCTCCGGCGTCCCGCCGGTCCGAAAATATCTCGACGCGGGCGTCGCGGTCGGCCTCGCGGTCGACGGCTCGGCGTCCAACGACACGTCGGACATGCTGGGCGAGGCCCGCCAGGCGATGCTCGTGCACCGCGTGAAGTCCGGGGTCGCCTCTATGCCCGCGCGCGAAGCGCTGCGCATGGCCACGCGCGGCGGCGCCGCGGTCGTGGGCCGCGACGACATCGGGATGGTCGCGGCGGGCAAGGCCGCCGACCTCGCGATCTTCGACGTGAACCGCCTCGACTACGCGGGCTCCGCCGGCGACCCGGTCGCCTCCCTGCTGTTCTGCGGCGCGGGCCACCGCACGAAGTGGACGATCGTCAACGGCCACATCGTCGTCGAGAACGGAATCCTGAAGAACCTCGACGAAGGCGAAACCACGCGCAAGGCCAACGCCGCCTGCCTCGACCTGCTGCGCAAGGCCGGAGCGATCGCGTGAGCGAGGTCCGCGTCTCGGCCGCGAAATTCCGCCTCATGGCCGAGGCCGAGCTCGCGCGCATCCCCCAGGAGGTGCGCGCCCTCCTCGTCAACGTGACGATCGAGACCAAGGACGAGCCCGGCGAGGAGGCCGACGACCTCGAGGACGGCGACGAGAACGACGCGACCGACCTGCTCGGCCTCTATTGCGGCCCGGAGCGCGAGGACTTCCTGAGCGGCGCGGCGGCCGGCGAGCTGCCCTCCAAGGTCTACCTCTACCAGTGGAACCTCGAGGACTCCGTCGAGAGCCTGGAGGCCCTGCAGAAAGAGATCCGCCTGACCTTGCGCCACGAGCTGGCCCACCATTTCGGCTTCGACGACGACGAGCTCGAGCGCGTCTGGCCCGAAGGCGCCTAACGATAATATTGGGGTCTGACCTCCCGGTGTTGCGCTGGGGTCAGACCTCCCGCTGTTGCGTTGCGGACTTCTTGCGCGGCTGGGCGAGAAAGAGATATCTTCGTCGAGGCCCGTCCTAATCCCGGAGGATTTTCAACATGAGCGCACCCGCCAGCAACCCCGCCGCCTCGGTCGTCAAAGCCGGCCTCGAGGGAGTCGTCGCGACCGAGACCAAGCTGTCGATGGTCGACGGTATTAACGGCGTGCTCGTGATCGGCGGCTATCCGGTCGAGGAAATCGCGGGCAAGGTCTCGATCGAGGAGCTCGCGATGCTTCTCTGGACCGGCCACCTGCCCATCGCGGAAGAGACGGTCGAGATCCAGAAGGACCTCGCGAGCTACCGCGCGCTGCGCCCCGAGACGCTCGAGATCATCAAGACCGCGCGCAACGCCCCGCCGATCGACGCGCTGCGCATGGCGTGCGCGACGCTCTCGCTCGACGTGTCCAACCCGAACGATATCTCGCCCGCCGGGGACCTCGCGCTCGCCAAGCGCCTGCTCTCGCGCTTCCCGACAGTGATCGCGGCGCACTCGCGCCTGCGCTCCGGCCTCGAGCCCATCGCGCCGCGCGCGGACCTCTCGCTTGCCGCGAACTTCCTGTACATGACCTTCGGCACCGAGCCCGATCCCATGGCCGCGAAGGCGCTCGAGACGTACTGGGTCACGGTCTCCGATCACGGCATGAACGCCTCCACCTTCACGGCGCGCGTGATCGCGTCGACGCGCTCCGACATGGTGTCCGCGGTGACGGGCGCGGTCGGCGCGCTGAAGGGCCCGCTGCACGGCGGCGCGCCCGGGCCGGTGCTCGACATGCTCGTCGACATCAAGACCGCCTCGAAGGCCGACGCGTGGCTTCGCAAGGAGATCAAGGAAGGCCGCCGCATCATGGGCTTCGGCCACCGCGTCTACAAGGTGCGCGACCCGCGCGCCGAGGTGCTCGCGAAGACCGCCTCGGAGATGGCCGGCGCCCACCTCCAGAACACCAAGCTCTATACGCTCGCGCGCTCCGTCGAGAAGACGGCGATCAAGGTGCTCGAGGAGCTCAAGCCCGGCCGCAACCTGAAGACCAACGTCGAGTTCTACACGGCGCTCGTCCTGCAGTCGATCGGCCTTCAGCCCGACCAGTTCGTCTCGATGTTCGCCTGCGGCCGCGCGGCCGGTTGGTGCGCGCACGTGATGGAGCAGCACGCGCAGGATCGCCTGATCCGTCCGCAGTCGCTGTATGTGGGGCCCAAGGATCTGAAGCTCGATCGTTAACGACCTCGCGCCGGCGCGTCGTCGATCGAGTTATCCCCATTATTCCACCGGTGGAAATTGGGGATAACTCGCGTTCTTTAAAGCGCCGTCAGCTTCGCGAGTTCCCCGGCGATCTGTGCGTAGAGCCGGGGCGTCGTTCAATCAAGGATCCGCCTTCCCCGCAGGTAGCGCTTGCGCCAGTAGTCGCTGAAGAGGCTCTCCTGCCGCACGCCCTCCCCCGGATTGGCCTGGTGGATGAAGATGCCGTTGTTGACGTAGATGCCGACGTGGCCGACCTTGCGGCCGCCGTTCTTGCCCGCGAAGAATACGAGGTCGCCCATGCGCAGCAGGCGCGAGGAGCCGACGTCCTCCCCCTCGATGGCCATGGCCTCGGAGGTACGCGGCAACTGGATCTTGTGCTCGGAGAAGACCTTGCCCACGAAGTCCGAGCAATCCTTGGGAAGCGGCCGCTGCTTTTCCTCCTCGGGCAGGTAGGTCTTGGCGGTACGCACGACGGCCTTGCAGGCCGGCGAGGGCGGCGGCGGACCGTCGGCCCGGCGCGATTTCCCGCCGCCGCATCCGGCGGCGAAAAGCATCGCAGGAATAAGGATAATCGTGAATCTCACCCCCAGGATGATACTAATTCCTAGGCCTATCGGCCCCGGGGGTCCTGGGCCCATCGAACCTGTTGGGATCGGGCCCCCCTGTCTATAATCTTCATATGATCCGCAACGCCTTGCTCGCGGGATTGATGGCCTTCGGCGCCGCCGTGCCGGCGTTCGCGGCCGGGGATCCGGCCGCCGTGGCCGCGGTCGAGGCTTTTCTGCGCGACGACGAGAAGGCGATGCTGGCCGCGGTGCTCTCCGACAAGGCCGCCTCCGCCGATTTCAACGCCGACGTCCGCCACGCCGCGGGCGACCCCAAGGTCATGAAGCTCGTGCTCGACAAATGGCGCGGCGCGATCGTGACCTACGCCGAGCGCGACGCGCGCATCGCGACGCCCGATCTGGAAGGCACCTACAAGAACTCCGCGTCGCTGATGAGCGGCCCCACGCGCGCTTACCTCGTGCGCCGCTTGAAGACGATGAAGGAGAGCGACCGCAACAGCTTAATCGAGTACCTCGACGCCGTGGATTCCGCGCTGGCGTCCAACGGCGGCAAGCTGACGTGGTACACGAAGAAGGTCGTGGGCGGCGTGTTCGATAAATATCGCGAGGACCTGAATACGTATCTGCCCGAGCCCCTCGCGAAGTCCGGCAAAGCCGCCGCGCCCGCCGCCTCCGCGGCTTTGGCCGAGCGCCGCAAGGCCGCCGAGGCTCCCGCGCCGGCCACCGTCCCCGAGCCGGTCGTCAAGAAGCCGGTCGTGGACGACAAGAAGCCGCCCGTGGTCGTCGATGACAAGAAGCCGCCGGTGGTCGTGGACCCGAAGACGCCCGTGGTCCCGCCCTCCAGCAACGAGGCCCTCGAGCAGGCCCGCCGCACGGCCGAGGCCGCCGAGCGCGGCGGCCTGGTGGTGGACGGCGGCGGCGCCGTGCCCCCCTCCGACGCGGGCGTGGTGGCGGGCGGCGGCCAGACCGCGCCCCGGCCCCCTCTCGAGCCCTCCTCCCGCGTAGGCGGCGTGGTCCCCAATCTGACGGGCGACGTCCCCTCCCCGGTCGACCCCGAAGAGGACTTCATGTCGAGCGTCAAGAAGATGAAGACCGGCGCGGGCCCGCTGCAGCCGCGCCAGTACCTGCCCGGCGGCATCGGCGCGCTGCTGGGCGGCATCGTCGGCTTTCTGCTGGGCGGCCCCATCGGAGCCCTGATCGGCGTCGGCGTCGGCCTCATCGGCGGCGACATGCTCGGCTCCAAGCTCTTCAAGTAAGGGGTATAATTCCTCCGTGAGGCTCGTCGACGGCTTCGGCCGCTCCTTTCATTACCTGCGCCTGTCCGTCGAGGACGCCTGCAATTTCCGCTGCCAGTACTGCCTTCCTCACGGCTATCATAAGACCGAGGCCGACTCGCCGCTGAGCGTCGCGGAGATCGCGCGCCTCGTCCGAGCCTTCGCCGAGCTCGGCTTCTGGAAGGTGCGCCTGACGGGCGGCGAGCCGACGGTGCGCCAGGACATCGTGCGGATCGCGGAGACGGTGTCGCGCACGCCCGGCGTGCGGCGGGTCGCGCTCTCGACGAACGGATATAGGCTCGCCGAGCTGGCGCCGGAATTAAGGGCCGCCGGGGTCTCCGCGGTGAACGTGAGCGTCGACAGCCTGAACGCCTCGAGGTTCGCCGAGCTCACGGGAAAAGACAGCCTGGGCGACGTGATGCGCGGCATAGAGCGCAGCCTGGAGCTGGGGCTCGAGACGAAGCTCAACGCGGTGCTCATGAAGGGCCTCAACGACAGTGAATTCGCCGAATTCGTGGGGCTCACGAAAAAGAGGCCGCTTTCGGTGAGGTTCATCGAGCTCATGCCCGTGGCGGATAATAAAGAGTTCTTCGCGCAAAGACATCTGAAGGCCGAGCATCTGGTGAGCTGGCTCTCGGAGAACGGCTGGGTCGAGAGGATCCGCCGCGAGGGCGACGGGCCGGCGAGAAATTTCTTAAAGGACGGCTACAACGGCTCGGTGGGGGTCATCGCGCCGTACGCCAAGGATTTCTGCGGGTCATGCAACAGATTAAGGGTGACAAGCCGGGGAAGATTGAGGCTCTGTCTCTTTTCCGAGGCTGATCACTCCCTTAGGAGTTTTTTACAGGACGATGAGCAGGGGGCTGAATTGAAGGAGCGCGTAAAATCGCTGCTGGGCCTCAAGGAAGTCTCCCACCATCTTCCCGAAGGGAAGATCGGAAATACGCCGCACTTCGCGACTATGGGGGGCTGATGGTTAATATGGCCAACGTGTCGGCCAAACAAACGACCGAACGCCGCGCAGCGGCGGTCGGAACTCTTGTGATGGGCCCGCGCGCGTTTGCCTTGCTGAAATCAGGGCGCCTCCCGAAAGGCGACGCGATCAGCCTCGCCCAGGCGGCCGGCATAATGGCCGCCAAACGAACTCCCGATCTTTTGCCGTTGTGCCATCCCATATCTCTCGACTCCGTTGACGTTGAGATAACTTTGGATGCATCCCTCCCAGGAGCGCACGTCCGGTGCACCGCCGCGGTAGCGGCGAAGACCGGGGTGGAGATGGAGGCATTGACGGGAGCGATGGCCGCGCTTCTCTGCCTGTACGATCTGTTGAAGCCCGTTGATCCGGTTCTAGAAATCATTGCCGTTCGACTCGAGTACAAGTCGGGCGGTAAAAAAGGTCTCTGGCGTCATCCCAAGACGAAAACGTCGCCGAAGGCGGCGACGAAACGGCCTAAAGCTGGAACCGCGGCGGTCATCACGGTGAGCGATCGCGCGTTTAAGAAAATCTACCGCGACACGTCGGGACCGGCTTTGGCCTCCGGCCTTGAACGAATTGGGTTCACGATTAAAAAGCGCATTATAAGCCCCGACGACCAAAAAACTTTAGAAATGCATATTCGCCGCGCTGCGCGCGGCGTAAACCTAATTGTGCTCACGGGCGGCACGGGGCTCGCGCCGCGCGATATAACACCTGAAGCCGTTATGCGTGTCTGCGACCGCCAGATACCCGGTATCGGCGAGGCGCTCCGCGCCTTCGGAGGACCCGTGACCGCGCCGTTATCTCGTTCGGTTGCCGGCCAATTTGGGAAGTGCGTGATCGTCGCGCTTCCCGGAAGCAACGGCGGAGTGCGCGACGGTTTATGCGTCTTAGAAAATCTATTACCGCATGCAATCCATATCGCGCGCGGCGGCAAGCACTGACATGATCTCGTACGCCGAAGCTCGGCGTCTGATTTCGGAAACGACCTTAACCCGCCCCCCGTTGGCGGAAGAGATCGTGCCGCTTTCCCAATGCGCCGGCCGGATCTGTTCCCAAGAGCTTTACGGACGCGAGCCCATCCCCCCGTTCGACAACTCGTCCATGGACGGCTACGCCTTGGCCCACGCGCGGGCTCTTGGAGCTTCGAGCGCCCCCGTGAAGCTTCCGGTCTTGGGCACGATCCTCGCCGGAGACGCTCCTAAATGCCAGGCCGAGTCCGGCGTATGGAAGATCATGACCGGCGCCCCCATCCCCGCCGGCTGCGACGCCGTCGTTCCCATCGAGCAGACGAGGGAACTGGACGGAGGTCGTGCCGTAGAAATTTTGCATTCACCAAACGACGGCGATTTTATTCGCCGCGTCGGCCGTGATTTCCAGCCCGGCGCCCGCATCACCCCCGCCGGGACTTCCCTCACCTCACGGCACGTAATGGCCCTCGCCGCCGCCGGCCTCTCCGAGGTCCCCGTCCGCCGCCGTCCCCGCGTCGCGTTGATCGCGACGGGCCGTGAACTCGCCCCCCCCGCCGCCCCCCTAGCTCCGGGCCTCATCCGCGACGCCTCCTCTCCCTACATCACCGCGGAATGCGCCCGTTTGGGGGTCGATTTCACTTTCCACGGCATCATCCCCGACGATCAAGACGCATTCACCGCCAAATTGGAGTCCGTCTTATCGGAAGGCTACGACATCGTCCTCACGACAGGCGCCGTCTCCATGGGCGACAAGGACTTCATCCCCGCGGCGCTCAGATCGATCGGCGCGAGAACCATTTTCCATAAGGTCGCCATCCGCCCCGGCCGTCCGATCTTGTTCGCCGAGATTTCGGGGGGCCCTTTGATCTTCGGTCTTCCCGGCAACCCCGTATCGACGGTCGTCGGCCTAAGATTTTTCGTGCAGCCGTGCCTCCGTGAATTGCTGGGGCAGCCCGAAGAATCCCCAATACGTTGCCGTTTGTCTTCATCGATCGATAAGCCTGAAAAGCTCCGTTGCTTCTACAAAGCCAGGCGTCGTCAATTCGGGGCGGTGGATATCCTCGCCGGCCAGGCCTCCTTTCAGATCCATTCCTTGCTTGAGGCGGACTGCTGGGCCGTCCTCCCCGAAGAAGACTTCCTCATGAAAGCCGGGGCCGAGGTCGACGTCTATGAAGCGTAAGCTCGAGCTCTACGGCCGCCTGCGCGACGCGGGCCTCGGCTCGTCCGTGACCCTCGACCTCCCGGAGCGCTCCTCCGCGCGCGCGGCCCTCGCTCTCCTGAAGTCCTCGCTCGGCCCCAAATCGGCCCTCCTCAAAGGCTGCGTCCTCGCGTCCGATGAGGAGGTTCTTTCCCCGAGCGACGCCGTCCCCGACGACGGCCGACTCGCCGTCCTCCCCCCCGTATGCGGCGGATGATCGTCCGCGTCGGCCCTTCCCCCATCGACCCCGTGTCCCTCTGCCGCGCCGTTTCCTCGCGGAAGCACGGAGCGGCCGCCTCCTTCACGGGCACGGTCCGCTCCCCTCACGCGGGCCGTCACGTAAAGGCCGTCACGTACGACTGCTTCGTTCCCCTCGCGATCAAGGAGCTGTCCCGCATCGCGGCCGCCGCGGAACGGCGCTGGCCCGTTCGCATCGCCGTGGCTCACCGGACCGGCCGCCTGAAGGTCGGCGCCGCCAGCGTCAGCGTCGCCGCGGGCTCCGCCCACCGCGCCGAGGCCTTCGAAGCCTGCCGCTACGTGATCGACGAACTAAAAAAATCCGTCCCCGTCTGGAAGAAGGAGCATTACACGACCGGCTCCGGCCGCTGGCTCGCCGGCTGCGTGCTCCACGGCAAGCGCCCGTGAACAACTTCTCGCAGATCCGCCTCGGGATCTTCCTCGCGGTCCTCGTCGCCTGCGCGCTCGCCGAGCGCCTCCTGCCGCGCCGGATCCCCACGGCGCCGGCGTCCGGCCGCTGGACCGCGAACCTGGTCCTCGCCGCCCTCGGAGCGGTCCTCACGCGCCTGCTCGTCCCGCTGACCTTGATGGAGGCCGCGCACCGGGCCGAGGCGGCTCAGTTCGGCCTGCTGAACCAATGGTCGATCTACTTTCCCCTGAAGTTCGCGCTCTCCTTCCTGCTGCTCGACCTCGCGATCTACCTCCAGCACCGGCTGTTCCACTGGTCTCCGGTCCTCTGGCGCCTGCACGCGGTGCACCACACCGACCTCGACCTCGACGCCTCCTCCGGCGTGCGCTTCCACCCCGCGGAGATTCTGCTGTCGACGGGGATCAAGCTCGCGTGCGTCGTGCTGTTCGGCGCGCACTTCCTCGCGGTCGCGATCTTCGAGATCGTCCTGAACGCGACGTCGATATTCAACCACGCGAACCTGAACCTGGGCCCGCTCGACGCGCCGCTGCGCCTGCTCGTGGTCACGCCCGACATGCACCGCGTCCACCACAGCCCGAGCCGAGAGGAGACCGACTCGAACTTCGGCTTCAACCTGCCGTGGTGGGACCGCCTGCTCGGCACCTACCGCGCCCAGCCGCGCGAGCCGCACGAGTCGATGGCGCTCGGCCTCGAGGGTGCGCGCGACCCGGCGGAGCTCGGACTGGTCCCGCTGCTCGGGCGCCCGTTCAAGAGGGGCCTATGAAGATCCGCTGCGACCTGACGTTCAACGGGGAGACCCGAAAGCCCTACCTCGTCTCCGGGCCGAGCGAGCCCGACGACCATCTCGCGCACCGCATCGCGGCGTTTATCCTGTTCTGGAAGGACGACGCCACGACGGACGCCTCGACGAAGACGCCCGCGCTCTCCGATTGGGAGTTCCTCCCCGACCTGCTCGCCGTCAACGACGCGGGCGAGGCGACGGTCTGGATCGAGTGCGGCACCGTCACGATGAACAAGCTCACGAAGATCACGCGGCGCATGCCCCGCGCGCGCATCGTGATCATGAAGGAGAACGAGCGCTCGGCGCAGGACCTTCGCCGCGACCTCGACGCCCAGTTCGACCGTCCCGAGCGCGTCGAAATCCTAGCGTGGCCCGGCACCTCCTACAAGGATTGGGCCAAGACCGTCGGCGACTCGATCGAGGCCTACGGCGAGGCCGACGGCCGCTCGATCAACGGCGTGGTCAACGGCGAGATGGTCGTCGTCGAGTTCAAGACGTTCTGAGGTAAAATCAGGGCATGGATCTCGCCTCGCTCGCCCTGGCCATGGGAGTTGCCTGGACCCCCGTCGCGACGACCGTCCCGAAGGGCGTTCCCGTCGGGGCCGCCCCCGCGGCCGCCGGAATTTACGACGCCTCCGGCTCCGCCCGCACCTGGGACGAGGCGCTCGCCGATCTCGCGACCTCGCGC
>Ga0163144_10006190_pt1 | contig 26469 bp, 21 predicted proteins | sample OliLak19BULKMAT1_FD_123175 | JGI IMG/M metagenome (GOLD analysis project Ga0163144, IMG submission 123175) | Freshwater microbial mat bacterial communities from Lake Vanda, McMurdo Dry Valleys, Antarctica - Oligotrophic Lake LV.19.BULKMAT1 | ecosystem: Environmental > Aquatic > Freshwater >...
ATCGCGATAGCTGCGCGGCTCGGCTTTGTAGATTTGGATGTGGTGGGGACAGTTCATGGGCTTTAGGAGATAGCCCTCTTGTTCGCTGAGCCATTTCTGCAGGGCGGCGGCGCGTTCCTCGTCGGACTGGGCCTGGTTGTAGTCCGGGAGGTCGAGATGATTAGCGTGCATGAAGCGGCGCACGCTTTCGTCAACTCGTTGGAGCCGTTCCTTGGTAGTCTTGGCGGTGCGATAGCCATCGACCTTGTAACCCGCCATGTCGAGGAGTTCGATGAATTTCCATTCCTGCTTGTCGTCCCAATCCCCGCTGGCGAGCCGGTATTGGGCGAGATCGATCGCTCCGGCGATGGCGTTGAAATACATGGGCGGAAACTGGGCGTCGCGATAGTAGGGGAAATGGCCGCTGGTCCGGTACAGTTCGAGCCGGCCGATGTGCGGAGTGTAGACTGGCAAGTAGCCGCGTTTGAAAAGCTCCTCCTTGATGAACGTCTCCAGGATGCCGCGAATGATCGCGCCCTTGGGCATCCACAAGATCAAGCCGCTGCCGGCCAAGGGACTGATGGTGAACAATTTAAGTTGCTTGCCCAGCACCCGATGATCGCGTTTCTTGGCTTCCTCGATTTGCTTGAGAAAGGCGTCGAGATCCTTTTGGCTGAAGAACGAGGTGCCATAAAGGCGCTGGAGCTGGGAGCGGGCGGCGTCGTTTTTCCAGTAGGCGCCGGCGATGGAGAGAACTTTGAAGGCGCCGATCTTGCCCGCATGCGGAATATGCGGTCCGCGGCAGAGATCAATGAATTCGCCCTGGCGGTAAAAGCTCAGGGTCGGATGCTCCTTTGCGAGTTGGTCGATGTGTTCGACCTTCAAAACTTGCTTGAGATCCTGGCATAGGCCGCGGGCTTCGGCGGACGGAAGCTCGAAGCGCTCAAAGGATTCGGCCTGGTCGACGATCTTGCGCATTTCGGCCTCGATGCGCGGAAAGTCCTCTTCCTTGATCGGAGTGGGCGAGTCGATGTCGTAATAGAAGCCGGTTTCGGTGGTGGGGCCAAAGGCGAGTTGGACGCCGGGAAAGAGGCGCATGACGGCACGAGCCATCACATGCGCGGAGGAGTGGCGCAAGGTTTCGAGGGCTTCGGGATCCTTTTCGGTGAGGATCTGGAAGGCGTGTTCGCCGTCGGGGATTTCGCGGTCGAGGTCGACGACCTGGCCGTCAACCTTGGCGGCGACGGAGGCCTGGGCGAGACGTTTGCTGATGCCTTCGGCGACCGTGCGGGCGCTGGATCCGGCGGGAACATCCTTGGTCGAGTTATCCGGTAAGCGCAGAACTGGCATGATGCGTTCGCTTTTGGAATAGGGCTTGCGCTCCCGACGAAGTGGCACGGCGCCGGAGGGGTCGGGGCGAGCGCGAAACGGGGCACGTTGGATTATCTTATGGGAGCGGGAAAGGGGTGAGGAGGTTTGATGCGGCAAAGGCAGTGTCGCACAAGAAGGTCACGGCATATACTCCGCAAAGTCGAGAAGGGGGGCGTCAAAATCGTCCGCCATCTGGATTCGACCTTGTAATGCTCCGTACCCGGGTCGCGTTGTCAAAACGAGTTTCACCGAGGGCGCGTTTTCTTGGACGATGACGATCTCTTCGCCCTTTTGGGCATGTCGCACCAGTTCCAACAGGCGTTCCTGAGCGTCGGCCAATGTGACGGTTTGCATAGATGATCCTCCTCTACTCGTGTTTTATCATATTCCCAAGCCGCGCTCAAGTCTGGCTGATCGGTTGATCGGCTGTGCCCGCCGTTTGAGAATTCCCTGAATTTCCATGGCGAGCGCAGCGTCCGTCGAGTAGGGTGGCAATCCACGCCGTTTTGGCATTTCGGATTTATGACAAGCTGTTGCGCGTCGGGGGTTTTCGGACAAGCTGGAAGCCTGTCCTACGGGGGCGCGGCGGCGATTTTCGAGGGACTCTTCATGAGATTACGCTTTGTGTTTTCGTTAGCGCTCGGACTGGGCGTGTTGGCTTTCGCAGATCCCACATCGGCCGGCGATGTCGTACTCGAAGCGGGCTACAAGAGTCTGTTCAACGGCAAGGATCTGACGGGCTGGAAGTATTACAAGGAAAAACTCGACGGCAAGACCGAGACGGCGGACAAACGCTTCACGGTCGAAGGAGGGGCCATCGTCGCCAACGTCGGCGGCGGGATCAAGGATCTCAACACCGTCGAAACATTTGGCAAGGATTTCGTTCTGAAGATGGATTTTCGCGCGGGGCTCAAAGCGGATTCGGGCGTCTATGTCCGTGGTCCGCAACTCCAGGTCCGCGATTACATTCGCCGCGGCGAACGCAAAAGCCTCAAAAACTTCAAGAACGACGATTGGAACGAGTTGGAGATCATCGTCGGCGGCGGCAAAGTCGCTTGCGTCGTAAACGGCACGAACCTCTCGGCCAAGGACACGTTGGAACTGACATTCAAGGGCGGCACACCGTCCGCCATGGTCAACGGCAAGGCCACCCCGGTGAGTAAAATTGAGGTCAGCACCTTCTCGGAGGCCAAGTGCCTGTGCAACGGCGAGATGTTGGAAACCATGAAGATCCCCGCGAGCGGCTCCATCGGTTTGCAAGCCGAGACGGGGAAATTCGAGTTCAAGAACGTCCGCATCAAGATGATGGAATAACAAAACCCCGCTTGCGGCTTAGCGCGACGGGCGCGCTAAGCCGCAAGCGGTGATTCATTCAACACCAAGGAGAAACTTCATGAAACGGTTCGCGTGTTTGCTCGCCCTGTTGGTTTTCGTACCCGGCTTTGTCGACGCCGGCGACAAGCAGGGTGAAAAGAAAAACATCCTCCTCATCACGGAATCCAAGGGTTTCCGCCACGGCTGCGTCGCCCGCAAGGTGACGGTCGCCAAGGACGCGGATATGGAGAAGATCGCCAAGCTCCCCGGCTTCCGCGTGCAGACGAACAAGAACAAGGAAGGCAAAGTCAATCACACCGTCTTTTACGACGGCCGTATCGACATGAAAGGCATCGAGATCAAGGACGGCAGCAAGACGCTCGTCAAAGTCGAGCCGTGCGTAGTCGAGAAATCGTTCATGCAGCTTGGCGGCAAGACCGGGATGTACAACGTCCTATGCTCGCAAGATTCGCGCAATGAGATTAGCGCGGAACAACTGAAAAATCAGGACGCCGTTTTCTTCTACACGACCGGCACCCTGCCCCTTTCCGAAACCCAGAAGTCCGATCTCGTCGCCTACCTGCGCTCCGGCAAGGGCTTTGGCGGCAGCCATTGCGCGACGGATACCTTTTATGGTTGGAAGGAATACGGGGAGATCATCGGCGGCTACTTCGACGGCCATCCTTGGCACGAAAAGGTGAAGGTCATCGTCGAGGACAAGAAGAACCCCGCGACAAAGCACCTGGGCGACTCGTTCGAAATCACGGACGAAATCTATCAGTTCAAGACGCCCTACAGCCGGGAAAAGCTGCGTGTGCTTTTGCGATTGGACATGGATTCGGTGAAAAATCCAGGCAAGCGCAAAGACGGAGACAACGCCCTCGCATGGATTCACACGTTCGACAAGGGCCGGGTGTTTTACACCGCGCTGGGCCACCGCGACGAGGTCTGGGCGGATCCGCGCTTCCAGGAACATCTCTTGGGCGGACTGCGCTACATCTTCTTCATCGAAAACGCGGATGCGACGCCGAGCGCGGCCGAGAAGAAGTAACAAGTCTCCGCGTGAATCAATCGGGAGGTTGACCCGCCGGGTTTGCCATGTCGATGAAATAGACCCACGAGAATTTCTCGTGGGGTTTTTTGTCGCTTTTTTTTGGAAGCGGAGAACATTCCCGGCATCATGGACATTCTTCAGGATAACCGCATCTCCCACATAAGCCACGGTCCCCTGCGCAAGCAACTCTTCGACACCCTGGCCGGCTGCAAGGACGAACGCAGCGCCGACTTCGCGCAACGCGCCCGGCAGTTTTCCGATCGGGGCAACGCCGTCGCGGCCTTGGCTTCGATGGGTGATCCGGGCAAGAAGGCGGGAACCAGTCTGGAATCTTTGGTAGCCCAATCGATCAATGATCTCGCCTCGTCCGACCATGACCAAGGCCGCAGCGGTCTTCGCCAGCGATCGCCTTTTCGTGCTTTCGATCAATCGCGTGGGCAAAAGGATCGCGATGCGGTAAGGCAAAACGTCGCCTTGGCATGCGTGGCACGCTCTTGGTACTCCAAGGGCGTGCGGCGGCGGCGACCTTGCGTCCAGCCTGTCCTATGTGGGAGATCCGCCGTATCTTGACAATTGGACTTCTCGCATTCGCGAGTGCGCGCCGCTCTCATCCTTTCGCCGAGACTCTCATGAAACGGTTGCTCGCCTTTTCGCTGATTATCTTTCTTCCCGTGAGCGCCTGGGCGAAGGACGATTACAAGTTCGGCCCCGATTCGGAGGTCCACAAGGACGTTCCGCAGGGGAAGATCGAGCAATTCAAGCTGAGGAGCCGAATCTTCGAGGGCACCGAGCGCGACGTGTGGGTTTACGTACCCGACCAGTATGACGGCAAGACGCCGGCTTGCGTGATGGTGTTTCAGGACGGGTTCAACTACATGAACCCCAAGGGACAGTTCCGCGTGCCGATCATGCTGGACAATCTCATCCACAAGAAAGAGATTCCGGTGATGATCGGCATCTTCATCAATCCGGGCTATTTCCCGGAGAAGCCCGTCTTCGACAAGAAAAAGGGCAAGGGCTTCGCCAGCAACCGCAGCTTCGAGTACGACAGCCTGACGATGCAGTACGCCTTGTTTCTGGAAAAGGAAGTGCTGCCCAACGTCGCCATGAAGTACAAGCTGCGCGAGGACGCGGCCGGCCGGGGCATCGGCGGCATCAGCTCAGGCGGCATCTGCGCCTTCACCGTCGCCTGGGAACGGCCGGAGATGTTTTCCAAGGTCTTAAGCCACGTCGGCAGCTTCACCAACATTCGCGGCGGCGACCGCTATCCGGGCATGATTCGCAAGACGAAGACAAAGCCGATCCGCGTCTTCCTCCAGGACGGCACGGGCGATCTGGATAATGAGCACGGCAACTGGTGGCTGGGCAACCAGCAAATGGAAGCCTCGCTCAAGTACAAAAAGTACGACTATAAAACCGTCTGGGGCGACGGCGGCCACAACGGCAAACAGGGCGGAGCGATCCTGCCCGATTCGATGCGCTGGCTTTGGCGGGATACCCCCGCGGCGCGTCTGGATGAATAACCATTCTTTGAAATTGCCGCTCGCGGCTTAGCGCCCTTGGTATTTTCTCGTCACGCTAAGCCGCAAGCGGGGAAGGAATCCCAATGCGAATCTACGGGGTGATTTTTGCGCTCGCGTTGACGGCGTCCGCGCACGCTCAGGATACTTGGCCTCAGTTTCGCGGACCGGCCTCGGCCGCGGTCGACGCCAAGAGCGACTTGCCCGCGAAACTCGAACCGCTTTGGAATACGCCGATCGCCGCTGTCGGGCGCGGCTGGTCGTCGCCCATCGTCTGGAAGGACCGCGTCTATATCACCGGCGTCGTCAACGACAAGACGCCCAAGTCGCGCCCCGGCCTTTACATCGAAGGCGTCTTCGGCAAGTCGGTTCCCGGAGAGCATGAGTGGATGCTTGCCTGTTATAGCCTTCAGAAGGGCGATTTGCTCTGGAAAAAGTCTCTCCTGAAGGCCGAGACCAAAAGCGCCATCCACTTCAAAAACAGCTACGCCTCGGAAACGCCCATCACGGACGGTGAACGTGTCTACGCCTACTTCGGCAACGTCGGGCTTTTCTGCACCGACATGGACGGCAAGCTCCTTTGGGATGCCAAGCCCGGAACCTTCAAGACGCGCTACGGTTGGGGCACCGCCGGCTCACCCGTGTTGCACAAGGGCAAACTGTTTATTGTCCATGACAACGAGGAGAAATCTTCGCTCCTCGCCTACGACGCCGTTTCCGGCAAGCTGCTCTTTAGCATCCCGCGCGATGAGAAAAGCAACTGGTCGACGCCCTACATTTGGGAAAACAAACTTCGCGCCGAACTGGTGACGACGGGAACCGACAAGGTCCGGTCTTACGATCTGGACGGCAAGCTGCTTTGGGAACTCAAAGGGATGTCGAGCATCGCCATTCCGACTCCCAGCGCCACGCCGGACCTGCTCTATGTCAGTTCAGGCTACATTCTCGACTCGTTACGGCCCGTTTACGCAATCCGTCCCGGCGCGGCGGGCGACATCTCGTTGGGCAAGGGTGAGACGAGCAACAAATACATCGCCTGGTCGCAGCGACAGACAGGGCCGTATCATCCGTCGCCGCTTTTGTACGAGGGACGGATTTACGTTCTGTACGACAAGGGTTTTTTGGCCTGTTTCGACGCGGCCACGGGCAAGGAAGTCTATGGCCGACAGCGGATCGATCCGGGCCAGGACAAGTTCACGGCTTCCCCGGTGGCGGCCGACGGCAAGATCTTCATCCTCAGCGAGGAAGGCGAAATGTTCGTGATCCGCGCGGGGCCAAAGTATGAGGTGCTTGCCAAAGTGGATTTGAACGGCGAGATGTGTCTGGCCACGCCCGCGTTGGTGCGCGACAGCGTGATCGTGCGCACGGATCGGTCGCTCATTCGCTTCGGCAAGCGCTAGCCCGACGCCGCTTGCGGCTTAGCGAGACGAGCGTAGTCCCGGTCGCGCATCTCAAAAGAGGACGCGTTTCGATTATCCCCGTGCGTCGGGGAGCGGCGAGAAAGTCCTGTTAGCACGACGCGCAAGCGAGTGGGTTCCCGCGCTGGTGGGTGCACACTCGCTCGCGCGTCGTGCTAACCATCCATCTATTGCCGGCCCGAGTTCTTGCCTCGCACCATTGCAGGCGGGCGCGATTGCGATCGTCTGTGCAGGGAACGCTCGGCGTCCTCGGGACAATTTTCGCGCAGCCAGGCGCGGAGGGGGACGTCGGCGTCGGTCGGATCATAGACGCTGTTGGCGGAGCGGATATCGCCCAGGAGTTGCCGGCGAATGGGATCGAGTGTGGGATAGAGGTGCGAAACGGACATTTCGTCCTTGGGGCGCAGCCAGCGGTAGCAGTAACCAAGCCACACGACCTTGCGGGTTTGATTCGATAGGTTGGGGCTGCGCGAATGCCAGATGCGGCGGTCGATGAAGACGGCGGTTCCGGGGGCCACGCACAAAGGTTCGGCGCCGTCGGGGTTTGAGACGCCATCGGCGGGGCAATCGATCTCGTCCTGAAGATGGGAGCCGGGGAGGATCAGGGTATTGCCTCGGTCCGCTTGGCTGACGTCGGTGAGATAGAAGCCGATCTTGAGGGAGAGGCGCGGCCGGGGATGCGTCTCGATCTCGTCGTTGACGCGCATGCTGTCTTGATGCCAGGCGACGCGCCATTTGAGGGCGTCTTCCTGGGCGGACGGGGTGATGTCGATGTGGGAATGATAGGAATAGATGTTCCAGCCCAGGATGCCCCAGACCTTGGGAAAGACGGTCGGCCAATCGATGAGGTCCACGAGGGCGGGATCTTCGTGGACGATGTCGGGGACGGAGAGCAGCTTGCCTTGATTGTCGGCCGTGCGGGCGCGCTGTTCGACGCGATCCGCCGCCGCGCTGAGTTTTTGGATGGCCGCGGCGTCCAGCGCGTTGGGCACGATGAGGTAGCCTTTGGCCTCGAAGAAGGTCCGTTCCTCGGGAGTCAGGCGTTGGGCCAGGCAAGAGGGCGTCATCAGTTCGTCTCAAAAGGCTTTCGACATTCCCAGCGCGCCGGTAAGAGCGCGTAAGTCGGCTGACTTTCTTTATACCTTGACCGATGTCACTGTGGGAGGAGGTGGCAGTCGAGAGGCTTCGTCGGCGTTGGCGGCCGCCTTCGTATCGACTACTTGTTGCTTCACATGCGGGTACGCGCGGAGGAAGGATTCCATTTGCTCGACGCTCTCGTTCATCGACGTGGCGACTTGGCTGGCGCCGAGTTTTTTCAGTTGTAGGGGCAACTTCGTTTCGGAAAGAGGCAAGCCCCAATAGCCCACGTCGATTTGGAGTTCGGGGAAGGATCCGCGCAGACGCTTGATGAGATAGCGTATCTTGGCCAATCCGCCGGGGTGAATGGCGGAGACGAGGGCGGCTGCGGGTTTTTCGGTACGGATAAGCTCGATCAGTTCGCCGGCCACCATTTTGACGCTGACGATGCGCACTTGGAGGGTGGCCGCGAAAAGCTGCTGAAACAAATGCAGTCCAAGTTCGTCGACCCGGTCCTTCGCGGGACAGCCGATAATCAGATGGGTCGGCGTTTGCGTCGCGCCCGCTGATTCTAGTTCGGCGTCGACGCCGACGTCGGACAAGAGTTCCTTGGTCGCGGAGACGATGTAGGTCAGATCCTCGGCAGTGAGGTTGCCCAGATTCATGTCCTCCTTGGCGCGCACGAGGGTGGGCAGGAGGAGGCGGTCGCACAGTTCCGCGCGGCCGTTTTCCTCGAGAAAGGTGTCGAGGATTTCGCCGGCTTCGACTTCATCGCGCGCGAGCAGGCGTTGATAGTATCCTTCCTGGGGATCGAGGGCGGGATCGGTGCCGAAGAGGATGTCGAGGAATTGCAAAGAAGGCACGAAGCGTCCCAGGACGGCGAGGCAGACGGTGATCGGCGTGGACAAGACCAGCCCGATGGGCCCCCAAAGCCAGGTCCAGAAGGCGGCGGCGATGACCAGGCCGACGGGAGAAACGCCGGTGGATCGGCTGACCAACAAAGGCTCGACGACGTTGTTGACGAGGATGCCGAGTGTCAAAGTGAAGACGACGACGGCAATCGGCTGAAACCAGGTCTCGGAGGTGGCGAAGCTGAAGACAAGCGGCAACAAGCCGGCGAGCCAGGTGCCGATGAAGGGGATGAAGCGCACGAGGAACGCGAGAAAACCCCACAAGAGCGCATAAGGCACGCCGATGAAGAAGAGGCCGACGCCGTAGATGAAGCCGAAGCTGGCGTTGACGCTGAGTTGGATGAGCAGGTAACGGCTGATGCGTCGGGTGGCTTCGTCGATGGCGCGGGTGGTGCTGGTGAGTTCCCCGTGGCCGGCCAGGCGGATAAGCCGATTGCGCAAGTCTTCGCGTTTGAAGAGCATGGCCATGGTCATGGCGATGATGAGGCCGACGGTGCCGACCATGCCGACGACGGAGCCGGCGGTTTCGCGTAGGGCGACGAGGCTGTTTTTGGGTTGTTCCTTGCTGTTTTTGGGTTGTTCCTTGATTGGGACGGGGATGGAGTTGTCGACGCGCTCGTCGGGCGATTTGACGCCGGCGGTGACGTCCTCCATCAGTCGGGCGAGACGTTCGAGGATGCCGGGCCCGTCGCCCTGGGCCTGGCGGATCTTGCGAATGATGTTTTCCTTGTGGTCGGGCAGGTTGCTGGCGAGCGTATACAGTTGCCAAGACAGGGCGGAGAGAACGCTGCTGATGAGAAAGATGGAGGTTCCCATAACCAGCAGTACGGCAATGGTTCGCGAGATTTTGCGGCGCTGCAGGGCCAAGACGGCGGGCGACAGCGTGAAGGTCAAAAGGATCGACAGGGCGATGGGGATGAGGACGATGCGGGCCAGGGAGAGGACAACACCGAGCAGGGCGACGCCGGCGAGGATGGTGATGGAGGGTTTGGCGGCGTCGAGCGAACGGGCCATGGGGGCGGTCTCTTGGATGCTTTGTAGGGGACGAGCGCGCGAGGGCCGCTTACTTCGTGCGCGGCTCTTTGGGCTTTAGTGCGGGACGGATTCGGGGCCGACGCCTTTTCCGCGAATCTGGGCGGCGACCTCGGCGGGATCGGGAACGGCCATCACGACGAGCGACCTGGGCTGCGACCCGCCGCTGACGATGGTGAGGTCGCCGATGTTGAGGATCCGGGTCACGAAATCCTGGGAGACGTTGATTTCGGAAATATCCTTCGTGGGAACTTCGTTGGCTTGTTTGGACAAGATCCCCGTTTCCACGATGCAGCGCCGATTCGTGATTGTCAAGGTCGTGTTTTTCATGCGCAGCCACCACAGGAACAAGCGAACGACCGCGAAGGCGGCGGCGGCGAAGAGGAGCCAGCCGGACACAGTCCATTCGTTGGACATGGCCCAGGCGCCCAAAACAAGCCCCGCGCCGACGAGGAGGACATAGCCCGCGACGCGGAACGGGTATCGTCGAAACATTCCCAATTGGATGGTGCGGATGTGGTCTTCCTGTTCGTTCACGTTTTGCGCCATCAGCACGGGGCGCTTTTCTTCTTCGGTTTCATTCTCGACGACGCCGTTGGCGGAAGCGGCGGGGACAACGAGTGCGTCGACCGGTTTGCCTTCGGGAACCGTGACTTGAAAAGGCTTGGAGCAGGCGGGGCAAGTCACGAGTTCTTGGCCGGAATGAGGCAACACGTCGACAATGGTATTGCAATGCGGGCAGGTGAAGTTCAGGGTCTGTGTCGCGTTCATGGCGGATTGCCTCGTTTGGTTGTGCGAAAAAAATACCGTGCCGCTTGCGGCTTAGCGTTCGCGTCTTCGTAAAGTCCCTAGTCCGGTGCGCCCGCGGTGACGACATCGGCATTGGTTTCGTCAGGCCTCATGGCGATGAGTTGTTGAATGCGGCGGAGTTTCTTGTCGATGAACAGCACATTGGGGACGTCGAACTCGGCTCGGACCGCTCCGGTAACGACGATGTGCAAGTCGCCCGAACCCAGACCCAGAACCCAATGACGAAAGAGGTCGTCGCGCAGGTTGTTGACGGAGAGCCCGTTCGTGTTGTATGTCTGCTCGGCGCCGCCGAGAACGCTGCAACGCACCATCTGGCCGGGATAAAATTGGAAATAGGTCATGCGGTCGAAGATGAAGAAAGCGAGCGCCCAGATGGTGAGCAGACCGGTGGAAAAGAAGATATAGAAGCCGAGGTTCATGAACATCGCCAGATATCCGACGGCGCTGAAGATATTGTCCCACCAGCCCAGGTACGCGAAGAGGAACGTGACGGCCAAGATCGCGATGACGACCGTCAACGATGCCGCTCCGCGAACGGAGGAGTGCGACATCAACAAGACCAGCAGTGTCACGACGGTGAAGATGACGCCGAGATTCTTGCTGGGATGGATCATCACCTCGGCATCGGCGAAGGTGAAAATCCTGCCCTGAAAATAAGTCAATGCGGCCAAGACGTAGCCGATCACCCACACGGGCCACCAATAGAAAAGTCGTGAGTGGCTGTATACGGTCACTAGCTTTCGTTCGACCGGGTCTCCATGCTCCACGACGGGTTGTTGCGTCTGCGCCGTGCTCATAGCGTGTCTCCAGAATAGGCGTTGCGCTCACGGTGGAGCGGAATCTGGCGTATCTCGTCCAGGCGGAATAGATACACGTTTCGTGCCAATCGGGGACCGAAAATCGCGGCCACGAAGACGGGCCATCGTTGGCCCGGCGAAACGCTGCACTTGGCAACGGAGAAAAAGCGAGAATTCTCGCAAGGCGGGGTGGCAAGACGGAAATCTCCGCGGCGCGGGAAGACGCGGGCCAAGAAAGGGAAAGTGAATTCCTAGCATCGGGCAGAAGTTTTCCCATCGGATCGGTTGAGGCGAAACCGTCCGATGGGAAGGCACTGGTAGGACCAGGCTCAACGCACCGTCATGCGGTAGGTCAAGATATAGCGGGCGCCGTGGCCGGTGAACTCTACCGTGCCCGTCCCGATAGTCGGCGTGGTGACGACGCGGGTTCCGAGATCCTCGTCGCGGAAATGGATGCCGAAGCCGTCGTGCTCGATCAGGCGCAGTGTCACTTTGTCGAAGAAGGCGAGCTTACGGCCGACGTTCCAAACCGAGCCTGCCTTGACGCCGTTTTTGGGAAGGGTGATCTCGGAGCCGCCGTCGGCGCGGATGCGCAAGCGCAATTCGTCGCCATCGTTGTCCTTTTCTTGCGTGGTTACGCAACGGAGCGACACAACCTCGAATGCCCTGCCTGGATTGGCGACGACTTTGTACGACAACACGTAATGTGCTCCGTTTCCCTTGAAGGTCGCGTATTGAATGGCGGGGAAGTCGTCGCGGCCGGGAGGGGAAACGGCAGAGGTGACGCCGATCCTGCCGAGGTCCTCGTCGCGGAAATTGATGCCGTCTTTGTGGGTGTCGAGTTCGGTGAGACGCAATTGCGCGGATTTATGAAACGGGATCGTCTTATTGAGGCTCCAGGTCGTTCCTTTCTTCATGTTGTTTTGCCGGAGGGTGACGCGGCTGCCGGTGTCCGGCGAAATCTCCAACCGCAGTTCGTCGCCGTTGGCGTCCTTTTCCTGCGGAACGCGGCAATGCAGTTCGATGAGTTGCAGAGTGGCGGCGCGGGCGGGAGGCGCCGCGCCGAGGGAAATCGCGAAGGCGAACAAGGCAAATAGCAAACGTCGCATGGGTATCTCCGGTTGAGGAATTGAGTGGATTCGACGACACAGGCCGCACAAACGCGTGGTCCCGAAATCGTGCAATTCCTATTGGCAGGAGAGACGAGGTTGTGACGTGAAAGGGAATTTTGGAGCCGCGGTGGAGGTGGCGGTCGGATTGGCTCCAAGCGTCGACGGGTGGTTAGCGAACCGACCCACCATCAAGGGAGTGAAAAGCGTTCGTCGGATTGGGACAACAGGGATTCGATCGTTTGAATTACGCTAGGATCGAGGCGGAAATCGAAGACGGCGAGATCCTCGCGCATGTGAGCGCGATTGCTCGTGCCCGTCAGCGGGATCATGCCGATTTCGAGGGCGAAGCGGAAGAGTACCTGGTTGACCGTCTTGCCGTGGCGAGCGGCGATCTTGGCTAGGGCGGGAAGTCCGCTCACCTGCCGATTCGCGGTGAGGAGAGAAAATCCCTGGTAGGTGAGGCCGTTCTGGGCGGCGAAATGCCGGACGTGGCGATCCCAGCCCTGGCTGGCGTAGCAGCGATTCTGCACGAAGCGGGGACGGACGCGCGCGTTTTGCAGCAAGGCGTCGAGTTGATCCACGGCGAAGTTGCTGACGCCCAGCAAGCGAACCGACCCTTGTTCGTGAAGGGATTCCATCGCCCGCCAGGCTTCCCAGTCGGCGTCCGTCAGACCCGTGCCCTGGTTGGGGCCATGCAGCAGATAAGAATCGATCACTTTCACGCCCAGGTGCTGGAGCGAACTGGCGCAGGACTGTTCCACCTGCACGGCGATGGGCGCACGGGGATCATAAGGCAAGCGATCGTCTTGGCCGCGTCGGAATGTGAATTTAGTTTGCAGGAAGAGGTCGTCGCGCGCGATCCGGTTCGCGTTCAGGGCGGCCTTCACTGCCTCGCCGACGGCCGCTTCGTGATAGTGCCGGCGCTGGTTGGCGGTGTCGATGCCGCGAAAGCCGGCGTCAAGCGCCATTTCAACAAGAGCCCGCGTCGCGTCTTCTTTCCAGGCAGTGCCGTAAAGAAAGCGAGGAACGCGCACGCCGTCGATGGTCAAAAAATTGTCGGGCATTTGCTTCTCCAGGTCGGCAGGCCCTATTATACGATTTGTGGAAAGCCCAGGGACGGCCGTCCTTGGGCTTTCCAGCTTTCCAGGAAAACGTGTTCTTGCGCGGCACAAATCTGGTACAATCGCAAGCCTCTGCCCGCCGTCTTCACCCGCCTAGGGATTCCTGTCGTGATGCGATGCCCGTTGCTCCTCGTCGTCGTTTTGCTTTCCGGTTTGCCTGTCACAGGACAGGAGAAGATCGTCCATGTTACGGCCGACCCGCCGCGACTGCTCTTGCGCGGGCCGGGCGCGCGACATTCGCTGTTGTTGCACGGCACGACGACGGAAGGTCGGCTTATCGATGCGACCCACCGCGCGGCCTACCAAAGCGACGACCCCGCCATCGCGCGCGTTACCGATGCGGGCGTGGTTCAAGCCGTCGGCAATGGCACGACGACGATTCGCGTTGCGAGCGCGGGCAAGAATCTGACGATCGCGGTCGACGTACAAGACGCGCACACGCGGCCGACGTTTCACTTTGAAAACGACATCACGCCGATTCTGAATCGTTACGGTTGCAATAGCTCCGGCTGCCATGGCAACGCGGAGGGGCAGAACGGCTTCAAGTTGTCGGTGTTCGGCTCGGATCCTGTGTTCGACTACGGCGCAATCGTCAAGGAAGCGCGCGGGCGGCGCGTGTTGGCGTCGGCGCCGGGCGCAAGTCTGTTCTTGACCAAGGCGTCGGGCATCGTCGCGCATGGCGGCGGGGCGCGCATTCCAACGGAGAGCGCGGAATTCGAGACACTGCGCGGCTGGATCGCGGCCGGCGTGCCCGTGGGCGATCCCAAGGCGCCGCGCGTTACCGCCATCGAGATGCAACCGAGCGAGCGACGGCTGTCGCCGAAAGGGCAGCAACAGCTTCGCGTGATGGCGACCTATAGCGACGGCAAAATCGTCGACGTCACGCATCATGCCCGCTTTCAATCCAACAACGAGGCGCTGGCCTCCGTGAACTCCTTTGGCCTGGTCAGCGCGGGCGAAGTTCCCGGGGACGCGGCGGTGATGGCGAGTTTTCTGGGACAGGTCGCCGTGTTTCGCGCGTACGTGCCTCGGGCCGACCTGGCTGACGCGTATCCGAAGACGGCGGAGTTCAACTTCATCGATCCGCTGGTGCATCGCCATTTGCGAAAGCTGAACATCGAGCCGTCGGACGTGTGCGACGACGCGACGTTTCTGCGCCGCGTGTACCTGGACGTGATCGGCACGTTGCCCACCGCCCAAGAGGCGCGGCAATTCCTGGCGAGCAAAGAACCGGAACGGCGCACCAAGCTGGTCGACGCGTTGCTCGAGCGGCGCGAGTATGCCGACTATTGGGCGCTCAAGTGGGCCGATCTGTTGCGCGTGGAACGGCAAACGCTGGGCACCCGGCATGCTTTTGGCTATTACCGCTGGATTCGCGATAGTCTGGCGGCGAACAAGCCGATGGATCAATTCGCGCGCGAGTTGGTGACGGCCGAGGGGCCGCTGGACAGCGTCGGCCCGGCGAGCTTTTACAAGGTGGTGAAGAAACCGGGCGAGGCGGCGAGCGCTCTCTCGCAAATTTTCCTGGGCGTGCGCATCGCTTGCGCGGAATGCCATCATCATCCGTTCGATCGCTGGAGCCAAACCGATTATTTCGGCATGCAGGCGTTCTTCACGCCGGTCGCGGCCCGCAAGTCGGGCAAGGCGGAGTATCTGTTGGCGGCCGGCAACCCCATCACGAAACACGCGCGCACGGGCGAAACCGTTCACGCCCACGCGCTGGGCGTTGCTATGCCGGAGGAATCGCCGACGGGGGATCGTCGCCTCGTGCTCTCCGACTGGCTGACCGCCCCCGACAATCCCTGGTTCGCCCGCAACCTCGCCAATCGGCTGTGGGCGCATTTTCTGGGGCGAGGCATCGTCGAACCCGTCGATGATGTCCGCGCCACCAATCCGCCCAGCAATCCGGAATTGCTCGACGCCCTGGCCCGGCATCTCATCGAAAAGAAGTTCGACGCCAAGGCCCTCATCAAGGCCATCGTGCTGTCGCGCACCTATCAACTTGCGACCGCGGCCAACGCCACCAACGAGAAGGACGAATGGAACCACTCGCGCGCCTTGTTCCGCCGCCTCGACGCCGAGGTGCTGCTCGACATGGTAAGCCAGACGACCGGCATCCCCGAGACGTTCACTGGCATCCCCGGCGGCACCCGGGCGGTGGAACTATGGGACACGAAGGTGAAGCATTATTTCTTAAAGGCGTTCGGCCGACCGTCGCGCTTGAGCACCTGCGAATGCGAACGGGTGACGTCGCCGACGGTCGCGCAGGTATTGCACCTACTCAACAGCGCGGAGATCCAGGCGAAATTGAGCCACGAGGCCGGCACGGTCGCGGGCCTAGTGCGCCGCGTCAAGGACAATGAACGGATCGTCGAAGAGTTGTACCTGACGTTCTTCAGCCGCTACCCCACGCCGGACGAAACCAAGACCGCGACGGCCTATCTGGACCGGTCCCCCGAGCGCCGCCAAGAAGCCGCCGAAGACTTGGCATGGACGCTGTTGAATACGCTGGAGTTTGGGTTTAATCATTAGCGCATTTTCGGAGTGCGGCGATTGATCTCTTACCCCCTTTGCGTAGGTCTCAGGGCAATGCGCTGGTTCAGGCGGAGCGTTGGTCCACGCCGGCCATCAGACCGGCGATGGACAGGTCTTCATCCAGTTCGGGCCAATGGAGACTGACGCCGCCGCCGATTTTAGATTGGGTTCGCTGTTCGGCGGTTGCTCGGTGCAGGGTTGGAAACCAGGCCAGGGGAACACTGAGGACAGGTGAAACGAATTAACGACTTTTACACAAAAAGGTTACGTCAATCGTGGTGAAATGGATTTCACATCGGGTGGGGGTGGTGCGATGAAATGAAAGTCGCCATAACCCTTCACGATTAGTGGGTAAGGGAGAGGGTCATTCCTCTCCCTCCCGTTGTCGCGGAGGGGTTGATTCCCCATATTTACCGGCGAGCCTTTTTCAGGCGCCGGGCGACGCATTCGCCAATTGTCGGAAACACTTTTCTTATAATGACCACGGTTATTAGGATTCCCGCTAAAAGGATTCGGCCATGAAGTTTCGTCTGCTCACCCCCGGCCCGACGCCCGTTCCCGAGGAAACGCTTCTGGAGATGGCGAAGCCGGTCTTTTTCCATCGCACGAGCGAGTTTCGTCAGATCCTGGGCGAGGTTTTGAAAGACCTTCAGGAAGTCTTCCAAACGAAGAACCTGATCCTGCCGCTGACGAGTTCCGGTACAGGCGGGCTCGAAGCGGCACTGGTCAACGCGGTCCCCCAGGGCAAGAAAATCATCTGCTTGATCGCGGGGCGGTTCGGCGAACGCTGGAAGAGCATTGCCAAGGCGTTCGGCATCGAGTCGATCAACGTGACCGTGCCTTATGGCCAAGCGGTGCAGCCGGAGCAACTGCAGCGAGCGCTGGCGGACCATCCCGACGCGGTGGCCGTCTGCTCGACCTTGAGCGAGACGTCTACTGGCATCGGACACGACATTGCGGCTTTCGGCAAGATCGTCGCGGAAACGCCCGCGATTCTAATCGTCGACGCCGTCAGCGGCCTGGGGGCGATGGAGTTCCGCAACGACGCCTGGAACGTAGACATCTGCTGCACCGGCTCGCAGAAGGCATTGATGATGCCGCCGGGCCTGGCGTTCTGTTCGGTCAGCGACAAGGCGTGGAAGGTAATCGACGCCAACACGACGCCGCGCACGTTTTACTTCGATCTGAAGAAGGCACGCAAGAACCTCGAAAACAACGACACGCCGTACACGCCGGCGCATACGCTGATCCGCGCCATGAAGGTAAGTCTCAAGAAGATTCTCGCGGAAGGGATGGAGAATGTCTTCACGCGGCAAAAGCGTTACGCCGAGGCGGCGCGTGCGGGCTTTCAAGCGCTGGGCTTGGAGTTGTTCGCGAGCCAACCAAACACGGCACTTACCGTGGTCAAAAGTCCCGACGGAATCGACAGCACGGCGCTACTCACCAAGCTGGAAAAGCAATTCGGCCTCAAACTCGCCAACGGGCAAGATACGCTCAAAGGCAAGATCTTCCGCCTGGCGCACATGGGCTACATCGACCAGTTCGATATTCTCGCGGCCATCAGCGGCGTGGAGATCGCGCTGGCTGAGATGGGTTATAAGCTGGAGTTGGGCAAGGGCCTCGCAGCGGCGCAACGCGTGTTCGCGGGGAAGTAGAATGATCGATACGCCGCTTGCGGCTTAGCGCATCCGATAAAGTATCAACATTCCGATGAGGTGAACAATGACCCCTGTTACAGCCAGTCCTGAGATCGCTCAGTTTTTAAGTCAGATGCACGGTACGGCGGAAATTCGCGACCCCCAAGGGAACGTCCTCGGCCACTACGCCCCCTTCACGGATGAGGCAGTCGGCGAGCTACCTTTGCAAAAAACGGACCGCAAGAATAACCTCGCATTGAAGGAGGTATTCGAGCACCTGCTGTCGGTCTCTCCTGACGAAAAGAGGAAAGAGATCCTAAGAACGAGTCTTCGGGAGATGACGTAAGCCAATGCGATTCACAGTTGCGTATAATCCGAATGCGGTGAACGAACTAGCCAATATTTGGTTAGCAAGGGAAGACTTGCAGAAAATATCGGATGCGTCGAATTACATCGATCGTATCCTCCGGAGTTCCGCGGACAGGCTTGGCGTGGACTTCTAATCATTCCGCCGACTCCGCGTTTCGCCGCTTGAAGTCGACTTTACGGTATCCGTCGACGATTGCTACGTGGAAGTGACACACGTTCGGCATATTGCAAGTTAACCAAAAGGACTTTTCATGCCTCGCGTTTTTATCAGCGATAAGTTGGAGCAAGGCGGCGTGGAGATGCTGCAGGCGGCCGGGCTGGAGGTCGACACGCGCTCGGGCCTCAAAGGCGCCGAACTACAGTCGGCCATGCAGGCGGCGGACGGCATGATCGTGCGGAGCGGGACGAAGGTGACGGCGGAGTTGCTGGAGAATCCCGGCAAGCTCCGCGCCATCGTTCGCGCGGGCGTCGGCGTCGATAACATCGAAGTCGCGGCCGCCACGCGCAAGGGCATCATCGTCATGAATACCCCGGGCGGCAACACTGTCAGCACGGCGGAGCATACAATCACGCTACTTATGGCGCTGGCCCGGCATGTGCCCGCCGCCGATGCGAGTCTTCATGGCGGCAAATGGGAGCGGACGAAATTCGTCGGCGTGCAACTCGCGAACAAGACCTTGGGAGTCATCGGCCTGGGACGCATCGGCCGGGAGGTGGCGCGACGCGCGGCCGGGCTCGACATGAAGGTGTTGGGCTTCGATCCGTTTTTGTCGCCGGAGAAAGCCGGGCAGTTGGGCATCGAGGCGACGGCGGATTTGGCGTCGCTGCTGCCGAGGGTGGACTTTATCACCGTGCATACGCCGCTGACGGCGGAGACGACGAGCCTGATCGGCGCCAAGGAATTGGCCGCGATGAAGAAGGGCGCCCGCGTCATCAACTGCGCCCGCGGCGGCATCGTCAACGAGGAAGCGTTGGCGGCGGCGCTCACGTCCGGGCATATCGCCGGCGCGGCGCTGGATGTGTTCGTGCAGGAACCGGCGCCGGCCGATCATCCGCTCCTCAAAGCGCCCAACGTCGTGGTGACGCCGCACCTGGGCGCGTCGACCGTCGAGGCGCAGGAGTCGGTCGCGTTGGAGGCGGCGCAGCTCCTCATCGACTACTTGACCAAGGGGGTGATCGGCTTCGCCGTCAATGTCGCCCCGGTTGATCGCACGGAGCTTCAGGAACTCAAGTTGTACGTCGATTTGGCGCGGCGGCTGGGCATGCTGCAAGCGCAGACGGCCAATGGCAGCATTCGCAAGGCGGAACTCAGCTACCGCGGCGAAGTGGCGCGACGCAGCACAAAACTGATCACGGCGGCGTTCGCGGCGGGGTTGCTCGAAGGAGCGCTCGATCAGAACGTCAACATCGTTAACGCGGAACTTTTGGCGCGCGAACGCGGCATCGAGATCGTCGAGCACTTGCAACCGAAGAAGGGTGATTTCGCCTCGCTGGTGCGGACGGAAGTGTTCGCGGAGAAGGGCAGCTATGTCGCGTCCGGGACGTTGTTCGGCAATCAGTTCCTGCGCATCACGCAACTGGGCAAGTATCATCTGGAAGCGTATCTGGACGGCGTCTTGCTGCTGTTCTCGCACAAGGATGTCCCCGGCCTGATCGGCTTCATCGGCACGATTTTCGGCAAGCACAATGTCAACATCGCACAGATGAACGTGGGCCGGCAGCAACCCGGAGGCGAGGCGGTCGCCGTACTGAACCTCGATAGTCCGCCGTCGGCGGAGGCGCTAAAAGAAGTGCTGGCGCATCCACACGTTCATAGCTTGCAGGTGGTGAAACTGCCCCCCGCAGGCGAGATGCCGGGGTGGCTGGGATAGGCGCCCAGCGGCTTGCGCCGCTCGGCTGGTCAGGGGGGGAAGATTGATGCCGGATCTGACGTTTGCGCGTGCGGAAGACATCGGGTTCGACGCGCTGCGCTTGCAGCGGGCGTTTGACCTGCTGGAATCCTGGACGGCGAAGGACCAGATTCCCGGCGCGGCGTTGTGCGTGGGTCGGCGCGGGCGTGTCGTGGAACCGCGTTTCTTCGGCAGGCTTCGCCCAGAAGCGGCCGCGCCGGCAATGCCGCGCGATTCTCTGTTCCTCATCGCCTCGCCGACCAAGCCCATCGTCGTAGGTGCGGCCATGCTACTCGTGGAGCGCGGACAGATCGCGCTGGAAGATACGGTCGCACGCTATGTGCCCCGCTTCGCCGCCAACGGCAAAGACGGCGTGCAGATCCGCCATCTGATGACGCACACTAGCGGCCTCCCGGACATGGTCCCCAATAATGATCGCCTGCGCGCCGGGCATCGACCCGTGTCGGCGTTCATCGACGAGGTCTGCCAACTCAAGCTCTCGTTTCCGCCGGGCACGCGCGTGCAATATCAGAGCATGGGCATCGCGATGTTGGCGGAAATCGTCCATCAGGTCTCGGGAGTCAGCATTGCGGAATTCTTGAGACGAGAAGTGTTTCAGCCGCTCGGCATGCAGGATACGTCGCTCGGCTGGCAGCCGGATCGCAAGGGAAGGATCGCGTCCATCCGCATCAGCGCTGAGCAGGCGAAGACGGACTGGAATTGGAACACGCCCTATTGGCTTGGTTTCGGGGCGCCGTGGGGCGGTCTGATTACCTCGCCGGCGGATTTCGCTCAGTATTGTCTCATGATGCTCGGCGAGGGCCGCGTCGGAAAGGTACGCGTCTTCAGCCCGGCGACCGTGCGGGCGATGACGACGAACCAACTCGCGACGATGCCGCAGGTTCCCGAAGAAGAGCGTCGCTGTCGCCCCTGGGGACTGGGCTGGCGCTTGAATTGGCCGGGGCATTCGGCGAACTTTGGCGACCTGCTCGGGCCGCGAACCTATGGCCACTGGGGCGCAACGGGCACATTGTGCTGGCTCGACCCGGAGTCGCAAGCGTTTTGCATTCTGTTCACGACACAGCCGCAAGAGCCGGAAGGACGATTCTTGGCACGCGCGTCGAACGTCGTTGCGGCGGCGTTGCTTTAGGAATCGGGCGGACGCTAAACCGATTCCTCTGCCGCTTGCGGCTTAGCGTTCGCTTCGGCCGTTTGCAAATCGGGAAGTTATTCCTCGAACGTCGCTAAGCCGCGAGCGGCGTACCATTATTTACTTCGTTTCCGTCCGCGCAAGCGCTTGATCAGATCCTGCATGTCGCGGGGCAAGGGCGACTCGAAACGCAAGCGTTCGCCGCTCGCCGGGTGGGTGACGACGAGCAGGGCGCCATGCAGCATGGGACGCGTCGCGCCGCTGTCGTCCGGCAGCGCGGTGCCATGCACGGGTCGGTCGTAAATACGTTCGCCGCAAAGCGGCGTGCCTACTTCGCCCAGGTGAATGCGGACTTGATGGGTGCGGCCCGTGTCGATTTCGCATTCGACGAGCGTAAAATCGCCCAATTGCTCAACGACGCGAATATGCGTGATCGCGTGTTGACCTTCCTCTTTTGGTCCGCTGCCGCGGCGATGGTCGCCCCGGTCCGCGACGAGGTAGCTCTCGATGGTCTGTTGCTCCGCCTTGCCGCGCACCACGGCCAAGTACTGGCGTTCGATGGAATGAGCCCGGAATTGCTTGCCCAGGCTCGTTTCCGCCTGCGGCGTGCGCGCCAGGACGACGACGCCGGTCGTCTCGCGATCGAGCCGATGCACCGCGCGGATGCGGCCGTGTCGATCCTTGGGCGGCAGAGCGCTCGGTAGAAGGTCCACCAGCGTGGGCGGCAAGAACTTCTTGGCGCGGTTGCCCATCTCCTCGACTTCCGAGCGATGACGCACCGTGGTCAAGCCCGCCGGCTTGTCCGTGACGACAATGTGGTCATCCAGATAGCGCACGTTGAGGACCACATGGACTTCGCGCTCACTGGCGCTTTCGCGCTTGGCACGCGATTCCTTCCGCAGCGAATCGTTGCGACGCGGTCCCGGGGCCTTCTTGGGCGAGACTTCATCCACGATGACCGAATCGCCGTGACGGAGCTTGAGCTTCCAATTTCCGCACGGTCGGCCGTTGATGGCAATCAGGCCGCGCGCCTGCACGACGCCCGCCTTGGCGCCAAATATTTGTTGCAGGAACTGGGTGACGCTCCACCCCGTTTGCTCGCGACGAACCATGTATCGATGCCGTGCCATTCGTTCATTGTAGAAAGAAACACGTCAAAACTCCAACGCCCCCGGCCAACAGGCGTCGGCAACCATGATCTTGCCGTCGCCGATCCGCCCGGTGCGCGCGGCTTTGACGATGCGATCGATCACCTCGGGCGCTTTTTGATTACTGACCCAAACGCTGATTTCGACCTTGGGCAGAAACGCCATGCTGTACTCGCTGCCCAGATAGCGGTCGAGATAGCCTTTCTGTCGGCTAAAACCCTTCGCTTCCCGGACGGTACACGCCATCACGTCGGTCTCGCCGACGGCGCGTAAGACGGCTTCCGCCTTGAAGGGTTTGACGACGATGGTGAGGAGTTTCATGGTTTGGCATCAGTATTGAGAAACGGAAACCTCGCCCGAGACGTTATATCGATTGTGCCGCGCGCCGATTTTCGCGTGCCGCTCTTTCTCCGCATCCCTCTACTTCGATATAATATAACGCTTTGGCACCCGTATGCCCGGAGAACGTGAACCATGCCTTCCATGAAGATGCGCGATATGAAGAACGGCGAGGCCCTCATGTACAACAATGAGGTCTGGCTTATCGCCGATCGCCACGAGCAAACGCGCGGCAACCTGCGGACCTATTGGCAGATCAAGCTCAAACATCTTGAGCGCGGCAACGTCGTCGAACAGCGCTTCTCGCCCGATGACGTCGTCGAGAAAGTCATCCTCAATCGCGAGGACTGGGAATACCTCTATCGCGACGGCGACATGCTCGTCTTCATGAACCCGCATTCCTTTGAGCAGGTCAACGTTCCCACCAAGTTCGTTCCCGACGATCAGCATCGCTTCCTCGTGCCCAACCTGCACGTCGGCCTGCTCAAGATCGAGGAAAAGGTTATCCAGGTCGAGATGCCGCAGGTCGTCGAGGTCGAAGTCACCGACGCCCCCGATGCCGCGCGCGGCGACACCGCGACCTCCGTCACGAAACTTTGCACCATCGAAACGGGCGGCCAAGTGCGCGTCCCGGGACATATTCACAAGGGCGATCGCATCAAAGTCCGCGTCGAAGACGGCGAATTCCGCGGCCGCGTCGGCTCCTAAGACAGGCGAGCCAGGAGCGTCCGCGACTGGAGCATCCCGCGCGTTCGCGCTGGAGCCAGTCGGCGCTCCTGCGTCGCGCTCCCGTTCAATCCACATCGACCGGCAATTCCAAATCGCGTCCGGGCGTTTCAAAAACGATCCGTATCGCGGGTGGTACGGATTCCGTCGCCGTCAAACGCAATACGATTCCACCCGCCGGATGGTCCGCCCAGCTGGCCTTCAAGTCGCCCCCTTCCACTCGAGTAATCTTGAGGGGTTTCTCGTCCGGCGTGCGCAGCCGAATCAACACGCTCTTGATGCCTTGCTCTGGATTAAAGCGAATTCGATTGGGAACCGCCTGGACCGCCTTCGGATAAGAACGAATCAAGCGAACGGGCAACGTCACCATCGAATATGCCGGATCGTTTGTGTGAATGTCAACGCGTCCATCGCGGGGGCCGTAAGGGATCCCTTCTCCCTTGACATGGAGTTGAATGCGAAAGCTGCCGGGCTTGGTTTCCGTTTTATCCAGCGAGACGCCGGGCAATGTGGTTTCGATGCGAGTGATTCGAAGCGGCGTATCGCGGAGATCCGTGAGATGGATGTTTTGGGTCAATTCATCCGTGACGAAAAGAACAAGCTCGGAAGGATCCAGAGTGACTTCGTTGCGGATCACGCCTTCCAACCGGCAGTGCGCTTCTTTGACCTGATCGGTTTCGCGATAACGAATCTTCGCGTTCCAGGCATAGGGGCCGTTCTTGTGTCCCAGCGTTCGCAGCGTCAACGTGAGCGTGCCGACTTCGCCGGGAGCGAGCGTGACTTTGTCGATGCTTGATTGAAGGCAGGAGCAACCGCGGACCACGTCCCCGAGTTGAATCGGCGCCGAACCACTGTTCGTGAGGACGAAGCGTTGCGTGAGCGCCGGACCGCCGCGCACCTCGCCCAGCTTGACGACGGGAGTGGCGAACCGCACCTCGGCGCGAAGCTGGGGGACGTAGGCAAGAACGCCGATTATCAAGGCAAGACGGATGCGCGAAGGCATGGCGATTCTCCGACGGGTTGGAACGGGGGCGGGACTGTACCGGGGTGGCATCGCCGGTGCAAGAGCAGGAAAAATCCGCGAAAAATCGAAGCGCGTTGAACGAAATACGACGCCGCATCCCACATATATCTCTGCTGGACGACGCGGCTATTCCTTTTGACGCCGCGATGACGACGATTCCTTGGCTTTGCGAGATACTCCGATGCGACTGACGCTGCGAACGCTGCTTGCCTATTTGGACGACACGCTGGAACCGGCCAAGGCGCGGGAGATAGGGCAAAAGGTCGCGGAGAGCGACTCCGTCCGCGAGTTGGTCGAACGGATCAAGCAAGTGACGCGTCGCCGCCGCATCGCCGCGCCGACGGTGGCGGGGCCGGGCAACAAGCTCGATGCGAACACGCTCGCGGAGTATCTGGACAACGAGGTTTCCGCGGAAACGGCCGCGGAAGTCGAGGCGATCTGTTTGGCGTCGGACATGCATCTCGCGGAGGTGGCGGCGTGCCATCAGATTCTCACGTTGATTCTCGGCGACCCCATGACGGCGCCGCCGCCGGCGAAGCAGCGGATGTATGGGCTCGTCAAGGGGCCGGAAGCGATCCCGTTTCGCAAGCCCGCCCCGGCCGCCAAACCCAAGGAAACCGAGGCTGCCCCGGCCGGCCGCGACCTCGACGACACCCTGCGTCTTGGCCTGCCGCCCGTCGGCGCCAAGAGCAGCCTGGCGAGCAAGATCCTGCTCTTCGGCGGCGGGTTCGCCGCCGCGTGCCTTTTGCTCGTCGCGATTTGGCAAGTGGTCAATCTCACCGTCTCGAAGAAAGACGATCCGGCCGACAAGGCCCTGGTCAAGAACGACGAAAAGGACAAGGACAAAGACAAGAGCGCCGAAAAGGACAAGATTGCGGACAAGGACAAGGAAAAAGACAAGACGCAGCCCGACAAAACAAAGGAAAAAAAAGATCCTGAAGACAAAACCAAGGACAAGGACGCCAAGGAAATCAAAAAGGGGCCGATGACCGAGCCCCAGCTGGCGGACATCCCCTTTGACGAGCCGGACATTAAGACCGTCCGCGTGATCGGCCAGTACCAATCCGACGAGCCCGAGGACACCGTCGTCTGCCTTCAGGAAGTCGCCAAGGGTGACTGGAAACGCCTTTCAAATCGACAGGCGGAGGTGTTCACCGGTCAACCGCTCCTGAGTTTCCCCGGCAGCTGGTCGAGTATTTATTTGCCGAGCGGACTCCGACTGACGATGTGCGGCAACATGCCGGAGATTCTGGGGCAAGCGATCCCGCTTTACGAATGCAAGCTGATCCTGCACCGTCACGAAAAACTCGCGTTGGACATCACGCTACTGAAAGGACAGTTTCTGCTCACGAATCTCAAAGACCAGCCGATGCAGGTGCGGGTGCGCTTCGCCAATCCGTTCGAGCCCGATCGGCCCGAGCATTATGAAATCCTTCTCCGCGGCAAAGGCACGGAAGTGCTTGTCGGCCTTTCCAGCGCTTTGCTGGAGGGGGAACCGTTTTACCCCGATCCCAAGAACCCGCGCCGCAAGGGGCCGGTGAACTACCTGGCCTGCATGGTGCTCAAGGGCTTCGCCAATGTTAAGTTTGGCGACGTTACTTACGGACGCGGGCCTTTGAATCTGTTCATGTGGAACAACCTCAACGGACCGAGCGGTCCCATAGAGGTTAAAGACGCCAACATCGCTTTGCAGGAATATCCCTTGCCGGACGGCCTCGACGCCAAATCCAAGGCGCTCATCAAGAACGGGCGCGACGCCATGAAGAAAGCAAGGGCGGATCTCGCCTATCGAGTGGAAAGCGGCGGGACGGCGCCGACGCCGGTGCGAGTGAAACTAGCGGAGGTGTTGCAATCGACGGAGCCGCAAAAGCCGATCGATCCGAAGATGCCCAATGTGAGCCGAATCATGTTGTCCCGGCTCATCGTGCGCTGCTTTGGCGCGATCGGGGATCCGATCGATGTCAGCAGCATGTTGGAACTGCTCGACCCGCCGATGAACAACGAGGTGCGCTCCGCCGCGCGCGAATCCCTGATCCATTGGCTGGCGACGCGGCGCGACAACGATTATGTTCTTTTCGGCATGCTGGAAGACAAGTATCGCACGGTGCAAGCCGAACGCATCATGTGGCTCATGCA
>Ga0163144_10006193_pt1 | contig 26465 bp, 21 predicted proteins | sample OliLak19BULKMAT1_FD_123175 | JGI IMG/M metagenome (GOLD analysis project Ga0163144, IMG submission 123175) | Freshwater microbial mat bacterial communities from Lake Vanda, McMurdo Dry Valleys, Antarctica - Oligotrophic Lake LV.19.BULKMAT1 | ecosystem: Environmental > Aquatic > Freshwater >...
CGTTCAAGACGCGATGACCACATTCCGCGATGAGCGAAAGAAGTTAGACGACGGGCTCATGAATGACATGAAGGCAATTCTCTCGCCCGAACAAGTCGAAAAGTGGCCCGCCGTCGAGCGTGCTCATCGGCGTGAGGGAACGCTGCGTTGGGGTCGTATGAGCGGCGAGCGAGTCGATCTTGTTGACCTCACGCAGAAGCAGACTCTGCCCGAGGAGAGCCGGGAGCAGGTGCTTCCGTTGTTGATTCAGTATGAGGAGGATCTTGATCGAGAACTTCTCCGACGCAATGAGCTGTATCAGACGTCCATGGAAAAGATGGGCGAGCTGCGGCGCAGGGGCGACATGGACGCCATGCAAGATATGATCGAGAAGGGCCGGGAGGCAGGTAAGCGGGTGCGAGAGTTGAATCGTAAGTATTTCCGTCAGATCATGGATTCCTTGCCCGAAGATAACAAAGCTCCTTTCCAAGTCGCGTTCAAAGAGGCAAGTTACCCTGATGTTTTCCGCAAGGGGTACGCGGGTAGGGTCGCCGAGGCGGCTGGTGCCATGGTTGATCTCTCAAGCGACCAGAAGGACAAGGTCGGCGAGATTGCTAAGAGGTATCAAACCGCCCTCGCACCCCTGAACGAAAAAACCGCCGTCGCTCAGGAAGAAAGCGAAGAGAAGTTTAATCTCCGGGAGATGGCTGGCCGTGGTTGGCGTCAAGAAGGGCCCGTCGCAGACCTCCGGCGCGAGCGTCGGGATCTCGATAGTAAGTTGATTGGTGAGATTAAGGGCGTGCTGAGCGAAGAGCAGGCGACCAGGTTGCCTGAACGGACGGAGGATGAGGAAGGCGCAGATCGCCAGAGGGGTCGAAACCGCGAGAACGCGGCTCGTCCCGCGGCCACCTGACCGCCGCGAGAAGACTCGTGCCAGCTTGCGGTTTGAGAGAATTCTCGAAACAAAAGCGAATGAAGGATCTTCCCATTTCCTGCGACTGGATGCGGCCTTCGCATTGATGTCGCAGCCGAAATGTTTGAAAGCGATGCGCGCGACCGACGGAAAGAGGTGGGTCCGCGCATCGTCATGCGCAGCCGTGGGCACGGCTGCGCAAAGGCAGCGGGTCACGATCTGTTTTGATGACGGCCATCAGCGTGCGAGCCTTTGGTCGCGTCGGGGCCGGAGATTACCGTCCTAACGGAGCCCTCAATGCTGTCACCTACTAAGGTTGCTCAACTTCGTCGGCTCAGGAGCTGCGTCGGGCGACTACTTTGCGCGCATCCAGCTGCGGTACTGTCGTTTGCAAGCGTCGCGGCAGTTTTTGCTCCCGTGCAGACTCACGCGCAACAAAGGATTTCTGTAAATCGCTCCATCGGTGGGCCCGGGGGCAGTGCTCTCTCCGTTATGGTTACGAAAATGGCAAGCGAGCGATACGCCCGCTTGCTGGGGTTTTCGGCCGAACAACTCGATCAGGTCGCGACTATTCAAGGCCTGCACGCCGCGGCGTTCCGCGAACGTCAGGACGCGACGCGAACCGCGATGCAGGAGCTTCAAAAGTTGAGCGAAGACTCGGGCGATTCCGACGTGTTTATGGAGAAAGTGTCGGGTATTCAGGGCGAGTTTAGCAAAGCCACAAAGAAACTGGAAACGGAGTTCTTTGCAGACATTAAAGCGATGGCAAGCGTGGACCAGTTAGATCGTTGGACGAAGGTGGAGCGGACGCGGCGGCGAGAGGTCGGCCTTCGGCCTGGCGGTGTGAGCGGTGAAAGTGTCGATCTGGTTGCGATCTGCGAGCGGCTTAAACTACGAGGCACAAGCGCGTCCGAAGTAATAGCGGCCCTTGATCAGTACGAGTTGAAACTGGACCGGCTTTTGGTGGCAAACGAGAGTGATGGAGATAATGCTGGGTTTGAGCCGGGCAAACCGATCGACGTTGAGAAATTAAGTAAAGCGATCAGTCAGGGCAAGGAGGCCGGGATGAAAATCCAAGACCTCAACCGCGACTCGGCGTGGAAGATCGACGCGCTCCTGCCGGAGTCTGATCGCGCAGCATTCGCCGAGGAAGTTAAGCGGGCGTCGTTTCCTTCGGTTTACAGATTCTCCAGCGCGTTCAAGCGGGGCACGGCGGCACAGGCTCTCACAGATTTAACCCCTCAGCAGCGAGAGAAAATTGACCAAGCGGTGGCGGAGTACAAGCGATCAGTTGGAACGATAAATGCAGCATGGGCCAAGGCTATAGAGGCGGCCGAGGCGAGCGGACATACCGGGGCCATGAGTGTCGCGGGTGGCGAACGCGTCGTGATGTCAATGGGCGAGGATTCACCGGAGTTGAAGGATGCTCGCAAAGCGCGACGCGAACTCGATGAGCGGCTGCAAAAAGGAGTGAACTCGGTGCTATCCGCGGAGCAGGCTGAAAAGTTGCCCGAGATCGGCGAGAATGAGGCCGGTGGTGAGGGCCGGGGCTCGGCCGTACGCCCGGGTGAACGGCAGATCATGATCCGGCGTTCTGAGTAGGCGATTCGTGCGCCAATACCCAGCCCGAGTGCCAGAGAGCGGGGCCACCGTGCGAACAAACCACAGCGGCTACTCCTGCGTATCAAAAAGTGGTTCCCCTCGCCCTTTGGTGGCTTGAGCTGTTGGGTGGTCTTGGTTCACTTAGCGAGCAGACTTGAAATGTAGATTTGGGAGCGGAAGTGGTTGCGGGGTTTGGGCGAAGTTCCTCTTTAGGAAGACTGGACGCGGGAAAATGGAGACGATGCCGCTTAGTTTGGAAAATGGAACTTTGAGTTTCTCGTAGGCGGTGTGCTGCTTGCCTGCTTTGCGCAGGTAAGATTATGACTATCGGCCTCTCGTCGGAATGGACCTACCAGGAGTTTTGCGCAATGACTCGTCTTATTGAATCACCCTCAAATGGCTGTTATCTGAGTTTCCGGGCGGGGCTGGCTTCGCTGGGCAAGCGGGTGCTGTGGGTCCTGGCCGTAGCAGCATTATTCGTTGTCGTGCAACCGGCGCGGGCACAGTTTGGTATGATGAACAACGCGCAGATGATGCAAGACACCATCACGAGACGTGGCTTGGATCGCTACTGCAAGTTGTTGGGGTTGGATAAGGATCAGAAGGACGCGGCGAAGGCGCTTTTTGAGGGCCAGCAGACCGAGACTGCGACCCTCCAGAAAGAAACCGCGGAGAAGATGAAGGAGCTTGGAGAGAAGGCGCGCGAGAATAGCGATTTTTCGGTGTACCAGACCGAGGTGCCCGCAATGATGAAGGCGATGGCGGAGAAGGGTGAAAAGCTTGAGGAGAGTTTCTTCGCCGATCTCAAGGCGTTATGTAATGATGAGCAACTAGCGAACTGGGACACGGTCACTCGCTTCCGTCGGCGTGAAAAAGCCATGCGGTTTGGTTTTGTGAGCGGTTCAGCGGTTGATATGATCGCTGTCACGGAAAAGGTTAAGCCCGCCACGGAGAGCGTTTCCGACCTCAAGGATACCCTTTTGCAGTACGAGCTTGAGGTCGATAAACTGCTCGTCGAGTTTGAACGCGTCGGCAAGGAATCGCAGAAGGACATGTTCGAGGGCGGGGCGATGTTCGATATGACCAAGATCGAATCGATGATGCGGAAGTTTTATGATGCGGGTGCGCTCGTGCGGGATGTGAATCGTAAGTACGAACGCCAGATCGCTCCGCTGCTGAGCGAGGAAGAGCGAACCAAGCTCGATCTGGAAGTAAAACGCCGCAGTCACCCGAAGATCTACAAGGCATCGCGGCCTCAACAGCTGTTTGACGCGGCCATGGGGTTGGCCGATCTTACCGCCGAGCAAAGGGAACAGCTCGTGGTGCTACGCGAGGGCTATAACCGCGAGGCCTCGCCAATTAACGAGCGCTGGGCGAAGGCCGCTGAAGAAAAGGAAGAAAAGGCAGGCGGTACTGTAATGGTAATGATTCAGGGCTTCCAGATGCAGGGTGGCGGCGCGGACGACCCGGTGAAAACCGCTCGCGAGTCACGGAAAGAAGTCGACGACAAGACAAAGGACCGCATCGAAGCAGTCCTGACGAAGGAGCAGGTAGCGAAGCTGCCCGCGAAGAAGACGGAAGAGTTTAATCCGATGGCCGACTTTATGTTCTCCGACGATGAGGGGGAAGAAGGGGCGACGGAAAGTAAGTAGGCAATCCTCAAATGGTGATGCCTGCTTCGCGAGGTAGTTCTGGTACATCGTGGACGGCAGGATGGTGGGTTGATCCTTCGACCTGCCCGCCGGTTTTAGCGAATCTTCAGGCGAGCTGGACCATTGCGCGCCTGCGGACCGCGTTTAAGCGGGTTTTGGCACATGTGCTGGTCGTGAGGGCGTCCGGGGCTGACGATGAGATGTGAGAACGCGGGTGAAGGTGGCGAGCTTGGCGAGCGTGGAGGAAATACCCGGTGTAGAAATAATTTGTGGGTTAGTGCGTTCTACAGTTGAACCGAATTACAATGCCAATCAACAGTGGATCACCACCGGTTCCCGCTCGAACAGATGTCGCCCTAGAAGGCCACCGCGCTGTAGGATCCCTTGGGAACGAGGAGGGTCACAAGTCTGTTGAACGACCGCCCACGCTTGAGCCGCAGGTTTCCGAATCGGGACGGGCGGCGGCCACGCCAGGTGAGGGCGCGGAGCCATCACCGCTGACGGTGCGTCCCATCGCCGATGCCGCGGTAGCTGCCCTCATTGAACCTGAGCAGGCGGTGCGGTTGCAAGCCATTCCGTACGGGCGGTCTGGGCAGCGGATTCTGGTTGCGATGTTACGTTGCGACGACTACGCGGCGATCGACGAGGTGGCGGTATGTGCTGGCAGGCCCGTGCGGGCGGTTTTTGTAAACCGCGAGGTGTTTACCGACCTCATGCGTGAGTTGTACGGCGTTACGGCGGCACAGATGGCGGCCCGGCTGGGCGGTGCGCAGGACGGAGCGGGCGAGAGCGATCAACTTATCTCAAACCTAGAGGCCATCGAGGCCGACGACCTGCACCGGATGGCCGAGCAGCCTTCCCTGATTAACTTGGTGAACCTGGTGATATTGGAAGCCATCCGCGCCAGGGCCAGCGATATTCATATCGAGCCCTTCGAGAAGAAGCTCGCGGTCAAGTACCGCGTAGATGGCGTGCTGGCGGAGCAAGATGCGCCCCCCAAGGCGCTGCAGCCGGCCATCACCAGCCGAATTAAGATTATGTCGGGCATGAATATCGCCGAGCGGTACGCGCCTCAGGACGGACATATAACATTACGTTTCGAGGGTCGCAAGATCGACATCCGTGTCAGCACCGTCCCCACGCTGTATGGCGAGAGCGTGGTGATGCGCATCCTTGATAAAGACGCGGTCAACCTTGACCTTGAAACACTCGGGATGCGCGAGAGTGATCGCAGGTCGATGCAGAAACTGATCGACCTCCCGCACGGCATGGTGCTCGTCACGGGCCCCACGGGAAGCGGGAAGACCACGACGCTCTACGCCGCGCTCACTAAGCTATACGATCCTTCGCTGAAGATCATAACTATTGAAGACCCCGTCGAATACGAGCTGGACGGGGTGAACCAAATTCCCGTGAACCCCAAGCGCGGCCTAGGTTTCGCCGATGGCCTGCGGAGTATTTTGCGGCAGGACCCCGATGTTGTAATGGTGGGCGAGATCCGCGACTACGAGACGGCGGAGATCGCGGTGCGAGCCGCGCTGACAGGGCATTTGTTGTTCTCAACATTACATACCAATAACGCTGTCAGTTCGGTGGGAAGATTGCTCGACATGGGGATAGAGCCCTTTTTACTTTCGAGCGTGCTCGAAGGCGTCCTGGCGCAGCGGCTTGGTCGGCGCATCTGTAGCAACTGTAAGGAGCGGGCGGTCATCCCCGAGGCTACGCGGCACCGGCTTTCGCCCTCGGAGCTAGCGCAGTTTACCGGCGGGGCCTCGTTCCGGGGCCGGGGCTGCGAGAAATGTAATAATAATGGAATGCGAGGGCGGCTGGGTTTCTATGAGCTGGCGCTGACCAACGGGCCGATGCGACAAGCGATGACGCGGCGTGCATCGTCCATGGAACTGCTTGCACTGGTAGGCCCGGAGTTTACCAGTATGCGGCGTGATGGAATCGCGAAGGCCGTCGCGGGGGAGACAACCGTCGATCAGGTGCTGATGGCGACCCAGGATGCCGAAGCATAACTTTCGTCGCAACGGGTTCGGCGTCGGCGGCAGTTCACGTGAGCGAATAATAATTTAAACTTAGTGGATGGGCGGGTGTTAACCGGTAGAGCGTGCTGATAGTGGGTGCGGCGTGAGCGAGTTCGAATGGCGACGTTTATCTACAAAACCATGGATGGCGGAGCGGGCGCGGCAGCGACCATCGAGGCCGACGACCGCGCTTCGGCGGTGAGGGAAATACTGCGCCGGGGGCAGACGCCGGTGAGTGTGGAAGCGGCGGGGGCCTCGCGAGCGTTAGCGGCAAGGTCCGGGACGAGTCCGTTTGCCACAACGCGAGCGGGAAAGGCCTCATCCGGAACACCGGCCTCGGCGTTTCGCTTATCCTCAAGGGTTATGTCGAGGGCGGACACCGCCACGTTTATCCGCGAGCTTGCGACCGCGCTCTCCGCCGGGCTGCCGCTCGTGGCCGCGCTGAAAACGATGGGTCGGCAGGGCCGCAATCAAAGGCAACGGGACATGCTTGAGCAGGTCATCAGCGCGGTCGAGCAGGGCCGATCGCTCGCCGATGCGATGCTCCCCTGGTCTGACACGCTGGGAGAACTTACAGTTAACCTGGTTCGGGCGGGCGAGGTTTCGGGCCAGCTCGGCGGGGTGCTGCTGCAAGCGGCGGACCTGCTGGATAAAGATCTTAAGTTACGCCGCAGTATTCTGGGCGCGGTGCTCTACCCGATGATCATCTGCGTGCTGGTGGTGGTGGCGATCATCGTCGTCGTTACGTTCATCGTTCCCAACATTCTGAAGCAGTTGGCGGGCCAGGCGGTTTCACTCCCTCTTCCTACGCGCATCGTGCAGGCGGTGGGCGATTTCTTTGGTTCGCTCTGGTTTGGTTTTGTTCCCGGTTGGCTCGCGTGCGCGGCGTTGGTGGCGCTGGGCACGGCCGCCTTCCGCAGGTATTACGCGACCGAGGCGGGGCGGCTTGTGGTCGATACACGCCTGATGCACACGCCGCTGCTGGGCCGGCTGCTGAAGGATGTGGCGGTAGCGCGGTTCACCCGCACGCTGGGCACGCTGACCGCCGCGGGAATCCCCATTCTCGCGGCGTTGCGTGTGACCAAGGGCACCCTGGGAAATCGCGCGATGGAGGCCGTGATTGACGAAGTCGCCGCGCAGGTGACGGCGGGCAAAACCATTGCCGAGCCGATGGAAAAGAGCGGTTACTTCCCGCCGATGCTCGTTCAGGTGGTTAACTTAGGTGAACGAACCGGCAAGCTCGACCAGATGTTAAGTAATGCCGCGAACGCCTTTGAAGAGCGTACCGAGCAGAGCGTGAAATTATTTACAACCGCGCTCCCGCCGATACTGGTGGTGGTGCTGGCGTGCGTCGTGGGTTTTGTTGTGATGGCGATTCTGCTCGCGCTGCTGGCGGCCCAGGACGCGGCGATGATGCGGTAGACGTGGATAACGGCGCACGGGGCGATGTCGCGGTGCGCTCAGATAAGGAAATTAAGTATGTTGCAACTGTTAGCATTTGATGTACGTTCCGCCCTGGCAGGGCTCAGTGCACGCGGTACTCGCGGGGGATCGACGGGGGAGAGTCTCTTGGCGAACGTCCCGGCGCGCGGGTCGGTCGGTAGGTTCGCGGGTGAATCAACGCGGCGGTTGGCGGCAGGGCGGGGGTTCTCGATCATTGAAGTGATCGTGATCGTTGTAATTCTTGGGGTGCTGGCGGCGGTGATCGCCCCGCGGCTGCTGCAGCGTGTGGGCCAGAGCAAGCAGGCTGTTGCCAAGAGCAACGCGGAGAGCCTGGCGAGCAGCATGAGTTATTACATCATCGATTGCGGGATGCCCGAGCCGGGCGCCGTGCTTTCGGTGTTATTTGAGCGGCCGCCCAACGTTCCCGAAACCGCGTGGAAGGGGCCTTATCTGAACAATCGTGATGCGTTGCGAGATCCGTGGGGCAACGAGTATGTTCTCGTCGTACCGGGGCTGGTTAACGTTGACTTTGACGTAATCTCTTATGGCAGTGACAATGTTATGGGGGGCGAGGGTGAGGCTGCGGATATCGTTAATGGCAAGCGGTGAGCGAATCGCGCAGCTCTCCGGGGCGTGGGTGAGCGAATGTTATTATTACAACTAGGTCGGTCCGGTGGTGATGAGATCGGTCTTTTCGGTTGGCATCTTTCGGCCGTAGGTACCAAAAAGCACGAAGTATTTAATGCGTTCCTTCCGAGTTAACTTCGAGAATCGCGATCACAAGGTCGCTGAAAGCCGTGGCTCTGCCGCGCGGTTGCGGCGAGGAGCAGAGCCTTCATCGCGTGCGCACGATCGCGATGTGCGGCCCCGCATCGCGAGGGCCTTTTCGCTGATCGAACTCATCGTCGTAATCATAATTTTAGGTGTGCTCGGGGGCCTGATAGCACCCCGCATGCTTAATATGGGCGGGCGGCAGACGCAGGCCGATGCGCAGGCGGTGGCCGAAGTGCTCGCCATCGCGGCCCGACGTGATGATCAGACGAATCAGCCGGTTGCTATTGATTATGACTCCGAGCGAGGTTCCATCGCGCTCCAGGTATTCGGGCTTGGTGCGGGCGTTCAGGATGAAGGGCTTCCGCGTTGGCGCACTGATCGCCTCGCGCCTCCCGCCGTGCTGCGGGGTAGCGAAGTGGAGAGCGTCTGGATGGATGGTAATGAGTTAAGTAAATCAAAGTGGCGGATTGAGTTTTCGCAGCGCTCGCGTCGGCCTCAAGTCGTTATCCTGCTGCACGATCCGCGTCACGGCGACCGCTGGCGAATCGAGCTCGCGGCGGGCTCGTCGCGCCCTCTCGTGTTGCCAGTGGGCGCGGACAGTGACGGGGGATCGAGCCAGAGCGGGGCGATTGACTTGGACGCAGCAGGAAAGGGGGCCGAGCCATGGTAATTAACTGTCTTGGCCGCGGCGGGTTAGATCACGCCAATAGTCCGGGCATGAGTGGGGCCGCGGCTCCGAGGCGGCGGGGCATGATGCTTGCTGATGTGCTCGTCGCGGTCGTGCTTCTGGGCGTAGCGCTCGCCGCGTTGATGGGCTTGAGTGGGCGCGCGATGCTGGCGCAGCGCACCGGTCAAGATTATTTAACCGCAGCGATGTTGCTGGATGAGCAGCTCTCGCTTGTGCTAGCGCGGGGCGCGGATAAGTATGAATCTCGCTTTCCTGTGGAAGGATCCTGTGATGCACCTTTCGAAGCATTCAAGTTTAAGATCGATATCAGCGGCGGCGATGGCGGTGCCGCGTTTAATGTGATCGCGACCGTTACCTGGTACGGTGCTGGCCGCATGCAATCTGAATCGGTGGAGACGCGGATTGCCGCGCGGTTGGGCGATGAGCCCGACCCCGATCGTAAGCCGGAAGAGAGCGTGGATCGCTTATGATGAATGCTGCAAAGCGACATAAGTTATTAGGATTCGTGTCGCCGCCTCGTCAAATGGCGAGGAGCGGATTCACGCTCGCAGAAGTTGTAGTCGCGACCGTCATCGCGGTCTTTATCGCTGGCGCTACCGCCTCTTCCCTCTCGCAGATGATCCGGATGCGGGGAGCATCGGCCTCCCACCAGGAAGCCTACGCCAGGGCAGAGGGCGTTGCATCCCGCATTGCACTGGACTTACAGTGCGCAGTCCGAGATCAGAATCTCAGTTTCTCCAGGATTTCGATCACGAACGTAGCGGGTGCTGGCGGCGAACGCGACGAACTGCTGGTGCTTATGCGGTCGCTGAGGCCACTGCGAGAGGCGACGGTCGAAGGCGACGAGTACGAAGCTCAGTATCGCATTGAGCCTGCCTCAATTCCAACCGCGACGGGTGACCGGATTGGCGAGGCATTTTGGAGGCGGGTCGATGTCGCGCATGATGATTATCAGGATGCGGGTGGAGTCGCGACCCCGATCGCGATGGGTGCGGTGTCATTATCTATTCAAGCCAATAACGGCGAGACTTGGTTTGATTCTTGGGAGAGCGATACCGAGGGAATGCCGCACGCGGTGCGCGTCAGCGTCACGGCACGTTCAGACGATGGAAAGACTGTAACCACCGTCCGTCGCGTGGTCGCAATCGACCGCGTTCCGCTTGCCCCGTCTGATGCTTCTACAGCCTCAGAGAAGACTGATTCAGCCGGGGGCGCTTCTGGAACTGGCGCTTCTGGAATTGGCACTTCTGGAACTGGCACTTCTGGGGGCGGGGGAGCGCCGCGATGAATTACATCACATGGAATCAAGACCACCGACTTAAGCAAGCCCGCACCGGCGACGCGCTGGCAGGGAAGCGCCAGCCTGAGGCGGTGGGCGGGAAATTAAGCATACCTTCCCGCCGCGGCTTCGCAACGTTATTAGTGTTTTGCGTCATCGTTTTAAGCGCGGTACTCATCGGGATGATCCAAGTTTCGGCTTATAGCCAGGCCGCGGCGGGCCGCGAAGCTCTGGGGCGTGTGCGGGCCACATGGGCGGCCCGCGCTGGGCTTGAGGAGACGATCGCTCGGCTGGAGTTCGCGACGCTGAACGCCACCGAAAGCGGCCCGTTGGTGGTGATGAACGATATGGAGAGCGCGGCCACGGGCCAGCTGCTTCTGGCTACGTGGAAAATCGCGCACTGGGATGGGAAGCAAGAGATTTCAGGGCCGATGGACGCGCACGCCAAAATTAATATTAACTCGCCCGATTCGTCGGTGCTACTCAATATTAACCCCTTCATGTCTGAGGGCGTAGTTGATTCGGTGAAGGATTGGATCGATGCGGATGATGACCCGAACCTGCAGGGGGCGGAGCTTGGGTACTACCAGACCCTTGAGTTTGGCTACGTTCCCCGCAACGCGCCGCTCCGCACGATCGCTGAACTGGAGCTCGTCGCGGACGTTGATCAGCGCGATGTCCGCGGCGAGGATTGGAACTTAAACGGACTTCTGGACCCCAACGAGGACGATGGAGATGAATCGTGGCCGCCCGACAACGCCGACGGTATTCTCGATGGCGCTTGGTCGAGCGTGCTTACCGCCGCGAGCGTCGATGGTGGGCTTACTCCCTCCGGAGAGACCCCCATCGATCTCAAGTCAACAACAGAGGCCGAGATCGTAAGTAAAATTCGTGTATCTAGCGAGCAGGCGAAGATCATAATAGATTATGTTCAGCAGGTGCAGAATGCGGCGATGCGTGACTTCATCCGGCGAGATATGAACCAGTTGCAACAGCGGGTGCAGCAGGCCACCGGAACCGGCGCGACAGGCGGAACTGGTGGCGCGGGTGGCGCGGGTGGTGGGGGTGGGCAGGCACGCGTGGAGGCGCTCACCGATGAGCAGCTCACGGCGCTTTTGGATGAATGTGTGCTGGGTCTGCCGGAGGCGGGCACGGTGGCGCCGGGTAAACTTAATGTTAATACATGCGCGGCTGAGACGATTGAGTATCTTCCGAACATGACGGCCGAGGTGGCGGATGCGATTATCGCAGAACGTTCTTCAAAGGCAGATGGATTCGCAAGTTTGGTTGAGTTGCTCAAAGTTCCGGGGATGACGCGCCGGCAGTTGTCGCAGCTGTTTGACCTACTGTGTGTGCGCTCCAACGTGTTTACGCTAACTAGCCGCGGGCGCGACGAGCGAACCGGCATTGAGGTGGAAATTCAGGCGGATCTGAACCGCTCGAAGCTCCCGGTAACAGTGTCGGGTGTGCTGGTGAGGTAAGCGGGTGGAGTTGTGGCGGGCAAAGGTAAGCTGCGGGAGCGGCGGTATGAAGTGGAGCCAGAAGTAACATTTAAAATGAAGATAAATGAACAATCCGGGCCGATTGATGCGACGCGGGCGAGCACCAGGCCCGGCGCTCGCATCGCAGCCTTCGCGCCGCGCGGCGGTGGGGACGGTCGGGGTGCGGCGATCATAATTGTGAATGATGGGCGGAGCATCTCGCTCGTTGAAACGTTAGAGATCGGGAGCGGCACCGATGGCATGGCTCTATTCCTCGCCTTTTCCGCGAAGCACGCGGCCACCCAGAGCTTAATTGTGACCCCGCACGAGTCTACGGTGGCGAGGGTCACTGAAGTGCCCGCGGGTGAACTTGCGGAGATGGTGGGCGCGGCGGAATTGCTTGCTGAGGCGGGGCTGCCCAGCTCGGTAGCTTCGTGGCGAAGAGGCGGCGGCTTGGTGGGAGGCCGGACCCGGGTTGGCATGCGCCAGGTGCTGCTCACAGGGTGGATCACGCGGCCGGGTGAAGTGGATAAATATGTCGCCTCCGGCGGGCACGGCGAGCGGGCGAGTGCGAAGGCCGCGCGCTCGCTTTCGGCGCCGTCCACTTTTTGCACGCCGATGGCTGCGCTCGCGATGCTGATGGGGGAGAGCGCGGCGGGTGCTTACGTTGACGGTGCGGGGCATGCTTATGTCGGTGATGCTGCGGACGCTGGTGTTGGCGGTAGTGGGGGTAGTGGGGGTAGCGGGCGTGGCGCGGGCGTGTTGGTGTTAAGCGGCGAAAAAAGCGTATCTCGCGTGCTACTGGGTGACGATGAAGAATCACCGTTGGTAGGGGCGGCGCGGGCTCTTTCGGTGGCGGCGCACGCCGCGGGCTTAACTGACGACGATCTTCCGGCAGTTGACGGGGCGATGTGCCTGACGGTACGGGCTCAGCAAGAGTTATGTTCGCGTGTGGGTGGGCTTCCTTCCTCTGGCGAGGGGCGTGAGCTGCGTGAATGGCTCAATAGGTTCGGCTTAGCGCTGGGGGCTGCGCTTACGCGCTGCGTACGCGGTGGTGAGGGGCTTAGTAACTTACGTTTCGCGGCGGTGCCCGTGGTCGCTTCCGCGCCCGTTCGTGCAGCGGTGTGGGTCAGCGGTGGGCGGCGGGCGGCGGGGTTGATTGCGGCGGGTTGTGTCGCATTGCTCTGTCTTCCATGGCTTTTGGCCCACGCCCGCAACGAAGTGCTGTCGGGCAGGGCCCAGATGATCGAGCGGATGAAGCGAGAGAACGCCGACATCGAGAAGAGGGCGGCGATGTTCTCACAGCTCGAGGTGAACCGCTGGCCGCTGACGAAAATTTTGTCGGACCTTTCGGGCGCAACCCCTGTTGGCGTGGTCGCGGTAGACATCCGGCTGAACCCGGAACAGGGACTTACGTTTGACGGCACCGCGGAGAAGCCGGAGCTTGTCACAGCCTTCCAGGGAAACCTGAGCGCGAGCAAACTCTTCCGTAATGTTAAGGTAAACCGGAGTGAATCCGGCGGCAGCGTCGGGGTGGGATTCAACTTAACGGCGGAAGTGGCCGTCTCGCAGGCGCACGCACTCATCACCCCCATCGAGAACTTTGCTACGAAGAGTTTAGCCGTTCGCCTACACGGCGAAGAGGGTGCGGCTCAGGCCGCCAGCAATGTAAGCAGCGAGCAGGCAAAGCCAGCCGCGCGTCGCGGCGATCGCAAGCCCGTTGATACTGAAACGGATAAGAAACCGGGGATAGTAACCGATGCTTTGCCCGCCGTCGTAAGCGATGACGATATTAAGAAAATGGATAAGCCTACAGCGCAGCTAGAGTGGATCGCCCGCAAAGTCTATGTTCAGAAGAACCCGACGCTCGACGCCGCGGTGAAGCAGCGATTGGCCGAGGAGGAAGCGAAGATCCGGGCTCACGCCGCGACCGCGCCCTCTCCGCCCCCAAAGAAACCGAATGCCGATACGAAGGCTACCTCAAAGGCCGGTGCGAAATGAGCAGCACTCTTTCACCATCTTCGGGCGAAGCTTCGGCTGGATCGTCTTCTCCCGCAGCGGAAGTGGAGAGCGGCACTGCACGCGGTGCAAGGCCCAGCGCGTCGCTATCGGCGCAAAAGGTTAGCGCGGGAGGATTGGTCGCTGCCCGGTGGCGTGCCATACCCCGCGTATTACGTTTCGGGCTCATCGCTGGCGCACTGGTGCTGATTTATTTCGTTGCCCTTGAGCCGCTGCTTGATTCAACGAACCGTGCTCTCGCCGGAGCGCAGAGTAAGGCCGCCGTCGTAGCAAACTACTCCAAAACCGCCGCGGCGATGAAAGCCGCTGCGGAGACGGTGGCTCTGGGCGTCAAGAAATTCGGTAATGTTGAGATGCCCGGCGACCCCGAGCGCCGGCCGCTTGAGTTTAACAAAGCGGTCGATGAGGTGCTCAAGAAACACGAAGTTAAGGAAAGCACGAGCACTTCACGCACGGTGCCGCTGACAACTGGCCCGCTCTCATCGCGAATGGGCGCGGAGTTCCGGGTCGATCGTTTGCAACGAGATTTGCAGTTTGTGAGCGACCCGGCGATCGCCGCGGCGGTCATCGCGGATTTAGAACGTCTGCCGGCGCTCTCAACGATTTCGCGGCTGCAGGTGCGGCAGGCCGAGGGCAAGGAAAAGGGGAGTAAGGCGGTCCGAGTGACACTTACGGCCGAGACATGGCTGCTGGCAAGAAAAGGAAAGAGGTAGCATTGTCGCAGATGCAAGCACAAATTAACGCGGATCGCAGCGAACTGCTCGCCGCGTCGCGCACGCTTAGCACCGCGGGCAAAGTAGCTGTGCTGGTTTGCGCTGCCGCCGCGGTTATCAGTGGAGTTATGCTTACGACGTTGGTGATAGATGTCGCCCGACCCGCACCGACGGAGCTCGCCAAGCCCGACGATGCTAAGCGCAACGCCGACGAGCAGAAGACCGCCTTTGACAGTTATGTTGCGCAGATTACTGGCCGAAGTTTATTTTATGTCCCCGAGCCGCCGCGTGCCCCTGAGCCGACAGAGGCGCCCGTGGACGCCGATAAGCCGCCGCCGCCCCCTTCGAGTTATGGAGGCCCGGGCATGGTGGCCATGCTCTCTGATTCGGTATGGTTCGCCAACGGCAAACGATTAAAAGTGGGCGAGAAGGATGGCGACCTTGAGGTTGCTGGCTTGGTGCCTCCTTGGACGGCGAAGCTGAACTGGAAGGGCGTTCCCTTTGATGTTACGTTGTTTGAGCGGAGCAAGCTGGGTAAAGATCCCAAGGCCGCCGCGAGCCCCGCGGATAAGCTAAGTGACAAGCCCATTGAAGATAAGGCGGAAGGCGCCGGCCAGCCGGATGCAGACAAAACTAGTAAGGAAGGTACGCCTGACGCGGCTGGCGGAGAAACACCCCCGCCAGAAGGTGAAAAGGACGCTCCCAAGCCTGACCCTGAGAAGCCAGACGCGGAGAAACCAGACGCTCAGAAACCAGCCCCAGCTAAACCGGAGGAGGATAGACCGGGCGGTGGAAAGCCTCCGACGGAGCCGGTTCCTGACACCAACCCGCAGAAACCAGAAGCAGCGCCCGGCACCGCGCCAGACCCTAAGCCAGACCCTAAGCCAGACCCTAAGCCAGACCCTAAGCCAGACCCTAAGCCAGACCCTAAGCCAGACCCTAAGCCAGATCCTAAGCCAGACCCTCAGTAAGGCCGCCCGCCTCCGCGAAGTTAAGTAGGTCGATGTGGTAACAGTTAGCTAAAAACACGGGCGAGCGACAGAATGAATCATAAGAAGTTGATGGGAAGAGTTGAACATATGAAGTCAGCATCGCGAAAGTTAATATCTGTCAGGTCGCTGGGCGTTCGGGGGGCTGTGCTGCTCGCCGCGGCGGGCACGCTTCTGCCGTGGGGGTTGGTCTACGCGCAGCCCGATCCGGCGGCAACGCCGAGCGCACCGGCGACAACCCCCGCACAGCCAGCAGCAGTACCCGCACCAGCGGCCGCACCACCAACTGAAGAAGTAAAGCCAGCGGCCGACCCGGCCGAGCCGCCCGGTGCCGTGGCGACGCCCGCGCCCACGGCCGAGCCCGTCGTGATCATAAGCAACGGTAATCGAAGGGTTATCGGTGGCCCCACGGTGCTCGCCTTCAAACAGTTCACCGTTGAGCAGATCGTGCCGTTCATCGTCGAGAGCACCGGCAAGGTGGTCATGCCGATGCAGGATGTAATGACGCGGAAAGTAACTGTGATCAACGACCAGCCGATCCCTCGCGAGCAGGCGCTTGATCTCGTTTATGTCGCGCTGCTGCAGAACGGCGTTGCCGTCGTAGAGACGAAGTATACAATTACGCTACGCGATGTGGCCGATATTACCAAACAGGATTTGCTTGTTCTGGGGCCAGAGGAGAGCGTGCTCGACCGGACCGACATGGGCTCGATAGCGGAAAAGGTCTTTGGTTTGCGGCACAATACCGCCAAGAGCCTGGGCGACGTGCTCAAAGATAAAGTTCCCGACTATGCCAAGTTGTCGGTGGATGAAGAGTCTAATCAGATCGCAATGATCGGAAACATTGCGTTTCTTCAGCGAATGGAACGTTTAATTTTATCGCTGGACCGCCCCGCAGCTGGTGCCCTCCAGACCGAAACATTCTCGCTGCGCTACGCGGATGCCGAATCCATCAAAACCAACATTGAGGACCTCTACAGCGCGGGGACTTCCGGCGCAGGGGGCGCGAATCGCAGGCGTAACGCGCAGGCGACCGGGAACAATCAACAGATGTTCCGTTTCCCAGGGCAAGGCGGCCAGGATCAGACTGCGGTAGCATCCGAAGAGATGCGGGTATCGGCGAACACTCAGCAGAACTCAGTTACAGTCGTTGCCGACGCGGCGATCCTCAAGCAAATTAAGTATCAGCTCGAGAGTTTCTGGGATAAGCCCCTGCCGGACGAAGCGGTGGTGCCAAAAATCTACGAACTTAAGCACACCGATCCGGTGAAGATCGCGAACATACTTTCAGGCATGTTCGGTAAGCCGACCGGCAGCGCCGCGACCGGCGGCGGCAACGCAGGTGCTGCCGGCGGGCAGGGCAACGGGCAGCGCAGCACGGGATCAAGCACGGGGACGTCGCAGGGGGTTGGCCGTCTGGCCGGGCAGTTCTCGTTCCAGGCCGTGCCCGATGCGGGCCGCCTTCTGGTGGTGGCCAAGAGCCCTGATAACATAACCGTAATTGATAAAATAATTGAAGGGCTTGACCAACCGCTGACCGTGGGCCTCCCCGCAGTGATCGAACTCAAGCACGCCAACGCCGAGGATCTCGCCGAGCAGTTGAACGCCCTCCTCGCCGCAGATGGGACGCTGGCTCAAATACGCCGCGCGGAGACGGGGCTTACTCAGGCGCAGGCTGGGGTCAGCCCGTTCGCTAACTCAAACACCGGAGCGACTACGGGGCAAGACGAAACGGCCGAAGCCACTACGCAGAATCTTGCTTTCTGGTGGCAGCGTAGCCGCTCGACCAACGAAAGTGACAAGCGCAATGCCTCCAACTTAATTGGCTCCATCCGCATTGTGCCGGTGTGGCGGCAGAACGCACTCATGGTCGTCGCTCCGCCCGAGTATCGCCAATCAATCGTTGATATGGTTGACCAGCTCGATCGGCCCGGGCGCCAGGTGCTCATTTCTGCCATTCTCGCCGCGGTATCAACCGAAGACGCCACCGCCCTTGGCCTTCGCTGGAGCAACCAGACGATCACACCTACAAACTCCGATAACGCCATCGGCCTAACCAATGCGTTCCAGGGGAGCAACACGCAGTTCGCGGATTCCCTCTTTAACAGCTCGGTCCTTCAAACAAATGTTAACTTGAACCTGCTTCTTCAGGCCCTGGCCGAGAAGACGGCGGTGAGCGTGTTGAGCGAGCCGAAGATCTTCACAAGCGACAATCAGGAAGCAACGTTCTTTGACGGCCAGGATATCCCGTTTGTCCGCGATTCGCAGATTACAAACAATGGCAACCAGATTCAGTCGTTTGATTATAAAGCCGTGGGAATTTCGCTGCGTGCCCGTCCCCGCATCACCGTAAACGGCGATGTGGACCTTCGCGTGAATGTTGAGTTATCATCGATCGTGCAGGGACAGACCCTCTTCGGCGGTTTCGTGATCAATCGCCGCGAGACGACGACACAGTTAATTGTCAAGAATCGACAGACGGTAGTAATATCCGGCATTATGCGTCAGGAGGATAGCGATATCGTCCGCAAGGTCCCAATTCTGGGCGATATTCCGGTACTACGGCTTTTGTTTAAGAGCAAAGAAAAGAGCACGACCAACAGCGAGCTGCTGGTGTTCATCACCCCGATCGTCGTGAACAACACCGGGGAGAACCGCGAAGTGAACGAGCCATACGTGGAGCGGCTCCAGAACATTAAGCGGGAACTGGGCGTAAGTCCGCCCGACATCGTGCCGAGTAATGATGTCGATTCTGCCGACGCGCCGCCTCTCCAGCCACCCAACAACGCCGCCGGGGAGCCGCTAGGCGATCCTGCGGGCGCTCGCACCATTGATCGCCCCGACCGGGTGAAGAAGCAACCGGAGAGAATCCCGTGAACCCGCTTCAAAAACGGTGCGGTTCCTTCGCTGCTGCGGCCGGTGTGCTCCTCTTGACACTCAGTGGATGCGTCACCGAGCGAACCGGTGGCAGTGGGTGGGGGACAGGCGTCCCGGTCCAGCCGCTGAGCAAAGCTAAGGGAAGCACACTCGCCGCGGCGGAAAACTCGGCCGATGCCGGCCAGTCTTCGGGCGTTTTGAGCGGGTCGGGCAAACCGCCTCCATTACCCACCGGCAAAGTTGCAACCCCGAAGCGGACGAACTTCGTTGCAACAGATATTCAAGTCGAAGTGATCCCCCTGGGCGGAATTACGTATGATGGCCAGGCGCTACCCGTTGTCTCGCCCGACGGCTTACACATCGCTTCGCAGGAGGGGGCGGCCCCCTCCTGGGAGACCATACTCGCGGCTCCCGGCGCGGTCGTGCCCGTGGGCACCCGGATCGCCGTCTACGCGATCGTCGATAATAAGATTACGACAGTCTCATTCGCATCGCCCCTACCCCCCGGCCTGCTTCTCTCTCGCGGCTCTGACTCACAAGGATTTCTGGTAGAGTCGCCCCGCGCCGATGGTGCCCGCTGGGTCGGTAAAGTTTCGTGGGCAACCGGAGAGTTAACTTGGTTGGTGCGCGGAACAATGGTAAACGCTTATGCTACCCTGACCCCGCAGGGTGAGTTGTTATATTGCCGCCGACCTCAGAATGTAACCTCCGCGTCGGACCTTGTGGTCCGCGGCACGGGCGGACAGGAGTCGGTCAAGTCCGGTGTCGACGGAGCCTTCTGTTACCCCGTGTGCGGGGCGAGCGAAGATGTAATTTACGTCTTCCGCGTCTCAAGGGTTGGCACCGATCTTGAGTCAATCCGACTTGACCGCACCAAGCCCCTCGCACCTCGCCCCGCTGACACCCGCAGCACTTGGCGCATCTCGACAAACCCCGAAGCCATGTTGGCTCACCAGATGGCCTCCACCGCCTGCATCCCCATCCGCGGCGTTGAGATGCTCAGCACCTTGAACCCCGGCGAGGTCGATACCGTGGCGATGTTCGACCCCCGTAAGAGCAGAATGGTCCGATTCAATGTTACAACCGGGGGCACTCAGGCGCTCGCCGCAAAAACAGTTGGGGCGGTCCCGTCCGTCGGCGGGCTTTCCGGTCGGCACGCGATGACTCCGGGTTACTTTGTGACCGGCCCCAGCGGACTTATATTTTTGGCCGAGCCCGGCGAGAACCCCGCAATACCGGGAACCGGTGGTTGGCCAGCAGTCTGGCCAGATGACGGACCTTCCGCCCGAGTTCTTGCATCCCCCTATCTCATGCGCCCACTCAGACCCGGGACCGACACCGCAGGCGAACCCGTTCCTCGCTACCTGCTGATCGGGCCAATGAAGGGACACGACGATAAACTTGAGCTGACACTAATGGCTGTGGTGGGCCGATAACAGTCCGCTCAAAAATTCTTCCCGCAATGCAGTAAAACAACTCTACAACCCTCAGTTCCCCACGATTCCGCCCCAAAGCCGGCGAACTTAAGTTGTCCAAGACAGCGAAACCGCCTAACTCCTTTCATATGAAACGGTTACAGCTGCTGTCTTAGCGCGACCTTTACAGAAAGTCGGGTCGGGTTGTCTATTGTTACGTCGCTCAAGTTTCCGCTTCGAGCAGAGAGAACACCCGGGGCTTGGCTACCGCCTGCCCCTCACAGGAGAAGAGAAGATGAACATGCGTTTTTTAACAACTGCGGCCCTCGTGGTCGCCGCGGCTTCCGGTGCGAATGCCGATATACTCTGGAACTTTAACAGCGTCCCCGACGACGCTTCGTCCGCCACCGGTACGCTCGTTCCCGCAACTGGCTCCGGCACCGCCGGGCTCTTTGGCGGCGTGACCGGCACCTTCGCCAGCGGCAATGCCAGCGGCGGCTCGACCGACCCCGACACGACCAATAATGATTCGGGTTGGCAGACCACAACCTATGCTGCGCAGGGCGCCCAGAGCGGTCAGCGTGGCGTTGAGTTTGCCGCCGCGACGACGGGTCTCTTTACCGACATTATGGTGACCTTTGACGTTCGCCATAGCAACACTTCCAGCCGTTTCCTCCAGTTCTCTTATGATCTGGGCGCGGGCTTCTCCACCAGCGGCCTCGCTAACTCCGGCGTCTTCGAAGCCGATCAGGGTGGCGATCGTTGGTACAACAACCGCAGCGTCGCAATCCCAGCCGCCGCTGCGAACAACGCAGCGTTTAAGTTCCGCATCAGCCCGGTATTTGCCACTGGCACCGCCGGTTACGTTGCATCGACAAGCGCATCGTCCTACGGATCCACTGGTACCCTTCGTTACGACATGGTTCGTCTCACGGGCATTCCCACCCCCGGCTCCGCGGTGCTTGTAGCCATCGGTGGCATCATCGCAACCCGCCGCCGTCGGGCCTAAGTGTTCAGTGCTTCCTCGCCGCGGTAAATCGTGGCGTGCGAAGTAACATTACGAAAATGTAAGCGCAGGCCCGTACTTAACGTGCGGGCCTGTTTTTTTAAACCTAGCCAAACCGAAGGTAAACCCAAGCTCAACCCCAGCTCAGGCACGCTCAAGCCACGCTCAGCCCTAACTCAACCCGAAGCCCAAACCCGAGGCCGAACCTGAACTAGGCTTTGCCACCCGTCCACAGGCCCCGCTATGATTGGTTGAGGGATGCACATGGCCTCGTAGCTCAGTTGGATCAGAGCATCGTGCTTCGAACGCGAGGGTCGCAGGTTCGAGTCCTGCCGAGGTCATTTAGTACGCAGTTTCCTTAAGATTTCGCTCTTCGATTCTCTGGCAACTATTGAAGCAGGAACTTGATCAGGGCCGACGCCTTTAATCAGTGCTCATCGTTCCCGCAGGCGGGTTGCGGTTGGAATGTTTTACGTTACTTCGCCTGAGTTCAGGAACTTAAGGCTGCACCGACGCTCACAACAACACGGGTTAACTCCGGTCGCTGGGTCGTTTACGCCCAAACGCCGCACGCGAGTTATGTAAGCGTGCGATAGTAATAAATCGTGCTAGACAGACCTCCGTCCGGGTACAACGCGGAGCCGGGGTTGTCGCTGGCGCGCACCCACCGCAGGCGTTCGTAGAGGCGATCCGCGTCGCTGTTTGTCACGGTCTCGACGAAAAAGAGTGTTTTGTTATGCTCGCTCGCCATATCCTCAGCCGCCAGCATCAGTGCAGCGCCAAGGCCTTGGCGTCTCACGCGGCGATGGGCCAGTAACTTGGCTAGCTCAGCGCGGTGAGGTTGGTTCTCTGGTTGATCAAGGATGAGCTGATCAGTGCCGCAGTTTCCTTGATTATCTTTGGTGGTCAGCACGGCGCGATGCCCTTCGCGCACGCCGCGGGCCACACGGCACCAGAAGGCCACCGCCTGGTCACGAGCCAAGGGCCGCATGAAGCTCACCGGAGTACCACCTGCCTCGCAATCCACGAGGAGACCAGCAAGCTCAATTAGTTGTGCCTCCTCAAGCGAGGGCAACGTCGCAGCGATCAGGCAGATGCGTTCATTCTTTCCTCCACATTGCTAGCAAATCGATTACTTATCCGATTTTCGGCGGCACCCCTTAAGCGGCCGGCTCCTGCCGACGCTACCAAACACAGCGAAGTAAATTCAAAGCGAGTGGTGGGCGGATAGGAGACCCGTGATGAGGCTTGGAGTTCCCAAGAATGTAATTCTGCGGGGCACACGCGCCCCTCACAGCATCTCCATAATCTCCGGGTCATGCTTTAGCATGGGAACTAGCTCAAAGCCCTTGGGTTTACTTATGTTTCGAATCTTGCTCATATCCAGCGGCAAGTCCAGGCGGTAGTCGGCGGGCATGCTCGCATCCCACTTTTGTCGAAAGAACTCATAAGCTTTCTGGACCAGGGCCATGCGCCGCTTGCTCGTCTCTTCCTGAGTTATGTTTTCCATTTCGCGCTGAGCACGGATATGCCCCGCGGCGTGGTGGCGTAACCAAGCGCCCTTGGCGCACACCAGCTTGAACCCCGCCCGCTGGGCACGGACTCCAAAGTCGATGTCGCTAAAGTATCCAAAGAATCTCTTGTCAAAGGTTCCAATTTTGTCAAGCAGTGACCGGGAGATGCAGACCGCATCGGCCGAGAGCAGATCGTCCTCGGTATGCATAAGTCCAAACTGCTGCATAATGTAAGCAGAAAACTGATCGACATCCCATTGGTTAGAGGGCACAAACGGGGGCTGGAGCGAATGTTCTTCGTGACTGTCCACCAGATCTGCGGTGCCGCGAACCACGCCGAAGGTGGGGTCAAGCGAAGCGACAGCAAGGATGGTGCGGAGCCACGAGGCGGTCACCAGCATGTCATTGGAAACAAAGACCATCCGGTCACCCTTGGCGAGCGAGAGTCCGTGCGCGAACACCCCGGTGTAATGTTGGTGCTTTTTGAATCGGACAATGGTTACAGGCTGCTTGGTTCCCTGGCGGAACTGCTGAAACAATGTAAGTAAGCCCAGACTGGACTCGGACTGATCATCCAGCAGAATAAACTCGCAGCGTTGCTCAATGCGAAGCAGCCGGACCGCCGCGAGAATCGAAACCAAACAGTCGCGGGTTTCGACGGGCTGGCTGCGCGCTGGAATGATGAAGGAGAGCATAAGTGGGGGAGGCGGTGCAAGGGACGGAGTTTGGTCGTTCGCTTAGAGGCCGCCGTGGCTCCACGCAAAACGTTGGCAAGCCACTTGCCCCCGCCCTCCAAAGCGGCGGCTTCTGCATCTTACACAGGGGCTGGCGGCGATCGTACCCGTTATATATAGATACGGGCGAGCCGCCGCAATCCCCACCTCGCGACACGGTCCAAGCAAAGCCACAGTCCAACGCACAATACCGCTGTTCCCTCGACGACGGCCCAACCAAGCGGGGCGGTTCAGGTAGCGAGCTGAACGAGGGATAACTCAGCTTTAAAGGATCTTAGAACCCATCTAAAATACAAGCGTGTGAAACCCAAATACAGGTGCTGGTTGTGAAAATATGGGCGTTTGACGCGGAGAGCGGCGTTCCTAGCCCAGTGGATTGCACAATCAGCGGGAGGGGATGAAGCGGCGGCAGATCTAGATTCCTACATTTGCAGCAACCCGATTCGGGGCGAAAACTGCCAGGAGCTGGCTACGGCCCTTGAAGACCCTCATTGACCGGTCGCGACTGCCAGATCAAGCGCCACCAGCTACTCAATAGAACTGCAGGCCCTTATCGGAAAGCTACATCCTTGACTCAGCGGGCAGGTAGGCTATCATCTAGGCCATACTTTTGGAGGGTGCCTGTGGATCGAAGACCAGCGATGGTTTACTCGGCCCGCATCACCACTGCAAGCAGTAAGGTTTAGTTGTTCTTTGGTAACTCTTTAGTTCGGTGGCTTTGTTTTCGAATCATCTGCTTGGGCAGTGATTTTGAGGCAAATATCGTTGGTTGCCCGCGATAGCGTAAATGCTCAAGCGGCTGACTTGAAAGGCTGTATCCGATGACAGGTGGAAAGATTCGAATTCGAATGGAAGCCTACGACCACATGGCGCTAGATGCGTCGGCCAAGGAAATTGTAGAGCACGCCAAGCGGACGAATGCCAAAGTCGCCGGACCGATTCCGCTCCCCACGCGGGTTGAGCGATACACCGTTCTGCGTTCGCCGTTCATTGACAAAAAGTCACGCGAACAGTTCGAAATCAGGACGCACAAGCGAATCATCGACATAATTGAACCAAACGCTCGCACTGTCGAGGCTCTTAACCGCCTCGTCGTGCCCGCCGGTGTGTTCGTTCGGATTAAGGCGTAAGCCAAGAATAATCGCATCGCGGGTGGGTAAGCACGCAGCGGTGCATCGGCCAGAAAAAGATAAGCTGAAGCATCACTGTAAGTGTAATAGAGCTTCAGTAAGCAGTAACGTTAAGGAAGCAGTCATGGGCATCACGATCCTCGGAAAAAAAATCGGTATGACGCGAGTGTACGTCACGGGTGGCGTTTCGACTCCGGTTACGGTCATTCAGGCCGGTCCGTGCGTTGTTACGCAGTTGCGTACTCCTGAGAAGGACGGCTACGCCGCGGTGCAGATCGGTTACGGCGAAGTCGCCCCCAAGAACTCGACGATGCCGCTGATCGCGCACGATTTTAAGGCTGGAACCAGCCCCAAGCGTTATCACCGCGAGTTCCGGATCGAAGCTAAGGAGATGGGCACCTTCACCGTGGGCCAGGTTCTAACAGTCGCTGACTTGGATGGCAAGATGTTTGTGGATGTCACCGGCCAGAGTAAGGGCAAGGGCTTCGCGGGTGTTATGAAGCGGCACCATTTCAAGGGTTTGTTTGCCTCGCATGGTACCGAACGCAAGCATCGCTCGCCGGGTTCGATCGGTGGCCTTTGTTCCAACCGTGGCTTCGGCGGCGGTCTGAAAAAGGGCAAGCGGATGCCGGGTCACATGGGCGACGATCGCGTCACCACCCGCAGCATTGACATTGTTAAGATTGACGCGGAACGAAATATTATCTTGGTGAAGGGCACGGTGCCCGGCGGCAAGAACGGCCTTGTAGCGATCCGCCCGGCGATTCGCCTCTACAAGAGCAAAGCTAAGAAGCTGGCCGCGAAGGCGAAGGCCTGAATCGCAATGCTGGCTTTGGGCCAGGGCGGTACTAGTGTTGGAGTGGTTGTAATGTTGGAAGTAGTGGTAGGCAGTCGGTGTGGTTGAATGTAACCATCGGGTGGCAAGCTTTGCTTCCCGGAGGGCTAAGGTGGTCTTCGGATACCCCTTGGCAACGACAACGACGTCGCGGTGTTTTTCAGGGTCTGGTTTCATGCCATCCTCGAAGGAACGGTTCGATGAACCACCACCGCGATACGCAACGACGGCCGAGTTAACTCCGATCGTGTGCCGCCCAGAGCGAAAGCCTTGGGTCTCCCGAAGTAGGGAACTGGCACACCGACGGATAGGCAACAGAATGCGTCTTCAGGAACGCGGCGTGTAGCCCCGATCAGGAAGCCGCAAGGCGTCAGGCGAGGTTTCGACAGATGGACGTCCCCGTGTACAACATGCTGGGCTCGCAGGTGGCTCAGATTAATATTGATGAAGCTGCATTGGGTGGCAAAGTCAATGCATCACTGGTCAAACAGGCCTATGTGATGTACCACGCCAACACTCGCCAAGGCTCTTCCAAGACGAAGAACCGCGAAGAAGTTGAAGGCTCGACACGCAAGATTGTCAAGCAAAAGGGAACCGGCGGCGCACGCCACGGCGACCGCAAAGTGAACATTTTCAAGGGCGGCGGCCACGGCCATAGCAAGAAGCGGACCCGCGAGGACTTCCGCCAGACGATGCCCAAGAAGATGCGTCGCAAGGCTAACCGCAATGCCCTTCTCGCCAAGTTCATAGATAATGAAGTTCGTATCGTAGATTCGATTAACTTCGATGCCCCTCGCACCAAGGCATTCCAGGATTTTCTCACGGCTCTGAAGATCGATCGCTCTGCGCTCGTCGCCCTCCCGATGGACAGCGGCTCGGATCACAACGCGGTCCTCTCAGGACGTAATATCGACGACGTAACACTCGTCCGCTGCGATCAGCTTAACGCGTTCCAACTGCTTAATCACCGTTACCTGGTCATCGGCAAGAACGATATCGAGGCGTGGCTCAAGGGCCCCTCATCCCAGATTACTAAAGAAGCCAAGATCAACCCCATGGGTCGCGTTGCCGAGGGCACGGCTCCCGCTCCCAAAGTGAAGAAAGCCGCCGCGGTAAAGCCCGTTGCGAAGCCCGCCGCCGCGAAGGCTGAAAAGGCTGAGGCTGCGAAGCCGACCACTGGTGAAAAGGCAACTGGTTCTAAGTCTGCTGCCGCAGCCAAGCCCGCCGCGGAAAAGCCCGCAACGGGTAAGCCCAAATCCAAGGGAGGTAAGTAATCATGCCAGCTAATGTTTCCGCCGAGCACATTATTCGCCGACCGATCCTCTCAGAAAAAAGCACGTTCGCGATGAACGACCAAGCGCGATACACCTTCGAGGTTGATCCGCGTGCCAC
>Ga0163144_10006194_pt1 | contig 26462 bp, 19 predicted proteins | sample OliLak19BULKMAT1_FD_123175 | JGI IMG/M metagenome (GOLD analysis project Ga0163144, IMG submission 123175) | Freshwater microbial mat bacterial communities from Lake Vanda, McMurdo Dry Valleys, Antarctica - Oligotrophic Lake LV.19.BULKMAT1 | ecosystem: Environmental > Aquatic > Freshwater >...
ATAAGGTTTCCGCTTCAATCCCGGCGACACTAATGTTCAGACAACCTGGAATGCGTTTTACAAAATCGCCATTTAAATAAACATCCGGCAAACCATTTAATTCTTGCCATAAAAAAGCCGATAAATTTTTTATATGGTTTTGATCAGTCATTAATTGACGCCTGATCACTTCACAAGCCATACCCATTCCGGCAATTTGATGAGTAGGCAAAGTTCCTGCGCGTAAACCATATTCTTGATCACCACCATGGATTTGCGGCGCTAATCGAATTCGAGGATTTCGGCGAATGTATAAAACGCCTATCCCTTTGGGACCATAAAGTTTATGCCCGGATAAAGATAATAAATCAATGCTTGTATTGCGGACATCAATGGCCATATTCCCCGCCGCCTGTACTGCATCTACATGAAAAATAATCCCTTGCTGTCGAGTCAATTCACTGATTTTTTCAATATCTTGAATAACTCCGGTTTCATTATTCACCCACATAATTGAAACCAGGATAGTATCAGGACGAATAGCCTCACGAAATTCTGCTAAATCCAATAATCCCCGCGAATCAGGCTTTAAATAAGTAACCGTAAAACCTAATGTTTCTAAATAAGCGCAAACATTTAATACCGACTGATGCTCAGTCTTCATGGTAATAATGTGTTTACCCTTACGCTGATAAAATAAGGCAGCGCCTTTTAAAGCGAGATTATTCGCTTCAGTAGCCCCGGAAGTCCAAATGATTTCTCTGGGATCGGCATTGATTAAGCTAGCCACTTGGCTGCGAGCGGCCTCAATGAGATCAGCTGCTTGCCATCCAAAATAATGTTGTGAAGATGAATTACCAAAATGCTCAGATGAGTTTAAGCATTCACTCATAACTTTTAAAACTTGTGGATCTAAAGGCTTAGAGGCCATATAGTCCAGATAAATTAATTTACTCATAAATTGCGCGAAGTTTTATACATCCATAAAGCCAATGATAACATCACTAAAACACCTAATATTAAGGCGATAGGGGCGAAATGAGCCGAGACCAACGCCAAAGCATTCGAACTGCCCAACATAACAAAAGGAATGGCCAACAATACGCCCATTAAAGCGTTACCCGCCACTATGCCGCAAGCTAATAAAGTACCGTTTGGGCTCTCTTCGTGAGATTTATTTTTCCGTTTAGCTAAATGACTAATTAAAGTGCCTAAAAAAATAGTGGCTGGAATTTGAAAGGGTAAATAAATAGATAGCCCCATACCCAAAACAATAAATCGTTTCCCGCGTCTTTTTAAAATTTCATCAACAATAATGCCCAAGACAGCCACTACAGCTCCCAAACCTACCATGGCCCAGTGAATATCTCTGGTGAGAACGCCTTTAGTAATAGTGGCCATAAGGTTGGCTTGAGGCGCAGGCAACATTTGACTGGGATCCATACCGCTATGGGGAAATACACCGCCCAGACCATAAGCGTTAAACAATAAATTTAATACAGGCGCAATCACTAATGATGAGGAGATAATGCCCACAATAATAATAATTTGCTGCTTCCAGGGAGTCGCACCGATAATTTGCCCAGACTTAAGATCCTGGATATTTTCCAATGAGATGGACGGTAGGCAAGTCACTATAGCCGTCACAACAAGCATTACCGTAATCAATTTACCAATCTCGGCTGAATCATGGCTTTTAAACATTAATAGATACAAGCCCCCCAATAATAAAATACTAGTAATAATCAAACCCGATAATGGACTATTAGTTGAACCAATGAGACCAGCAAAATAACCGCATAAAGTGGATAATAAAAATCCAATAATAACAATAAAAATAACTGTTATTATAGAGACAAAAATTAAATAATGAGAGGAATAATTCAGCCCTGCGCTAATGATGGTATGATAAACTAAAAAGAAAATCGCCACAGAGACTATAGCGGTAACCAATACTATCCAACTAAAAGGAATATCTCTCTCTGTTCTGGGTACAACATTATCGGTTGTCAAATTTTTTCGCCGGGAAGCGGCCATTGATTGTTGAAACCCACGGATGATTGGTTTTATTAAAGTCAGTAAAGTCCAAGTGCCGCCGACTAATAAAACACCTACCCCTACATAACGAATATTATTATTCCATAAGCTCATCACTGCTTCATAAGCGGAACCGGCAACTGGCAAACCATAGATTAAACCCAGGGAAGGTAAAATGACCAACCAACCCACCACTAAACCTGCTAAAAAGCTGATACCTACTTGAAAACCTATAATATAACCTGCAGCAAGCAAAGCCGGTTCAAAACTGACCCCAAAGCCCAATACAGTTTTGCCCACATAAGCCCAGGCTTGCAACTCATCACTGATGATTTTAAAACCTGATTGTACCAAACTAATTAATCCACCTGCGGCGGCGCCGTTGGCTAAAAATTTAAAATGCTTGCCGCCCGTGCTACTGACTCGTAAAACGCTGCCGACTGCCGTGCCTTCGGGAAAACGCAGGGTAGATAAACTAAAGAGTATTCGTCTTAACGGTACTGAAAACAGCACGCCCAAAATACCGCCGGCAATACAGATCAATACGGTCTGCCAATAAGGAAACTTAGACCAGACTTGAGTCACTATCAACGCAGGCAATGTATAGGCCATGGCCGCAGATACCCCTTCCCCAGCGGAAGCAGCTGTTTGAATCATATTGCTTTCTAAGACATTTGATTTTTTAAAAAAACGTAAAATGCCCATTGCTAAAACTGCGGCAGGGATAGAAGCGGCAATGGTCGTGCCAATTTTTAAAGCTAAATAGGCATCTGAAGCGGCCAGAATAGCGGCTAAAATAATGGAAATTATAATGACTTTAAAAGTCATTTCAGGCAAGTTTATTGAGGCCGGAATCAGTGGTTCAACATCGGAATTATTTAAAGGTCGAGTCATTCACCTCTCCAAATACAAAATACAATGGACAAGGTAGTGATTGTACAGTAAATCTTCCTAAATATAAATGAGGGAGGTTTATGGAATCTTTTTATTTATTGCGGTTAAAATTCCACGTAAAATGTTGATTTCAGATGAGTCTAAGAAAGCTCTATTAAACAAACGATGAAGCCTCAGCATCAGTAATTTAGGGCGGCTTGGATTTAAATATTCCAGATTGATTAAAGTAGACTCCAGATGATTATAAAAACGGGTTAACTGTTCGTGGGTTGCTAAGTTATTCCTCTCTTCTTTAACCAATGTCTGATTACTCAGCCATGCCATGCGTAATTCATAAGTAAAGATCTGAACTGCCGCCGCCAAATTTAAGGATTTAAACTCTTTTTCACTGGGAATGGAAACATGAACGTGGCATAAAGCTAACTCTTCATTAGTTAAACCAGAAGATTCTCTGCCAAAAACAAGAGCAGTCTCGTGTTGAAATTGATTTTCCGCTAACTGCATAGCGCATTGCCTCACATCACAAACGGGCCAGTCTAAACGTCTGGCCCGGGCGCTGGCGGCATAAATATATTCACATCCTGACAAAGCTTGACTTAAATCAGCGGTGACCACTGCCTGCGCTAAAATATCATCTGCGCCTGCAGAACGGAAAATAGCTTCAGGATGGGGAAATTTTTCTGGCGCTACGAGATACAAACGATTTAAACCCATATTTTTCATGGCGCGGGCAGCCGCCCCAATATTTCCGGGATGACTAGGGTTTACTAAAACGATACGAATACGATTGAACATATTTTAAATAATGCCATGACATTGAAAAAATTTTTTGCTATCCTAGGCGCTTATGCATCCATTAGTCAACATAGCTATTCAAGCTGCACGTCAAGCCAGCAAAACCATACTGCGGTCAATGGACCGCCTGGATAAAATTGAAATAAATCACAAAGGCAACCATGATTTGGTTACCGACGTTGATCGCCGGGCTGAGCAGGACATTATTTACGTCATTAAAAAGTCTTATCCTGATCACGCCATTTTAGGCGAAGAAAGTGGCCATTTGGAAGGTAATGAATATTGTTGGCTTATTGATCCCCTGGACGGCACTATGAACTATGTTCATGGTTTACCCCATTTTTCGATTTCTATCGCTGTAAAAAACCAAGACCAGCTTGAGGCTGGCGTTATTTACGATCCCCTGCGTAATGAATTATTTACCGCGGCCCGAGGTAAGGGCGCTAATTTAAACGAACGAAGAATACGAGTTGGTGCAGCCAAAAAAATTAACGAAGCCCTTATCGGTACTGGATTTCCTCATCGTGATATTGAACATCTAAAGCCTTATTTGAAAAACTTAGAAGAAATAATGAATCAAAGCAGTGGCGTTCGGCGTAGTGGTTCAGCCGCTTTAGATTTAGCTTATGTGGCTGCTGGCAGAATAGACGGTTTTTGGGAACCCTATTTAAAAGAATGGGATATGGCTGCCGGAGCACTAATCATTCAAGAAGCTGGCGGCATCGTCACTGATTTCACCAACACCAAAAATTACTTATCAACCGGTAAGATTATTGCTGGCAATCCCAAAATTCATCAAGCTCTCCAAGAAATTATTTACTCCTCCTGATGCTCATTGCGAGAGTCAGCGAAGCAATCCATCGTTAACTCCCCTAATTGCATCATAATAATTCATCCCGATAACTTTCCTTTAATCGGGAAAGCGCCCATCCAGAAATGATGGCGCAAGCAATCAGGTAATAAGCCGGAGCGAAATAGCTGCCGGTACGAGAAATCAAGGCGATGGCGACCAATGGAGCAGTGCCGCCGAATTTTGAGACAGTCCTTTGCAATTCAATTCTTGTTATGGCAAGTTGTCTTCTATTCGTTTAGTCGGAATTAGGAGGTGTTTGCGGTCCAGGCCGAAAGCCACAGCTAAGGAACCCGCAACGTAAATAGAAGAATAAGTGCCGATTATAATTCCTATGGCCATCGCTAAAGAAAAACCATGCAGCATTGGACCGCCAAAAAATAATAAGGCCAACACAACCAATAAAGTTAAGCCGGAAGTTATAATAGTCCGCGATAAAGTCTGATTAATCGAAAGATCCATAATTTCTAAAGGCGTACCCTTTCGAACTCGGCGGAAATTTTCTCGAACTCGATCATAAACAACAATAGTATCATTCAAAGAATAACCAATGACCGTTAAAAGCGCGGTCAAGACAATCATATCAAATTCAATATGAAAAAAAGAAAAAATGCCTAAAATTAGAACCGGATCATGAATTAAAGCCACAATTGCAGCCACTGCAAAACGATATTCAAAACGAAAAGCAATATAAGCCATGGTGCTGATCAAAGCTACAATAATAGCTAGAATACCATTGGTCAGTAAAGTTTTGCTCACTTGAGGGCCAATATAATCAGCACTGCCAATGGTTGAACCAGGCATAGCATTAGCAAGCCTGGCTTGTAATTGCTCCTGGGATAAACCTTTTTGTGGAGCTAAGCGAATAGATAACTCAGTTCGGGAAAAGCTCTGCACCGTAACCTGTTTAAAACCTTCCACCGCCAAATTAGCCCGGACTTTTTCAATATCCGGTGGTTGCGTAAAGTTTACCGAAATTTGACTACCCCCAGTAAAATCTAATCCCAAAGTCAAACCTTGGGTAATTAAAGCCAGCAAGGAGGCCAAAAAAATAATGGCTGAAAAAATAGCCGCGCCTTTACGCTGCCGCATAAATTGAATTTTGGTATTAGTTTTAAAGAACTCCATGTTTATCTCCAGTTCTTATACCAATAGATAATTTTTTTACATTACGCCAGCCATAAGTGAGATTAACCAAGGCTCTGGTAAATAATACTGAAGTAATCATTGAACTTAAAATACCAATACTTAAAGTAATTGCAAAACTTTGTACAGGCCCGGTTCCCAAAGCAAACAAGATAATCGCGACAATTAAAGTGGTCACATTCGAATCTACAATTGTCGCGAAAGCCCGCTCATATCCCGCGTAAATACTGGCCTGAGGAGACATACCATTGCGCAATTCCTCACGAATGCGTTCATTAATTAAAACATTGGCGTCTACTGCCATACCGATAGTTAATACCATACCGGCAATACCGGGCAAGGTTAAAGTCGCGCCTAAAAGTGACATGACAGCAATAATAAAAATAGTATTCAGTATTAAAGCGAGGTCGGCATAAATACCCATTAAATGGTAATAAAAGGCCATGAATAATACGACTAAAACCATAGCGACTATCATGGAATTAATTCCCTGCTTAATATTTTCTTTACCTAAACTAGGCCCAATTAAACGTTCTTGAATAAATGCTGTTGGCGCAGAATAAGCCCCCGAACGCAATTGCAAAGCTAAATCCTGAGCTTCTCTTTGTGAGCCTAATCCCATAATCTGAAATTGCGAACCCAAAGCATTATTGATGTTGGCGATATTAATTATGGATGCCACTTGTTTGTTCTCAGTGGTTATCTGACCTTCTGTCATTTTTTTAATCGCTTGAGTTTCAACATAAACCGTGGCCATTGGCTTATTAATATTGTCTCGGGTAATTCGATTAAAAATAGCCACCTCGCCACCACCTGCGCGGATAGAAATTGCAGGACGGCCATTTTCATCGGCGCTAGGGCTGGCGTGCAGAATTGAAGACCCATGGAGAACAATTTGATCTTTTAACAATACTGGCTGACCTTCAAAATTGTATAAAGTTGAGCCTAAAGGCACTATTCCAGAAGAAGACGCCAAATTAGCATCATGTTCAGTGTCCACCAATTGAAAACGGACTGTCGCGACTTTACCAATAATCGCCTTAGCCCGAGCCGTATCTTGAATTCCAGGCAAATCCACACTGATTTGATCTTTACCTTGTTGTTGAATCACCGGCTCGGCGACCCCTAATTCGTTAACTCTATTATTCAAAATACCAATATTTTGATTTAAGGAATATTCTTGTAATCGCGTCTCGGCGGCTTTATTAAAAACAGCACTTAAACCATAATCTTTACCGGTCTTGGCAAAGATATAATCAGGATAATTTTTTTCAAGTAGCCGTTTAGCGGAATCTTGAGATTCCTCGTCACGAAATTGGATGAGGACTTCTCCCAAAGAGCCGATCATCATTCCCGCGTATCGAATTTGCTTTTCCCGTAGCGTATTGCCCATATTGTGCATATCGCTGGACTGTTGATCTTTGAGCATGGCCGCCGCATCAACTTTTAAAAGAAAATGAATGCCCCCCCGCAGATCCAAACCTAATTTCATGGGTTTAGCACCAATGGCCAATAGCCAGGCGGGGGTTTTATCAGCTAAATTTAAAGCCACTGTAAAATCAGTTCCTAAGGCCGCCTGTAAAACATCTTGAGCTTTAAGCTGATCATTAGGGTCGGCAAAACGGATTAGATAGGAATAAGGCTCTTGAACAATTGATTTAAAAGGAATTTGTTCAGTTTTTAAAGCATTAGTGACACGGGCAGTCAACTCTGGCGTAAGTCCGGCGCCGCCTTTAGGCTGCACCTGGACGGCGTAGTCTTCTCCATACAAATTGGGTAAAGCATAGAGAACACCCAAAAAAATCAATAGAGCTAATAAAATATAACGCCAGAGCGGGTATCGATTCATTCGAAAGAGTCCATAGTCCCTTTAGGTAACACTGAGGATACAGAGCCTTTTTGCACGGTGATTTCGACCCCTTTTGCAATCGCCAACACCAGATAATTATCTTTTAATCTCAGCACTCTGCCGACGATACCGCCTGCAGTCATCACTTCATCGCCTACGGCAATACTGGTGATTAATTTTTTCTGTTCTTTAGCTCGCTTGGCTTGTGGCCTGATTAAAAGGAAGTAAAAAACTAAAATAAACAAAATCAACATCGGCAGCATATGTAAAAAGCTGGACATTGGGCTGGCGGGAGGAGTGATTTCAGGTTCAGATGTAGTAGCTGTTGTGGTAGTGGCAGCCGTTTCTGCGAAAGCATTACCAATTCCGATAAAATTAATTAATGACATATGAGTTTCCTTTTTTCCACAAAAGAAGCTAATGTACCGTTTTCTATAGCCAGACGCAAACCTTTCATTAAGTGTTGGTAGAAGTGCAGATTATGAATAGAATTCAGTCGGGCGCTCAGGATTTCCCGGGTTCGGAAAAGATGGTGTAAATAGGCCCGGCTATAATGCCGGCAAGTATCGCATTCACACTCGGGATCCAGGGGATTCAAATCGGTACGGTATTGGCTATTGCGAATTCTGACTATACCTTGACTAGTGAATAAATGACCATTGCGGGCGTTACGGGTCGGCATCACACAATCAAACATATCAACGCCGCGGCAAACCGCATTAATGAGATCTCCGGGCGTCCCAACCCCCATCAAATAACGCGGTTTATGGGCAGGCATATAAGGAGTGATTTCATTCAAAACCTGGAGCATTAATTCTTTGGGTTCGCCTACGGATAGGCCGCCTATAGCATAACCATCAAAATCAATTTTTTGCAGGCCATCAAGAGAGACATGGCGCAAATGGGGGTACATACCCCCCTGGATAATTCCGAACAAGGCATTTGGAGAATCGGCGTGAGCATCTTTGCAACGTTTCGCCCACCGCAGGCTTAACTCTAAAGACTGTTGTGCTTGATGTTCGTCAGCTGGGTAAGGAGTACACTCATCTAAAATCATCACGATATCAGAACCCAAAACCCGCTGCATTTCCATGGAACTTTCAGGGGTTAAATTAATTTTCTGACCATCAATGGGTGAACGGAACACTACGCCTTTTTCTGATAAGGTACGTAATTCAGCGAGACTAAAGACTTGAAAGCCACCGGAATCCGTTAATATCGGGCCTTGCCAATTCATAAAATCATGGAGATCGCCATGAAGCCGAATGATATCCGGGCCTGGGCGCAACATTAAATGGAAGGTGTTCCCTAGTAAAATTTGAGCGCCGCTGGCTTTGACTTCAGTGGTAGTCACTGCTTTAACATTGGCCAGAGTGCCCACCGGCATAAAGGCAGGCGTATCAATAATCCCTCGAGGAAAAATGAGCTGGCCGCGTCTCGCGGCCTGGTCTTGAGCTAATAGTTTAAATTCCATGGCATTTAATACATTATTTGAGCAAAATTATCAACTCTGACGTGAAGACGTGACGGCGCTATGACTTTAGCTATGGGCAAATTACCCAAGTCCGTTGGGTTGCGGTTCCCACAGCGGCTGCATGAAGCCTCAGGAGCCTTCTTGATCGACCGCCGTAAACTCATCCATGAGGGCTGCGTCATCGGCATCCCTGCCGCTGACGCTCGATCAAGAAGGCTCCTGAGTCTTCGCGCGCCGCTGTGGAAACCGCAACCCTGATGCCAATCAAGTGCCTTTCGTTATTGTTTTTTTGAATGTTTCTTTAGTCTGTAGGGTGCTTAACTTGAGTTCGGACTTAATGACCAGTCAGAATGCTTTATGTGGTCATTACCACCCAGACCCAGAGAGAAATCAAAGGGATGGGTGACAATAACCATTAGAACGTTTTATTATGAAATGTCAACAGATTCTAGCTGAAATGGCTCTCTGGGCTGCACAAGGCTACACTCCTTTTGGAACTTTGCGGTATTTCTATTTTTTTCGCTTTTTTAGGTGAAGCGAATAAATCAGACCTTTCTTTTTCAGGAGTAATCGCTGCACCAAAAAGCTCATCTAAATTTAAAGCTGGATTTGAAGAAGACCACTCAGATTTATTGTCTTCAACTTCTGATAAATAATTTTCAGAATCATCAATCTTTAAAGCAGGGCGAATTATTTTTTCTCTATACAATGAAACCACTACTTTTCTGTTGTTTAACAGAAAAATTCTATTTTGTTCTTCAAGATCAAATTTTTGGAAAACCTTATCTCTTAAATCTTTTAATGAACATAAATAAAATATAATCTCTTTGCCTTTTTCATCCACTTGCTTTAGCTCAAATGGGTCAGCCAGGTTTTTATCTGGAAGCTGTAAAATAACGGCTAACATCCGCAACATACCCTCAAATTTAAGTTTAAAGCCGCCTGAATGATGACTGAGTCCACTATATTTTTTCTTTGCAATAGTAATCATTCCAGAACTTAAAGCAGTGTCATCTACTACCGAATAATTTTCTGGTATCTCATTTTTATTATCTAATGTAAATTTAGACAATGCATGATGAGCGATTCTATCACAACCAGCCTTACCACTTTTTGCAATCAACATTTCACCTAAATTATTGACAATAGCTCGGCATACTTCAACTTCTTTATTGGATGAAGAGTGATTTAATGCGCTTAAAACACTATATATTTTAATATTTAATGATTGGTTATCTAATCGGTTACGATGTTTCGCGCGTTTTAAGACTTCTTCAGGCACAGCATTATATAACTGATTTATATTAGCTTTAGCTAAGGCCCGGTAAGCATCCTGAGGATTTCCTTTGACGATACTGACTTGATCATCGGCATCAAAAAAATCCATCATAGGAAGAGGTATTGCTGGTGATTCGTTAAAATTATCATCAAAATTAGAAGAATTGTCTCTTATCATTTTTTTTGTTTCCATATTTTCTTTACTATTAAATTCCGTTTCCCTATATCTTAAAGTTCCGTTATATTTTGCGGTATGATATATATTAAAAAATAATTGTCAACGAATTTTTTTTGATAGCCTTTAAAAAACCTTGTTTTTCTCGTACAAAATTACTGTATCGTAATTTTGTACTTAAAGAGTAAACTGAGACTTTCTGAACAGGGTATACCAGTCTATTTTAGTATAAAAGACCATGTTAAAATCAGCTCAGAGGTAGTCATTCCCGCTGTATCATAATAAGTTTAAGTTTATGCAATATATAATAATTTTCATAGAAAAATTAATTTTCGCAGAAAATACTCTGCGCCATGGGGGATCGCAAGGGGGAGCTGCGCGAAGCGCTCACCCTTCATTCCGAGCATCGGCTTTGCCGATGCGCAGGATCAAAACAGGAAGCAATTGCTGCTGTCCTCAGCGGCAATTGCTGGCTCAGAGGTGAGTATGAGGGCGCGTAAAAAAATAGTTGTCGGTTTGTCCGGCGGGGTTGATTCGGCAGTTTCAGCTTTATTATTAAAGAAACAGGGGTTTTCTGTTACCGGTATTTTTATGCAAAACTGGGAAACTGAAAATGATGATCCTTATTGTCATGCCCAGCAGGATTTAAGCGATGCGCGGGCAGTCTGTGATTTATTAGACATTCCGTTTCAAGTAGTCAATTTCTCTAAAGAATATTGGGATCGTGTTTTTCAATATTGTTTAGATGAATTCGCGGCGGGACGAACTCCCAATCCCGATATTTGGTGCAATAAAGAAATTAAATTTAAGGTTTTTTTAGAACATGCTTTGCAGTGGGGCGATTGCCTGGCGACTGGGCATTACGCACAAATTCAATACGATCAAGATCAAGCTCTGCTATGCAAAGGCACTGATCCGCAAAAAGATCAAAGCTATTTTTTATATACTTTAGGGCAATTCGCACTCAAAAATAGCCTGTTTCCTATAGGGGGCTTAATAAAATCTCAAGTCAGAGAAATCGCCAAACTAGCCCATTTGTTAAATCATAATAAAAAAGACAGCACTGGAATTTGTTTTATCGGTGAACGCCGATTCAAAACCTTTCTCAGTGAATTTTTATTAGCACAACCCGGGGTCATGCAAACTCCTGAAGGCAAAATCCTGGGGAAACATGATGGTCTTATGTTTTACACTATCGGCCAACGGCAAGGATTGGGTATCGGCGGCCAAAAACAAGCCGCAGCAAAACCTTGGTATGTCGTCGCTAAAGACATCCCACAAAATGTTTTGATAGTCGCCCAGGACCATAATCACCCCCTACTCTACTCACAGGAATTGATTTTTGATCAAGCGCATTGGGTTTCGGAAATTCCGCCGGACTCACCTATATTATGCACAGCCAAAATTCGTTATCGTCATCCGGACGCCCCTTGCGAACTCTTGCCCTTGGCAGAAAACCGTTACCATGTTAAATTTTCGCAACCTCAATGGGCAATTACTCCCGGACAATCCATCGTGGTTTACCAAAATAATATTTGCTTGGGCGGAGGAACTATTTTGTGATTAGATACAATATCTTAAAGCCACCGATGATTAAAAAACAGGATCAACGCATTCATTGGGGAAATTTGACTGGGGCCAGCGCTAGCTTAGCTGTTGCCTCTTTAGCTGCTCAAGCACAAGAAGGTTTGGTTTTGGTAGTCGCTCCAGACATCCATACCGCCCGACGCTGGGAATTAGAGTTACGCTTTTTTAAATCAGCGGATCTTTCTTGCGATTATTTTCCCGATTGGGAAATCTTACCTTATGATCATTTTTCACCCCATCCCGATCTTGTGTCACAACGTTTACTCATTTTGCATCATTTACTTCACTTGAATAAGGGTATTGTCATAACTGCTTTACCTACCTTAATGCATAAACTCTTGCCTAAAGATTACTTACTCACCCACGCCATGGCTTTAGAATGCGGGAATTTACTCAATTTGCAAAAATTCCGCTCCCAACTGACGGAAGCCGGATACCACTCGACTCAACAAGTTATTGAGCATGGCGAATTCGCCATCCGGGGCTCGATACTGGATATTTTTCCCATGGGCAGTCCATTTCCTTTCCGCATTGAATTATTTGATGATAAAATTGAAACTATTCGCCGTTTTGATCCTGAAACACAGTGCTCCGTGGAGAAAATAAATCAAATTAGATTGTTCCCGGCGCGCGAATACCCTTTAACAGAAACGGGCATTAATTATTTCCGGCAAAACTGGCGGGCCCAATTCAGTGGCAATCCCAAAGAATCTCCCACTTATGAGAATATCAGCTCGGGCCTGCCTGCGACAGGCGCAGAATATTATTTGCCTCTATTTTTTCCGCAATTAAACACTTTTTTTGAGTATTTGCCGGCAAATACTCAAATTATTTACACCGACTCATTACCGGAAATAGCCGAAAAATTCTGGCAAGAGGTCAATGAGCGTTACGAACAATTACGGCATGATATCCAACGGCCTTTATGTGATCCTAAAACTATTTTTCTGGAACCTAATGAAGTATTTGCAGGAATGAAAAATTTTCCACAAATTCACTGTCACTCCCAATTATTAACGGAAAAACAAGGGTATTATAATTTTGCCGCTGAAGAACCACCCGCACTTACTGTAGAACATAAGGCAGCTAATCCACTGCATCATTTAGAAGAATTTCTCTCACATCAAACCGGGCGCATTTTGTTTTGTGCAGAAACTACAGGCCGCCGGGAAATTTTGCTGGAGCTATTAGCTCAAATAAATTTACGGCCGGAAACATTTTTTTCCTGGCAGGATTTTTTGGTCAGCCCAACGAAATCAGGTATTTGTGTCGCCTCTCTGGATCGGGGCTTATTACTGCAAGAGCCTCTTTTAACGCTCATTTGTGAATCGCAATTATTTGGCGAACAGGTTCAACAACGGCGTTTACGCAAAACTTCCCGACAAGACCCAGCGTTATTAATCCGCAATTTAACTGAATTACAAATAGGGGCTCCAGTAGTTCATTCCGACCATGGTGTGGGCCGTTATTTAGGGTTGGAGCAAATGAGCGCCGGGGGCCAGGAAGGCGAGTACTTAAAACTGGAATATGCTGGTGGCGATAAAATCTATGTGCCAGTGACTACTTTGCATTTGATTAGTCGATATACCGGGGCCGATGCGGATCACGCTCCTTTGCAAAGATTAGGTACTAAACAATGGCAGGCTATCAAACGCAAAACTGCTGAAAAAGTTCGCGACGTAGCCGCAGAATTATTGGATGTTTATAGCCGTAGGCAAGCTTCACCCGGTTATGCTTTTAAATCTCCTGATCATCACTTCTTACAATTTCGCCAGGCTTTCCCTTTTGAAGAAACACCAGACCAAACTAAAACTATTAATGAAGTCATCGCTGATATGACCTCCCCTCGGGGTATGGACCGTCTAGTTTGTGGCGATGTCGGCTTTGGCAAAACCGAAGTCGCCATGCAAGCGGCTTTCCTGGCCGTCCATGAAGGCAAACAGGTTGCTGTGCTGGTTCCCACTACTTTATTAGCGGAACAGCATTTACATAGTTTTCAAGACCGTTTCGCCGATTGGCCGGTGCAATTGGCCGCGTTTTCTCGAATGCAAAATCCTAAAAATCAAAAGGAAGCAGTCGGTCGCTTAGCCGAAGGTAAGATTGATATTGCTATAGGCACTCATAAGCTTTTGTCAGAAAGTATCCGTTTTAAAGACTTGGGGTTGCTGATCGTCGATGAAGAGCATCGCTTCGGCGTCCAGCAAAAAGAGCGTATCAAAGCTATGCGAGCCCATGTTGATATTTTAACTTTAACCGCCACTCCTATTCCCCGCACCCTGAATATGGCTCTGGCCGGAACGCGTGACCTTTCAATTATAGCCACCCCACCTGCCCGGCGATTATCGATTAAAACTTTTGTCCGTGAATATGAGCCTGGCATTATCCGGGAAGCTATTTTACGGGAAGCAATGCGTGGCGGACAGCTTTACTTCCTTCATAATGAAGTGAATTCAATTGAAGCCATGGCGGCTAAATTACAAACTTATGCGCCTGAAGCCCGCATCGGTATCGCCCATGGCCAGATGCCGGAACGGCAGTTAGAAAAAGTCATGGCTGATTTTTATCATCAACGCTTTAATGTCTTACTTTGCTCGACAATTATAGAATCTGGCATTGATATTCCTACCGCCAATACCATTATCATTAATCGCGCTGATCGATTTGGTTTAGCACAATTGCATCAATTACGCGGCCGAGTTGGCCGATCTCATCATCAAGCCTATGCTTATTTACTCATTCCTGCTGAGCAAAAAATTACTGGCGATGCTGAAAAACGTCTAAACGCTATTAGTCAACTCGAAGATTTGGGCGCTGGGTTTCAGTTAGCCACCCATGATTTAGAGATCCGCGGAGCCGGGGAACTGCTAGGCGAAGAGCAAAGTGGTCATATCCATGCTGTAGGTTTTTCATATTATATGGAATTACTGGAGGCAGCGGTCGCCGCTTTAAAAGCGGGCAAGGAACCGTCTTTAGACCAGCCTTTACAAACAGGTCCAGAAATTAATTGTCATTTCAGCACTTTTATTCCTGATAATTATATTGGTGATGTGAGTGCGCGTTTAACTTTATATAAAAGGCTGGCGAATTGTCAAAGTGAGCCAGAAATTCAAGAATTAAAAACAGAAATGATCGACCGCTTTGGTTTATTGCCCGACTCCACCCAGCAATTATTTGCAGTGACGTTATTAAAATTACAGGTTGAGACGATAGGCATTACCAGGGTTGAAGTCACTGATCAATATGGCTATCTACATTTTAATGACCAGCCTAATATTAACCCCCAAAAAATAATCACTCTTATTCAAAAGCAACCGAAAAATTACCAATTAATGAACAATACGACTTTCCGTTTTAAAATAAATGACTCTGACGCTAAACAAAGAATTCCACAAGTTTTAAAAATATTAGAACTTATTCAGTAAGAATAACATTTTCAATTTCTTGTAAATAAAACGAAGTCGGTGTAAACTTTAAAAATAAAGTGTTCATCCAAAATTAACAATTAATATTTTTAAAAACTCCTGAGAGAAGTAATGAAAGAACAAGTAATTAATATAGCTAAAAATTTATCTAAAAGCCTTATTGAAATTAAATTTATGAAACCAGCTCAAATAATTCAAAATTATGTTAACGGTGATAAATTTAGAAGTTATCCCTTTGATAAGCAATGCTCAGGTTTATTAAGACTTATAAATACATTTCGAGGGGACTTTCAGGGAATAGAAAGTGAAAAACCTGATGATATTACAAGAATTCAAGAAGCAATATCGTTACTCAAACAATTTAAAGATTCGCTACAATCATTAATTGACATTGAAAGCAAAAAAAATTCATTTAATGATGCTTATGCAAATTTTAAAGCTCACTATCCAGTAAATAAATCCAAAAATGAAAGCCTGGCATCTCAATATTATACTATATTAAATACTGCTTTAGATTCTAAATATACTATTGAGCAAAAATGTTTAAATTTTTCAATCTTATTAAATTTAGATGATGATGTCGCTGCTAAAATAACTCCAATGCTGGGTGATTGTTATGCAATTTTGCAATTTTTTATAACGTCTTTAAAACAAAACATAAGTGAAAGGATGGCTTTATATGGTTTACTGCTCTTAAAGCAATTAAAGTCTCATCTCTCAGCTGATGAAGACAATCAATACCTTAATGACAATATTGCCGGTCTTGAACGTCTAGATCCTCAGTTAAATCAAGCACTTCGTCCTTTACATTTAGCAGCTAATATCACTCCTGACCTCATACGCTCTACTTGTGGTTTAGTCATTGAGAAAAAAGCGGATTTTAGTATTCCAATCAAAACTCATATTTTTGAATTTGATCAAAAAAAATTACCTTCCGGATCGATTTCGGGTAACTATACTCAAATAAGAATGCAGATTCTCACTCAATCTTTCATGACCCTTTTAGAAAACCAGAACCTCCCTAGCGTGTTAGCCAATATAATATTACAATATTTTATACCTGAAGACCGTGAAAATCTAAAAGAAATACTTAATGTTTACGGAGATGAAATTGACATTGCTTTGTATAGTTCTGATAGATTTAATTTCACATTTTTTATTCCAAACCCACCACCATCTGGACCAAAACTAGAATTGCAAATACCACAGGCAGAAAAAGAAAAATGCTCTTTGATGTAAAATAATAGACCCATCAACGGGCAGGCATGGACGCCTGACGAACTTTAAGTTCGTATAGGCCTATAGCCGCAGCGACAGAGACGTTTAAGCTGGCGACACTGCCTTGCATAGGAATTCGGCCCAGGTAGTCGCACTCTTCTGCTGTTAAGCGGCGTAAGCCCTGATCTTCGCTACCCATCACTAAAGCCGCTCTGGAACCCATGTTAATTTCCGGTAAAGAGGCTTTAGCCTCAGCATCCAAACCCAACAACCAAACACCATATTCTTTAATTTCACGTAAGGTTCTGGCTAGATTAGTGACTTGGATAAAAGGCGTCACCGCCGTAGCTCCGCAGGCAGTCTTATGAACTATTTCAGTCAGGCCTACAGCCCGGTCCTTAGGCGCAATGACCGCAGCAACTCCCATGGCGTTAGCCGTCCGAATACAGGCCCCTAAATTATGAGGATCTTGAACCCCATCCAGAATGAGCAACAATACGGGTTTTGATTCATCACCCAATAATTCTTTCAACATAGATTCAGGCATGGGAGTAATTTGAGTACATTGGATAGCCATGCCTTGATGGTGAGATGTCCCTAGCATTTGGTCTAACTCTGGGCGGCTTATCGAAGTCACTGGTATTTTAGCGGATTGAGCTAATTTAATGAGTTCTTCAGTGCGCTCATCTGAGCGCTGCTGTTGCAGATAGAGTCTATGAACATTTTCTGGACGATAAACCAAAACTTCTCTAAGAGATTGAAATCCATACATAAATTCTTTTTTCGCCATAAAATTCTCTTTAACTCATATTTTAAATTTTGAAGTTTAACGCATAATCCCCGATCAAGCTATTTTTTCCTGCATCTTTAAAAATACCATTTTTAGGTAAATATACTTGACTTCTGGTCACTAATAGTACATAATGTACCTTCTTTACGCAATGGACCGAGGATTTTCGTAAAGATTAGGTATCTCCAGGTAGGGAGTGAAAATTTTGTCACCAACCCTAACTTTGAGGTATTAAAGAATGAAACGACTCTTAATTAATTTAACCGCCGTTAGCTCCCTAATTGCCTTACCCTTGGGGTCCGCTTTCGCTGATACAGATATGGATACGGATACCATTGCTTTACCAGTACCCATCCTCAGTACTTATAGTCACGCCTTTATTCCTGTAGCGTCAAGCGATGACCCTGCGCCAGTTAATTCTAGCCCAGAAACCCCTAATTACCTAGCATTAACCTATAATTTGACGCATAACACCAATTTAAGTCTCAAAGCTATTCAAATGGCTTTAGCTGGCTATGAATGGGCTTTAAAAAACAATAAAGTCGAAAATAAGAATATTCTGACTATTGTTGATTTTACAGTCTCTTCTGCTAAAGACCGCCTTTATGTCATTAATTTGCAATCCGGCTGTGTCCTCATGTCTTTACCCGTTTCTCACGGAAAAAATTCTGGTGTTAATTCTCCTTGGGCCACTAAATTTTCTAATAAAGCTAATTCCTTACAATCCAGCCTCGGAGTTTTTGTTACTCAAAGCACTTACTTTGGACAGCATGGTTTTTCCTTAAGGATCAAAGGGTTAGAAGATAGCAACAATCAAGCTTTTTCTCGCTCAGTTGTTGTTCATGCCGCCAATTACGTGACTCCTGATTTTATCAAAAGATTTGGCCGGGCTGGCACCAGTTGGGGTTGTTTTGCCGTTGACCCCAATGAAAGCAAAAATCTGATTAATTACATCAAAGGCGGCAGTGTTCTTTATGCTTACGGCAATTCACCTCAATATCTGAGTACTACTAAAATATTGGGTTAATTTAACTGAGTTTTTTTGTGGGGGTAGTTAGCCAGTTAGAAGGGTTTTTGGCGCTGCCATTGAGACCCTTAGCGAAGTGAAGGGAAGCAATTCAGTGCCGAGTTTCGATTCAAAGAGCCCGCTAGATTGCTTCGCTGGCACTTGCAGTGAAAAAATATTTCATTTTTTCAACGACTTAAAAAAATAATCGGGACACATTTCATGAGTATAGGTCGCAACGACCTGAAATACCATTTTTTAGTAAATTTTACTTGACTTTTGCTAATTTATAGTACATAATGTACCTTCTTTACGTTATGGACTCAGGATATTTCGTCAAGGTCACGTATCTCCAGGTAGGGAGTAAGAAAATTTTTGTTACAACCCTAACTTTGAGGTATCTAAAGAATGAAACGACTTTTAATCAATTTAACCGCCGTTTACTCACTAATAGCTTTACCCTTAGGGTCTGCATTCGCAAATGATAATGCGATTGTTTTACCTTTCCCTATCGCTACAGCGCATACTCAGCCTTTTGTCCCGGTCGCATCGGCGGAAGACGAGATAACGGCCGCTAATCCAAATTTCGATATCCCTAATTATTTAGAGTTAACCTATAACTTGACGCATAACACGAACTTAAGTGTTAAAGCCATTCAAATGGCGTTAGCAGGCTATGAATGGGCTTTAAAAAATAATAAAGTCAAAAATAAAGATGTTCTAACTATTGTTGATTTTACGATCTCTTCAGCTAAAGACCGCTTGTATGTTATCAATTTAAAATCCGGTTGCATTCTAATGTCCCAACCCGTCTCTCATGGCAAAAACTCGGGTGAGAATTCACCTTGGGCGACTAAATTCTCTAATAAGCCTAATTCTTTGGAATCCAGTCTTGGGGTGTTTATTACTCAAAATACTTTTAATGGGGAACATGGTTTATCTTTGCGAATTAGCGGACTTGAGGATAGCAATAGTAAAGCCCTTTCCCGGGCATTGCTGGTTCACCCAGCCAATTATGTCACTCCAGATTTTATTAAAAGATTTGGCCGTGCAGGCACCAGTTGGGGTTGTTTCGCTGTCGATCCCAACGAAAGCAAAGAACTCATTGATTACATCAAAGACGGAAGTGTTCTTTATGCTTATGGAAACTCCCCCCAGTACCTGAGTACGACTAAAATATTGAATGAATCAGCTTAAATTTTTTAGCTCAGGCGCTAATTGAGATATATCAATAAGCAAAAATTATTGTATAATATTTCGCAGAGGGCTTAGTATGATTCTCACTCAAGATTCTAATGATGCTGTATTTCAAATAAAGGCTTATCAGCCAGGGGCAGTAACAGTTAATGATACTGTCTATAACTGTAGCCTTATTATTGCCTCAAAAAAATTCCTGGCGGATTGGCAACCCCGATCTTTACAGGAATTAAAACCTGAACATTGGCTGCCAGTCCTTGAGTTTAAACCTGAAGTGGTTTTATTTGGGACCGGAGTTCGTTTCCAAATGCCAGCGCCTCAACTGTTGGCGGCTTTATATGAAAAAAAAATTCGCGTTGAAAGCATGGATACTGGGGCCGCCTGCCGTACCTACATGGCGCTGGCGGCAGAGGGTCGAGACATAGTCGCAGCCTTATTAATTGCTTAGGAAAAGCTAATGCAGAAACCTTTAAATTTAGTTATTGCCCAAGCTAATTTCTGCGTTGGCGCCCTGTCAGACAATACCCAAAAAATTATTGACCTCAGTCAAAAAGCAATCACTGATTTTAATGCAGATTGCGTTGTTTTTCCTGAAATGTCTATTTCCGGTTATCCTCCCGAAGATTTAATTTTTCGTCAAGATTTTTTACTCCAATGCCAGCAAGCCTTGGAGAAAATTCAGCAAGCTGCATTGGCGACAACCCTTATAGTCGGTTACCCTGTCCAAATTAATCAAAATACTTTTAACCAAGCGGCTGTCATCAAAAACGGCAAAATTATCGCCACTTATAATAAACAAGAATTACCTAATTACACCGTATTTGATGAAAAAAGATATTTCCATTCAGGTAATTCGGCTTGTGTGTTTCAGCTACATGGAATAAAAATCGGTTTGTTGATCTGCGAAGATTTATGGTTCCCCCATCCTGTGCAAAAAACGGTTGAACAAGGCGCTGAATTAATCATTGCTTTAAATGCTTCTCCTTTTGATTATAATAAATCCCAAATCCGCGAATCATTATTAATTGAACGCGCTCGACAATCCAGGCTTCCCATTGTTTATGTCAATTTAATTGGCGGCCAAGATGAACTGGTGTTTGATGGCGGCTCTATGGTGGTCGACAATACCGGGCAACGCTGTTTACAAGCCAATTATTTTACTGAAGAACTTTTGCCGGTCAAGCTATCGATTTCCACTGATTCGAAATTAGATATTATTCATGAAGATTTACCGTCAGCTTTAAGTAAAGAGAAGAAAATTTATCGAGCCCTGGTTTTAGGCGTCCGGGATTATATTCATAAAAACCATTTTCCTGGAGCAATTATTGGTTTATCTGGTGGAATCGATTCAGCATTGACCTTAGCCATTACAGTGGACGCCATCGGTCCTGAAAATGTGACCGTTGTAATGATGCCCTCACGTTATACCAGCGAAATGAGTAAAGAGGATGCATTATTCCAAGCAGAACTGATGAAAGTTAAGCATGTCAATATTGATATTGAACCGGTATTTACTGCTTTTCTAAATAGTTTAGCTGAATCATTTTCAGGATTAGACCCTGACACCACTGAAGAAAATCTGCAAGCCCGAATTCGCGGTGCGTTTTTAATGGCTTTTTCTAATAAAAAAAATCTAATTCTTTTAACAACCGGCAATAAAAGTGAAATGTCTGTTGGTTATGCCACTTTGTATGGCGACATGGCGGGTGGTTTTGCGGTTTTAAAAGATGTCACTAAAACCATGGTTTATCAATTAGCTCAATATCGAAATAGTCTGTCACCCGTCATCCCCCAAAGAGTCATTGACCGCCCACCTTCTGCTGAATTAGCGCCCAATCAACTGGATCAGGATTCTTTACCGCCTTATTCAATTTTAGATGAAATTTTAGTTCGTTATATTGAGCTGGATCAATCCATTGAACTGATTGAAGAAATGGGTATTGATAAAACAATTATTGATAAAGTCATTAAGATGATTAATCGCAATGAATATAAACGCCGTCAGGCGCCCCCCGGCATCCGCATTACCCAACGTGCTTTTGGTAAAGACCGCCGATACCCTATTACTTCAGGATGGTAATGACAATCAAAGGGATAATTTGAATTAAAGCATTATCATCAATCCAGGAAATGCAGGGCCATTCAGCAGCAACAGTAATAAACCCCATAATCAGCGCTAACCATCCCGGTGTCCCGAACCAAAGAGAAGACAGCCACCAAATGCCACTAATGAATAAAATACCTGTAATTATAATAACAATATTGGGTAGTTTGCTACGGCGAAGCTCTCCTAATACCGGGTCACCCAGAGCGTAGGCGCTAATGATCGGTATGGCGAATTCTTTTTCGGGCGCGAATAACAAAACCAGAGTCATGCCAATAGCGCTCCAGGCAAATGCGGAAAGACTCTTTTTTTCGTAATATCTTTGGCCAAAAATAATCCATCCTTGAGAGAGCCGTAGAATTTCTAAAATAATAATAAAAAGCAGGCAAAAATAAATCAGATAGGGCAGAGGAATTTTCAAAAATTGGGCTAATTGATCGCCGCACTGGTAATAAAACCACAAAACCAGCAATCCGCTTAGATGGATTAAACGCCTTAACAAATGGGCGGCGGAGCTATTATGTAAATAATGATGGCCGCTGCCCTTATTCATGAATATTAAATTTTATGATAAGCGTGTTGTAAGCGTCTAAATTCAGGACTATTCGGATAACTAGCGGCTAAAATTCGATAACTTTTATCCGCTAAATCAGGAAGCCCGGCATTTTTGTAAGATATGGTCATCACTTCCAGCGCATGAGGAACAGAAGGTGAGCCGCTAAAGTGTTGAACAACGCCTAAAGCTCGATTGGCTGAAGCTATATAGGCTTTTCTTTCCATGTAAAAATCAGCAATAATCATTTCCTTACGCGCCATCATATTGCGAATAAAAGACATGTGTAAGGCTGAATCTGAGACATAAAGACTATGCGGATAAATACGGACCACCTGATTAAAGGCGGTAAACGATTCCCGTTTTCCTGAAAGATCGTGAGGAGCAGGATCCATATTTAATAAATTCTGATACCAGTTAAAATCTTCCTCAAAACTCATCAGTCCCTTCATATAATAAACATAATCTATATGCGGATCTTGAGGGTATAAACGGATATAACGATCCGCCGCTGCTAATCCGGAAGGATAATCGTCATTCATATAAGTAGCATAAATCATATCCATTTGGCCTTGCTGGGAATAAGGGCCAAAGGGGTAAAGCGCGTCCAAGGCTGAAAAATCCATCACCGCTTTAGCATATTTTTTCTTCGCTAAATGTTGCTCACCTTGATAAAAAATTTCCCCTGAGGATTTACCTTCGTAATCTTTCCAAGGATTTTGTTGTTTATGGGCACAAGCCGTCAAAAGGCTTAAGATGATAATAAAAAATAAGATTTTTTTCATAAGCAAACTATACAATTGAGAGGAATAGTTGTAAAGAGTATTTACAGAATTTCAGTGAATCGAAGATGGCGGGAGTATTTAAAGTACAAATACTGATTTATTTTTAACTAGAGATAGAATAAAATCTTTGGTCAACAAAATTGATAAAATAATAAGGGAAATTAGATGCCGTTTACAATAGAAGAAATATTGCAACATCCTGCTATAAATCAAGAATTTTACATAGCAACAAAGCTAAATAGCCCACTATACAAAACTTGACAATTACACAATAGAACTTATTTTACATCTGAATAATTATATATTTTCCCCGGGTGAGGAACCCAATATAGATACGGCATTGACGCCGCTTGGACTCGCGGGGGATTATTTAAAGCTATTGGCTGGGGCAATTACTACCGCATTTCTGCGAGAACAACAGAAACATCCGCAGAGGGTTAACACCCGGACTTTTTTCCAGCAATTAAAGCCCATAGTGAGAGATATTACACAAAAGTCGTCGGATTCCAAAAGCGTATCTTTTGGCAATTCCTGTTGAGTAGCGATCATTACTTTTCTTCGGTCTCGGATTTATGATCGCCTTCGGCTCGCTGAGCATATCTCAGTAAACTGGCTTCTACTAAACCATTTACCGTATTTTCAGGGAAACGGCCTTTTTTGTTCGCTTTGCCAGCAGGCAAGCCGGTTAATAAAGTCATGACTTGATCGATAGTCTCAACAGAATAAACGGAAAATACTTTTTTCCTTACTGCTTCAACAACCTCATCTTTTAACATTAGATGCTGAACATTGGATGCCGGAATAATAACGCCTTGCTGACCCGTTAATCCCTTAGTTTGGCAGATGGCAAAAAATCCTTCAATTTTTTCATTCAAATTGCCGATAGCCTGGATCTGACCATGCTGATTGATTGAACCCGTGATCGCCAGCGACTGCTTTACCGGTATTTTTCCTATTGCCGAAAGCAAAGCGGCTAGCTCGGCAGCAGAAGCGCTATCTCCCTCTACTTCGCCATAATTTTGTTCAAAAACTAAACTGGCGGAAATTGATAAATGATGGTCGGTCAAATACTTGCCGTTAATAAACCCCGATAATATAAATACCCCTTTAGAATGCAAGGCCCCGCCTAATTCAACTTCACGCTCAATATCTACGAGTTCACCTTTGCCTAAGCGGACCGTCGCTGTAATTCGCCCGGGAGACCCAAAAGAATAATGACCAATCTGCAATACCGATAAGCCGTTAATTTGGCCAATTTTTTTGCCTTTGGTTTCTATCAAGATAATATTGCGCTTAAAATCCTCCTGAATTCGAGTTTCTATTCTATTTGACCGATAAATCTTTTGCTCAATAGCTCGTTGAATATCTATGGCTTTTACTATGCGCCGGTTATCCTGACCCGCCCAGTAACTAGCTTCCTGCAAAAGATCAGTCAAACTGCCCTGATGGATAGATAATCTTTGGATATCATTAGCTAAGCGGGTGCTATAATCGATCATTTTTGCGACTGCATGACGATTTAACGGCAAAAGTCCGGATTTTTTTATCAACGTGGCCAAAAATCGCGAAAAAACCATGAAATTCGCAGAATTACGCGGAATATGGTTACTAAAATCTGCGGCCACCTTAAACAAATCAGCAAAATTAGTATCCTGTTCACAGAGAGAATAATATAAATTTCTTTCACCTATTAAAATTACCTTGACCTGCAAAGGAATCGGCTCTGGATCTAAATTGGCAGTTACCGGAAAAGATGAAGTCTGATCTGAAGGTTCCAGAGTAATTTTCCCTGCATATAAAGCTCTTTTTAAAAAATCCCAGGCCTGATTTTGATTCATCAATTGTTGGGCGTCCATGATTAAAAACCCGCCGTTGGCCTTATGCAAAGCCCCAGGGTGAATATGGCTAAATTGAGCAATTAACCCAATGGGCTGAGAAACATATTTTAAACAACCTGATAAGTTTGCTAGATTAGGGTAGTCTTCATATATTACTGGTGCGCCGGAATCGGGTTCATAGGAGACTAAAACATTAACTTGATAATTCAAGACAAAATGCGGATCCAGCGCATGTTTTTGGAGATCTTCTTTAATAGCAACCAAATATTTGAGCACCTTAGGCAGAGATTCATATTTTGATTCAAGCTCTTCAATCAATTTATCCGCTATTTTAGACCATTCGGTTTGAGCAACGACTTGTAAACGTTCGACAATATCCGCTATTTCGTTTCTTAAGCTTTCTGCTCCGCCTGCCGGTAAAGAAAGCGCCAAAGGCTTTTGGGGATTGTCAAAATTATTGATATAACACCAATCCGTCGGGGTAGACATTGTTTTAGCGGCATATTTTAATATTGAAAGTATTAAATTATGCTTGCCAGTGCCTTTAGGACCTAGCAAATATAAATTATAACCTTCCTGCTGAATATGAATACCTAATTCAATAGCCGCCATGGCCCGGTCTTGGCCCAGCGGTTCGCTCAGCGGCTCCAATTCTTCTGTGGTCGTAAAATTCAACTCTTTAAGACTGAATTTTTTAAACAATAATTTAGACGATAATGGCTTTATTTTCATCATCTTATAATTATAGTAGCAAATAAATTTAAAGCACCCTCCAGAATCCTGTCTATACGCTAATCTCAATTTCTGATAAATTAAATTTTTATCTTAATAATAAGAGAGCCCACTAAGTGATTATCAATAAACCAGTGAGCAATCACATTTTTATAGAACAAACTATCCCCTCCGAGTTAAATGATCGGCGTTTAGATCAAGCATTAGCAGCGCTTTGTCCTCTCTATTCCCGGTCTCAAATCCAACAATGGATACGGGCCGGGGCGGTCCGGCTGGATAATCAAATCGAGTTAAAACCCCGCGCCAAAATCAACGCGGGCCAACATGTGCTTATTGAGACTGAACTCCTTCCTCAAGACTTATGGCAAGCCCAAGCCATCCCTCTTAAAATTGTTTATGAAGATTCAGACTTAATTATTATTGATAAACCAGCGGGTCTGGTGGTTCATCCTGGCGCAGGAAATCCAGAACATACTTTAGTCAATGCCCTGTTACATTATGACGCCAATCTTGGGGCTATACCGCGAGCGGGATTGGTTCACCGTTTAGACAAGGAAACTTCGGGATTATTAGTAGTGGCGCGAAATTTGCCCGCACATAATTATCTGGTTAAAATTTTGCAATTACGCGAAATAAAGCGCGAATACCAAGCGATTGTTCATGGTTTAATTTCTCAGGGCGGGGTTATTGAGACACTTATTGGCAGACACCCCACTCAACGAACCCGAATGAGCGTGGTCAAAAACGGTAAAC
>Ga0163144_10006198_pt1 | contig 26451 bp, 28 predicted proteins | sample OliLak19BULKMAT1_FD_123175 | JGI IMG/M metagenome (GOLD analysis project Ga0163144, IMG submission 123175) | Freshwater microbial mat bacterial communities from Lake Vanda, McMurdo Dry Valleys, Antarctica - Oligotrophic Lake LV.19.BULKMAT1 | ecosystem: Environmental > Aquatic > Freshwater >...
CCCTCAGCCACCGGTCCAGGGCGTTCAAGCGGATGCCCTGGAGGGGTTACGCTGCTCCTGGCACAGCTGACGCCGGCTGCGGGATGGGCTGCGTGCACCGCTTACAGAGGCTCGACGAGGCCTGGCGCGAGAGCCACGCCAGCACACGCTCGTTCGCCGCCTCGCGCATCAGCTCGGACAGGACGTTGGTGTCGAGCAGGATCATCGGAAGGTGACGGGCGCGCCCATCGGTGCGCGGGGTGCAAGCTCGAGGTCGACGAAGCCGGCCGCGGCGAAACGCTGCCGAACCGCCTCGACCAGGCGGCGGCCGGAGCCGGGCTCGGTGGCGAGCGCGGTGCGGAGGATCTCGCGAGCCTCCTCCTCCATCGAACGGCCGTGCGCAGCAGCGCGTGCCTTGAGTCTGCGCTTCAGCGCCGGATCGAGCTGCCGGATCGTAATGCTGACGTGCGTCGCCATGTCCATCAAGCTACCGCCGCCGGCCCCGCGGTGCAATCAGTGCAATCACTTCGACGCGTGGTCGCAATGCGCATGATTGCCGAGATCAGGCGTGCATCCGCCCGGCCTCGAACTGTCGGCCCCCGCCATTGTCGGCATGGTACGGCCAACGCGCCACCATTAGGCAAGCTCGTGCTAGGCTTTTGACCGATGTTGCCCGGTGAGCCCGCGACCACTGGTTTGTCGTTCAAGGTGGAGGACTGGGCTGCTCGAGCTCGATGAGCTGTGGGCCGAGACGGAGCTGCTCGGTGCGGAGTAGCGCTCAATGCGGCAGAGTTGAAGCGTCGATCCAATGGCCCGAGCAGCACTGATGGCCTGGACTCCTCGGCGAAGCCAAGGCCAAAGCGGCCCGAAAGCCTTTGGCGGTGGGCACTGTGACCCAAGAAGACGCGGATCGGGCGACTCCGGGCTCTCGGGGCCGGGCCGCGCCGCCCCCCCCCGGCCCGTGCTGGTCGTCGAGGGCGGCACGATTGGCGCTCGGCAAGAGAAGGCGGCCGACAGTGCGCGTGCTACGGCGGCAAAGCTGTTGCTCGCACCAGCGGCAGCGATGCAGGTCGAGCGCATGCTTCGCAATGGCGACGCAGTCACCCTGGCCCGCGACCGCCGCGACAAGAACCATTCGAATAGACCAAACCACTATCGGCAGCCGCAGGTCGATCTGCTCCGCCCCGTGGCGGGATTGCTGGTTCCATGGCTTCAGCCAAATGGCGCCTCACCAAAGAGACCTGCGCGATAGTGGCCCCCTTGGTCTTGATGTTCGCGGCGGCTGGCTATGCCGCTTACGCAGAGATTGAGTCCCTCACGCTGGCAGCGGTTTCGAGACTCACCGCTTTTTCGACCAGGCGGACTCCACAGACGGCGCACCGTTCTCGGACTTCCCAACTCGAGCGCCATCGTGCATGGTGCCTTCGTGGCTCCGACGAAGAAGACCAAGAGCGAGGGCGAGCGCGTACTGCTGGTCACGATGACCGGTGAGCCCTTCCAGCCGGTGAGGCTGTACTGGTCGATCCCCGCGCGGGCCGTCGTGACGCGCGTCTTCGCCGGGCTTCGATGCGTCGTCGAAGAGCCGGACGCGCGCTCTTGGCTCTGGTTGTACCAGGACGAAGCCACCGCCATCACGTTCGCGAAGCCGTACGCCGAGATCGCACCCGAGATGCATCCGATCCACATCGGTCGGTTCCGGATACCCGAGAAGGATCGGCTGGTGATGGAGCTGCGCTCATTCGAGCGCGCCATCGAGGCGACGAAGTTCTTCGCGCCGCTCCTCGGCCCGAAGAGCGTGCTCCGGCGAGCTCGAGTCATCAATCGCTGGTTCGAGGGCCACGAAGCGGCCAACGGCCCCGAGGTGCTCGATCGTGTGCTCGACCAAAACGTCGTGGTCAAGGACCCGAGCAAGGCCGAGGAAGCGTTCGAGCGAGCGATGGCGGGCACTCGCACCGAGGCAGAGAAAGTGGCCGCCTTCGATCGCTACGCGCAGGAACGCCGCAAGCAAGACGTGCCGCTGGTCGAGGACTTTCCCCTGAATCCCGAGGAAGAGACGCCCGAGTTCCGCGATCTCACCATGACGTTGCGGCTCCGACAGTGCCGCGCAGCCGAGCACTGGAAGGGCAACCCCATCACCCTCGCCGACTACATCCACCGCATTGTGAAGCAGGGCGTAGCGTCGGGGGCGATCAAAGGCGTGCCGCTGGAGTTCGGCACGGCATGACCGCGCGTGGCGGAGGTCAGCACGACTCGCCAGCCTTGATCCGCGCACCCATCCGGGCGATCCGTGTCGGCCATGGTGCATCTCCGTCTGGTGAAGCCCGCCGCGCCGAGCGCGCTGGCATACGAGAACAGGATGGGGGAGAGGTACTACCTCCATGAGGGCAAGACGAAGACGGGCAAGGCCCGCTGCTTCTTCGCGAAGGTGATCGGCGATGGGGCGCTCGCCAAGATGCCGGCAGGCTTCGAGGTCACCGAGAGCATCAACGGTGTCGTCTCGGTCCGGAAGAAGATCGCAGGCGCGTTGAGCGTGCCCGACGAGGACGTGAAGATCGTCGAGGCGCAGATAGGCCTGCTTGTTCGACTGCGTGGCTATATGGTCCGTACGCAGGGAAACGCAATCGTCGTGTTCGAGCCGGATCACCACCTCGGCGCTCTGGGTCAGGCCGAGCGCTTCATTGAAGATCGAAGGCGAAAGGCCCGGTACGCCCCATTGATGCAGTTCGAGCGGGAGGGCGAGGGCTACGTCGTCCGCCGCATGACCTACCGAGGGCAGGGTGGCTGGTCGTATCCGCTCGGGCAGGGCAAGCTCGCCGAGCTGGCCAGTAGCTTCGTCTCGAAGATCGGCACTGACGCGTTCTTTGACCTGATGTGAGCGCTGCTGCGCGGCTCGACGGCTCTTCTCGGGCTGGCGCAGCACCTCGCGCAAGCGCCGAAAGGAAGCATGAGCGACCAGGGCCACACGTCGTCGCCGCGCCGACGTTTGCGCAGCAACGGCTACTCGCCCCGCTGCCGCAACAGGGCTTCGAACTCGGCGATGCGCTGGTTGGCAACCTCTTCCGGGGTCGGGAGAAGCACGGTGCCCGTCGCGTCGGTCGCAAGGCGCAGGGCTGGCCTGCCGTCGTGCGAGACGACGATCCAGGTCGCGCCAGCGACGAGGCTCGGCGAGCAAGCGTGCTCAATCACGCGCTCGACCAGATCGCCTTCGAGCCGATCCCAGATGCGCAGAACTCCTGTCGGTGGATCGAAGCGAACAAGCTCGATGACCCCGAGCTCTCGATAGCGCACGACCTGCTCGTCCCAGTCCGCATCGGTGCGATCGGACCGGCTCGTGATCTCCACGCAAAGCTCTGGAGCACCGCGCTCCCAGGTTTTCCACGTGTCGAACTCCTCGTCTCGAACTGATCCGAGCCGATGCGCGCGCGGCTGGCGTACGCCTGGGTGAGAACGCGAAAGAGCAGCGTCCGGAGCAAAAAATGACGCTTGGACTCGGGCACCTCAGCCTCCACTGGGAACTCCAGCGCGCGCGGCGCTGAAAGGTGCAGCAATGCATGTGCGGAGCCGTGCGACTGCATCGGTCAACATTGGAGCTCGAGACACAGGTGGTCGAGCGCGATCGCCCCAAGGCGGCGGGTCTAAATTAGCTTGTCGCGAGCCGGCCGAGACCGAAGCGAGGCTTGAGGAGCGGAGCGACGAGTCCGCCAGCCGCAGCGAGAGTATCGGCCGGCGAAGCAAAGCCAATTTGGACCCGCCGCCTAAGGTCAGTCCAGACGCCGACGAGCGGCCGTCAGGCGCTACCAACTGCCAGCACCGACGGTTTGCCGAGGCCGTGGTGCGCGAGGTCGCCTGGGCGTCTTCGCTCGGGGTGAGAGCACCCAGACAACGGAGTCGTCATCGGGCTGACCAAGGATCGACCAGGATGATGGAGCAGCCTGCGAAGTCCTTGACGTTGCGCGTGGCGAGGGCGGCGCCGCGCGTGCGAGCGATCGCCGCGATCTGCGCGTCGATCACCGAGATGGGGCGGCCAGCCTTGTTGCGGGCGGCACCGATCGCCGCATACGCCGCGGCCGCATCGGAGTCGAAGGGCAAGACGCGCGAGCCAAAGTCTGCAAAGAGGCCATCGGCCGCGCTCTCCAGGCCGACGCGCCGCTTGCCCGCCGGGAGGAGCGCGAGACCGAGGCGCACTTCGGCCTCCGAGAGCGCCGTCGTGAATAGGCTCGACGAGGCCTGGCGCGAGAGCCATGCCAGCACACGCTCGCTGGCCGCCTCACGCATCAGCTCGGACAGGACGTTGGTGTCGAGCAGGATCATCGGAAGGTGACGGGCGCGCCCATCGGTGCGCGGGCGGCAAGATCGAGGTCGACGAAGCCGGCCTCGGCGAAACGCTGCCGAACCGCCTCGACCAGGTGGCGGCCGGAGCCGGGCTCGGTGGCGAGCGCGGTGCGGAGGATCTCGCGAGCCTCCTCTTCCATCGAACGGCCGTGCGCAGCAGCGCGTGCCTTGAGTCTGCGCTTCAGCGCCGGATCGAGCTGCCGGATCGTAATGCTGACGTGCGTCGCCATGTCCATCAAGCTACCGCCGTCGGCCCCCCGGTGCAATCAGTGCAATCACTTCGACGCGTGGTCGCAAATTCGCCGCGGGCGAACCGGATGACCTCGAGGTCGCGATCACCGGGCCTCTGTCGAGGCTGGGCGAGGCGGTGGCCCTCGCGACCTCTGTCATGAGTCAGTCTTGCTGGTGCTCCACGTCCTCGATCAACACCTGCACGGCCTTGCGAGCTTCGTCGAGCTCGCGCGCATCGACGGCGTCTCCGCAAAACACGGTTCGTTTCACGATCGTACGGGTTTGTGGGTCTTTGCCGCGGAGGACCGCATCGCCAACGAGCGGCGGCATCGTCGCGCTGATCGCGGCGACGACTTCTCCGTCGCGGAGGTAGAAGTCGTCGAGCTCGCCCGGACTGCAACAGCCTCCATTCCATGCGCTTCGAACGCGAAGGACGGTCGATCCCTCGGTCGCCGATGGACCGCGAAGCTCGTTGATGAACCCGCTCGTTGCATACTCACCCTGCACGTGACGGCGAACAGGAAGCGTTGGCGCGCGTTCGTCGATCATGGCGATGTACGCCTCGATCTCTTTGCATGTTGGCAACGAAGAGGTGATGGTCGTCGGTGAGGGCGCGGCGGGAGCGATCGGCGCGATGGATGGAGAAGCTGGTGGTGCTCCCGGCGTTGCTGGCAGACCGCACGCTGCAATCACAGCAAGCGGCATCGCCAGAAGAATCGGGACGTGGGATCGCGTCGACGGCTGCTACGGATGAGCCCGCGGTGCTGAAGGCTCTGACAGCCGAGATCGTCGCCGCCTTGTACGCCTTGCGAAAGAGACGACGACGGCTGCGTCGCTCAAAGGAATTGCCTCGGTCGGCGCAGGCCTGGCAAAAGCCTCGGCCGGCCCCGGAAAGATCTGATCGATCACCAACTCGGTGTCGGTCGTGATCATGTCCACGATGTGATTCGCCTGGATGTTCCTGGCGATGTGATGGATGAAGTAGACGAGGTACCCGAGGCTGAGCAATGCCAGCCCGACACCGGTCGAGACCGCCAGCGCTGGCACGCTGGGTGGGTCGGTACCGATCGCAGGCAGGACGAGCAGGCAATACACGAACGTGCCGACGAACACGCCGAGTGTCGTCTGACGTGCCTCGTCGCGCACGAACCGCGACACGATCGCGGTGAGAACTGCATGGAGGCGAGGCTGAGCGCCATTAGCAGAATCGAGCACACGATCGAGACCACGGTCATCATGCGGGAGGCGGTCGTCGCCAGCACCAGCTGGGCGGTCGACGGCTCTTGCCCGAACAGCGACAACCTGGCGGTCGCCGCCGCGATGCGAGGATCGAGGCGTTCGATGCGAGGCAGGGCGATGCCCAGCAGCGAGAGCGCGGTGATGATGAGACCGGGCCGTAGCAGAAAGCCAACGCGGAGATCGTGCAGGATCTGCCGGAACCAGAAGCGCAGCTAGCCCAGCGGGTCGGCGAACCGCCGAGCCTGAAATGCCGTGTTGATCAGCTGTAGCGCGCGCTCGAGTCGCGCCTTGCGCGTGCCCCGCAGCCACTGCCAGGCGCGACCGGGCAGGCGGGTAGCGAACGTCTCGGTCATCCAGGCGCGGATATGCTCGCCATCGCGCAACCCGTCATCGACGAAGGCAACGTCTTCGTGGTGGGTCAGCAAGTAGAGGTGAAATGGTGCGGCTTTGCCGGCAGCCTCGACGGTGGGGTCACGTCGCCCCATGTAGCGCTCGTGCCAGATCCCGGTCGCGAACGCGTCTGTGTCGCAGATCAAGATCGGCCCGCCGCGGCGAGCTGCCGCCTCTTCCGCCGCTGCCTGCGCACGCGCAATGGTGATGAAGTCAGGCGTATCCCAGCTGATCTCCGTCGCGCTCGCGTGCTCGCCCGCGGCTTCGATCTTGGCCGCAGTCGCGTCTCGCCCCACCTCGCCGACCCATTCGACGGCGCCGAAGGCGCCACCGCGTTCGCGCAAGCGGGCAGCGATCTCTGCAGCAAGCGTCGTCTTGCCGGTGGACTCCGCGCCGACCAGCACCACGCGCAACGCGAGGTGCGCGCGGACACAAGGCTCGAGCCAGCGCCATTGGGCCGCGACATCGGCTCGCGCCAGCGTGCCCGACGTGTAGCCAAGACGCGGAGGCGCAGGGAGCAATCGGGCATCGAAGCGCCGCGCGAGCTCGTCGCCGTAGGCCTCCGGTGTGAGCACGGCGTCGACTGGCTCGTTGGTAATGCCCGCGACAGCTTGCTTCATCAGGTCGACGTGCGCCTGCCAGATCGCGTCGCTGTTCATGTCGACTGGAAAGTCGTCCGCGATACCGGTGACGCTCACATTGACGTCCGGCGCGTGAATCTCGCGCATCCAGGCGACCCGGTCGGCGAGCGACAGGCTCTCCACCGAGGCTGCCATCACCACCACTGTCACGCGCTCGGCGGCGACTGCCGCTGCCCGCACGAGCCCGTGATGCCCCGCGTGCGGCGGGTAGAATTTTCCGATCACGAGGCCATGTCGCGCCTTCAGACGGCCGCCTTCACGCGCGTCGGATCGCGCGTCCAGGCTCGCAAACCCTGCACGCAGAGCAGGGCGAAGAGCACGTAGAGCGCCGCCGTCGGATACAGCGCGCGGCTCACGTAAAGCGGCACGCTGATGACATCGACGGCGATCCAGATCCACCACGATTCGAGTAGCCGCTGCGCCTGACCCCAGGTGGCGGCGAGGCTCAGCGTCAACACCGATGCGTCCGCGAGGGGTGCTGGCGAGTCCGTTTTCGTCGCGAGCAGCGCGGTGACCAAAACCGTCGCCAGCAAGCTGATGCCACCCAGCACGAGCCACTCGCGACGCGAAGTGCTGCGAACACGCTGTGGCTCACGCAGCTTTCCTACTGGCGTGCGCCAGCGCCACCAGCCATAGCAGCCGAGCGCGAAGAAAATGCCTTGCAGCGTCGCGTCACCATACAGCTTGGCGCGATAGAACAAGAGTGCCCAGAACACGTTGTTGGCGAGCCCCATGGGCCAGTTCCAGATGCTCTGGCGCGTGAGCAGCCACACGCAGGCAAGCCCCGTCAGGTCGCCCAGCACTTCTGCCCAGGTTACCGGAGCCTGCCATAGCGTGAATGCCGTGGCGTCGAGCCACGCCTCACTGATCAGAGACAGGCTCACTTCACTGATCAGAGACAGGCTCACTTCGCCATGCTGGCGGGTCGCACTCGGACGGACATCGGGCACGAGTATATCCTGCGCGAGGCGGCGGTCATGCGCCGCAGTCTCATGTACGCTAGCTTGCGGAGCGCTCTCTCGGGGGCGTAGCTGGCTACTCGATGTCGATCTCGGACGCGGGGTCCGTGATCTCGATCGTGCCGTTCCAGCTGCAGCTGCAGGTCGAGTCGCTGGAGAGCGCCTTGTGCTCGTCAATGGTGATCACGCTCGCACCGGGCGACCAGGCGGAGGTCACCACCGGCGTGCATGGCTGCGGCGTGAGCACGCCTTGGGCGGCCGAGGTTGCAGCGGAGACCTGCGGGTTGGAGGTCGAGCGACACATGCCGAACGCGCCGATATTCGACATCGGCTTGTAGTCCTCGACGGTCGCGGTCGGGTGATCGTTGTCTTTCGGGCCGGAGCCCGTGACGCTGAGCGTGCCGGGGCTGACGCCTTCACTGCATTTCAGCTTCGCACCGTGGACGACTAGCTTGGGCACTCCATGGGCCGTATCACTGCTTGGCCCCGTCGGCAAAGCGGAGCTTCCGGCGCTTCCTGGTGGTCGATCTGGAACGCGCTGGCCCCGCGGGCACGACCTCGAGGTCGTTCGCGTGCCTCGCGCCCGGCCACAGCTCGGCCGGTCGCTTTGCATATCCGTTCCGATGATCCCGCTTGTCGGTGGTGTGGGCACCTCGCGTCTCCGGCCGCCCGAAGGCGCGGGCGCTCGCTGGAGCCGTTCGGTGTAGTGCGGCCAACACTCGGGCCAATTGCGTCTATTGACCCCGCTGTTGGCCACGGATCGAGCGGCTCAATTCGGGGCCTCGCGCAGCCGGCCGTCGTGCGCGTAATCGCGCGTCGGATCTCGCTGCTTTCTGCATCGAGCCGCCATCGCCGGACTGTCGCCGTCTGGTAGCGGCAACTTCCACGGCCAACAATGGCTGCAATAGAAGTTGTTGCCCCCGATCTTGGCCAGCAATCCAGCAGGGTAGTCGGTCAGCAGGAGCACCAGGCGCGCGTCGAGCTGAATGGCGCCGGCCGAGCAAGAGGAGTGCGAGCAGCATGACGCTAGCGCACCGACTTCAAGCTGTCGTCGAGCCACTGCTCGTACCATTTCGAGAACGTCAGCCGCTTGCCATTGCGCGTGTGTGGCCTGACCGGCCCCTGCTCGGCTCGCGCGTCGTCCCAGACGTGACCGCGCTCCTTGCCGTTGACGACCAGGTAGGTCCGTATTGCGCAGCCATGGTGGCAGATCGGGAACCACCCGCGCGTCAGCTCGGCCGGGTAGAGCTGCGCATCCAGCCGCTCTCCCCAAGCGTCTTCCTCCTCGTCGCTCTTGAATTTGACTGGGGGTTTCATCGCCGCAGCCGGGAGGGACCACTTCTTGGACAGCGGAAAGTCGTCTCGCAGCGAGCTCACGACATACGGTTTTCCGAGCCAGCGCTCGAGCCCAGCGCCTGTCCCATCCCACTTGCCGAAAGGAAACACCCCGTACGACGGACCCGCTCCGCCGTCGCCCACGTGGAGGAGAAAGTCGCGGTAGTCGTCCGGGAACGAGAAGCCGTGATCGGTCTCCAGCTTCGTGAGCGTCCGCGCGCTCATGGGGCGCTTCATCTCGTATCGATGCGATGCGGCGCCAGAGACCGCGAGCTTGCGATCTCTCCGCCGCAGCTCGTCGAGCTTCTCGATGAGAACACTGATCAAGATCATGCCGCTTGCCTGCTTCCCGCGTAGCTTAACGCGATGACGCCCGAGACGCGTGACCTGCTGACCCGTCACTACCGCTACGCGAAGGTGGGATCGGCTGGTGACGTTGACCGAGCTGTGGGACGCGAGCAAGCGCGTCCGTAGCGGCCCCCGTTCCGACGTCATCTTGCCGTTCGGCGCGCTCGGCGTCGATTGGAGGCGCGCCAAAGCACTGTTTGGCATCAGCCGCCCGCGCGCGTGACATCACTTGTGAGCTCGAGGCAGAGATTCTTGGCCGTGTCGAGCGGCCCGCCCGATCAGCTCAACGTGCCACGGGCACCTCCCAGCGACACGCCAGCTCCTTGATGTCACCGGTGGTGGTGTCGACCGACTCCGCACGGTTGACAGTGAGGTCGACCTTCACGATGGCGACCTGGGACGCACTGATTACCGTTCGCATCCGCGCGACACACGGGTCCTGGTTCGGCTGCCAATACACCTCTGCGGCGAGCTTGCTCTCTGGTGAGGCTGCGCCGTCGACCTCTACGACGGCCGGCAGGTCGATGCGCACCAACCGCCCGTCGGTGCTGCCGGCTTTGCAGGGTGCCAGCGCGCGTGCGCGGCCGCGCCAATTAGGGACTGCCGCTACGAAGCACGCGGGATCGAAAAGACGGTCGGCGGGCGCGGGCATCGGCCGGTCGATCTCGATTACCGCGTCGAGGCTGCTCCGAGGTGCAAACAGGTAACCTCGGGATGCGCCCGCGCCGAGTGTAAGGCCGTCGGCTTCGGGCCAGTGAGCGCTGAACATCGGCTTCGCCGGTGGCCATACCATAAGCCATCTACCCTTCGCCCAGGCCGCTGTTCCGTCCTCACCGAATGCGATCTCACGCGGCGTCGCCACGGAACCGACCTCGCGCTCCAGGCTCTTGCCGGCCAGACGCCGCAGCACCCAGGTTTTCGTTTCGCCCTCACCGCCAACCACCGATACCATTGCGACCATCGACTCTCCGCGGGCTGCGAAGCTGGAGACGTACGCTTCACCAGATGCGGGCGCCTTCAGTCTGAGCTCGTGAACCGTGGCGCCCGGGTCCCAGGTGTCGATCCATTGAATGAGCCAACTGCCCTTGGCGGTCGAGAGTCCGACATAGACATCCGTCAGATCCCCGGCGTCCGGGAAATACCGGCCGGCAAATGGGGGCCGGTAGAGCGTGCCAGCTTTCCCGATAGAATTGCCGCTCTTGCATACGAGCTTGGGGAGAGGCGCCCCGTTCTTGGGCACGGGCATGGCTTCCGCGGCTTTGTCGAAGCCCCCCAGCCAGCCGAGACGGCCGACGTCCCCTGCAACGAACCCCACCTGGCTCAGCTGCAGGGGTCCTGGTTCGGTGGTGGCAGCGCGCCGCCAGCCTGAGCCGGGCCGCGACATGAAGCGAACCTCGTTTGCGGTGCGCACGATCACGTGACCGCCTCCAAGCGCATAGCCTTCGACGTCTGCCAATGGCTCGCTGGTCTCTGCACCACCGACCTTGGTGAACATCCCGTACACCGGCCGCTTTCCGGAGCAAGCGACGGCTCCCACGAGCCGAATACCGCCCTCGACTTCATCGATCGAGACGCTGTTCGCGTCAGGGCAACCTCGCCATTCCGCGAGACGCAAAGGTGTGCCTTGGTGTGACCGGCGCTCGACCACCACAACGCCGTCCAGTCGATGGGCGACGAGCACCGTGCCGTTCGGACGAACGAGCGTGCCGACTGTCTTCTCCGGCAGGGCCACATTCGCGAAACCGCCGTTTACTTGCCGAACGCAAAGGGTGTTCTCTTGCTTCGCATTGCAAGCCTCATCGTATGCGACGCCGCCGTCGACCGAGGTGATGAGCTTGCCTTTCGAGCCGCTGGGTGACGCCTTGCTAAGCTCCATTGTCTTGTCGCCCACCGTCAGGGGATAGACCGACCCATCGCTGCAAGCGACGCCAACCGACTCGAGGCCGCGCGTGAAGGGCCGACACTCGCCTTTGATGTCGATCTCAGTCGTCGCCAGCACCGCTCCCGTCTGGAGCGAAATGCGATTGAGACCGGTGCGCGCGCCCCCCATCACGACGACCGAGTTGTCGGGTGCCGGCACGCCGCGCGCCGCGGCGGCAGCGAGTGGGTCCTCGGCCGCGGAGACCATGAAGCTGGCGGACAGCGACGCGGCCTTCAGCTGCGCCTCCAGCGGGAGATGCTCGCGTAGCGGATCACGGAGATCCAAGATCGAGCCATACATGAGGTGCGCGTCCTTGGCATTGCGGCTCGCGAAGCTCGAGCTCCAGCTCTTGCCAGCGTCGCGCGTCTCGAACCCGAGCTGGCCGGCGGAAGCCAGCCCGTGCAGGTCCGAATCGAAGATGACGACGTCCGCGGGGAGGGCGCCACCGAGCGTGAAGGCCGGCAGCACCTTGCCTGAGTCGACGTCGATCACAGCCAAGCGGTGTTGCCCCTCGACCCGAATGGCAACACCACCGGGTACAGCCGAGACGCGCTCGATTGCGGCCTTGGAGCGATGAATGAGTGTTCCCGCACCAAGCGGATCCGCGAAGCGGAACAACGCGCTCTTGCTGGCGCCCACCCATACTGGGCCCGACTTGCCAGAGACTTCGACAAGGGCGCTGAGCGGCTCGAGTGAAGGCGTCGACTCAACGTCGATTCGGCCGTCTTGATGCAGCCGCACGCGCCTTCCGCCGATCAGCGCGACGCTTGCACCCCTGTCATCGGGCGCACCCAGCGAGAGGTAGCGACCCACCTGAAACGAGCGGCCGACCGCACCGGGCTCGGCTTCGCTTGTCAATGCCGGCTTTGGAAGGTTTTGCGGCGCCTCAGCGCCCGCGCAGGCGGCTGAGAGAGCCGCGGCCACCGCCGAGCAGCGCCGAAGAAGCCTCAAGGTATTCATCGATCCCCCCTAACTCTGTCTGGCTATGGTCTGGTCGGCGCGCTCGTCCCGCAGCCGGGCGCGCCCCGCCGCGAAGACCACTACCATGCCCGCCGCAGCCATTGCCAGGTCAACCCGCTGCCAGCGGACGAGCACCGCAAGTCGCAACACCGAGCCTTGCGAGTGCGCGTCCGCGAGGAGCTACGCATCGCCGTGAGTGCGGGTCAGCACGAGCACCATGCCGACGGCGAGCAACACGAGGCCGACGACCTGGTGCCAGCTGAAGCGTTCGCCGAGCACGAAGCGTGAAACGAGCGCAACGAAACAGACACCCGAGCACAGGTGCATCGCTCCCATTTGAGCGCCGGTGTAGGTGCCATGCCCGAGCCGTGTTGCCGTGACATTGAGGACATATTCGGGCAGCACGATTGCCCAGCTCAGTGCCAGCGCCACCAGAAAGCCCTTTTCTTTGATGCGCAGGTGGCCAAGCCACGCGACGGCCATGAATATGCCCGAGGTCGCGATCATCAGCGGTACGACGAAGGTCTTCACCGCGTGAAGCCTCTGCGCTTCACGCGACTTCGTCAACGTCACTGAGACCGAGGGACGGAGGCCAAGCTCGGCATTCCGCGCGTGCACACTCGGCGGTCGGGGCGAGCTGACCTTGTGTGCCCACTGCGGCGGCGCTCGCGCTAGCATCGCGCGCATGGTTTCGACGAAGGGATCAATCAGCATGCGTTACTCGATCGCAACTCTGGCATGGGCGCTGGTCGCCTGCTCTGGGCCGGCCACGTCTCCAGTCGCGGGCACACAGACGAGCGCGTCGCCGGATGAGAGCGGTGCGGTGGCGCAGGCCTCGTCGGACGAAGCTGCGTCCAACCCATCTGGTGACGGAAAGGCGTTCCAGCTCGGCAAGTCCGACACGGCCAAGGACGCGCGCGGCGTGGCGGATTCGAAGATCAAGCCGACCAAGACAGAGGCCGCGATGCGGCTCATCGTCGAAGACAAGGAGAAGGCACCGATTTCTGGCGTCGTGATCACGCTCACCGGCCCGGACGGCAAGAAGCTCTACACGGACGAGACCGACGCGATGGGCTACGCCGAGATACTCGTGCCCGTGGGGAAGAAGTACGAGATCGTTTACCTGAGCTTGGGCCAAAAGGACTTCTCGGCGAACGTGACGGTGACGGGCGAACCGAGCCAGAACATCAAGCTGACACTGCGCTTCAAGCGGTTCGTTCCCGAGCCTGGCCAGTCGGGTTTCGTGCTCGAAGGCATCGAGTTCGACACCGGCAAGGCGACCATTCGTCCCGACTCCCTTCCCCGGCTCGATTCGGTCGTCGAGTACCTGACGCACAAGAAGAGCGCGCGCATCGAGATCGCGGGCCACACCGACAACGTCGGTAACAAAAACACCAACAAGACGCTGTCCCAAAAGCGTGCAGAAGCTTGCCGCGACTACATCGTCAAGAAGGGCATCGACAAGAGCCGCATCGAGCCAAAGGGCTACGGCGACGAGCGCCCCTTGGATTCGAACGACTCGGCTGAAGGCCGTCAGAAGAACCGCCGAATCGAGGCGACGGAGCTCAAGTAGCTCCCAACGTAGAGACACGGACACGCTGGCAAAACTAGGTTAAGGTGCGCCCTCATTCCGGCGGAGGAGCCCCCCAATGAACGCTCGGCAATTTGTGTACGCGGCGGCGATGTGTGCGGTCGGCGGCGTTTGCGGCTGCGACGACGCCGCAAGCACGGACGGCACCGACGGCCCTGGCGGCTCCCCCAGCGGCGGCGCAGCTGCAGGCGGCGCTGGTGCTGGCGCTGGAAGCTCCGAGGGCGGCTTCGCACCGGTGGGCGAAACCATCACGCTGTCGATCGACACCTTCGATGTGCCTGCCGGAACAGAGAGGCAGGTCTGCAAGTACTTCAACTTGCCGGCCGACGTTCCCTTCGACGTGGTGCGCTTTCATTCGGAGATGGCAGGCACGTCGCATCATCTGAATGTCTACAAGCTGCTGAGTGACCCGACTGACACGGTGAGCGCCGCCGATGCCGCGGTGCACGACTGCCAGCCAGGCAGCGAGCAACTCGCTGGCGACGCTGCCTACATCTTCGGCTCGGCCACGCCAGAGCGTACGGTCGACATGCCGGCGGGCGTCGCGTTTCACTTGTTGCCGCAACAGCGCATCATTTTGGAGCAACACGTCATCAACGCGACGAACGAAGTGATTCAGGGCGGCGTCAGCTTCGAGATGTCGCGGCCGCTGGAAGCAGGCTCCATCGAGCATCACGCGGACGTGATCTGGTTCGCCAACTGGGCCTTCTACATTCCGCCCAATCAAGAGACGGACGCGACCAACCATTGCACTGTCCCGTACGACGTGAAGGTGTTCGGGCTGATGTCTCACACCCACGCGCTCGGTTCGCACTTCTCGATCGAGAAGTGGTCCGCGGACGGCACCGAGCACCTCTACGACAACGAAGACTGGGCCCACCCACTCTATCAGGAGCACGACCCCCACATGCTCATTTCCGCAGGCGAGGGTCTCCAGTGGACTTGCACGTGGAACAACACCAGCGGAAACGCAGTGCTCCCCGGCAAAGAGTCGACCGACGAGATGTGCATGACGTTCGCGTATGCGTACCCAGCAGAGGGTCGCAGCGCCGATCCGATTCAATGCAATATCGGGTTCTGAACTGCTCTGATTCGGCCCCGCGCAGACCTCACCGCTGACGCGATGTTCACCAAAGCACTCGGCTGGTTTACCGCCCTGATCGGTCTCGCGCTCGTCTCTGCTGGCTTGGGTGCAGCCGGGCTAGCAATTGCGACGTTCAGCCGCTCGACCTCGGGCGGCGGACACTTCGGCGGGCTCGCGGTCATTGGGGGCATGGTGGCGCTAGCACGCGGTGCTGGAGCCGCGCTGGTGCTCTGCACGGGCGGCGCCTTCTACTTGCTCGCAGGCATCGGACGGCTGAGGGCTGCGCACCCTCCGCCGATGCACCGGATTGGCGTGCTCAGCGTCGCGCTCGGACTCGTGTTTCTGGTCGTGGCGCTCGCCAACACCGAGCGGCTGCCGGCGATGGGCGGTTGTCTCGCTGCTTGGTTGGTCTTCAGCTGGCACGCTGGTTTTGCGCTGCTCGCCGACGAGCTGCGTGGTCCGAAAGAGCGACGCTGGAAGTGGGTGATGCATTTGGTCGTTGCCGGCCCGATGGCGGTCGCTGCCGTGGTGCCTTTGACTGGTGCCCTTCACGATCGAGGGCCAGCGAGCTTCGATGAGCCGGTGGCGGCGGTCGCGATCTCGGCCGACGATCACCTGCTCGCGGTGATCTCGGAAGAGGGGCGCACGACACTCTGGAACCTCGAGACGCGAGCGCGGCTCTGGCGAATCGAAAAGCTCGACGAAAGCTTCTCGCCAAAAGACCGAGCCTGGCTCGTGTTCTCGCCCGACGCGGAGTATCTGGTCTGGACGACGCGCGCCGCGCACCATCTGCTTTCGACCACCAGGGGCGAGACCATCGCGCGACTGAAGTGCGGCGAGGGCGATCAATCCCGCCCAGTGTTTACCCGAAACGGCGCGCTTTTGGTCGCGCGCGAGAATGGCGGCTTGTGCTCGTGGAAGGTAGATCAGCGCAGCGAGACGAGCTTCAAAGAGACAGCCCAAGCGCGCGATTGTCGGGACCTCAGCAGCGCGAGTCGAGAACACAATGTGTGGGCGCTGTGCGGCGATCAGCTGATTCGGTGGAACGCGGAGAGCGGAGAGCGCGAGCTCGCCGTGCGCTGCACCGGGTGCGACCTCGCATACGAGCCCGATGGCGGGGCGATTACCGCGGTCCTCCGAAGAAGACTTGGGGACGGCCAGGAGCCGCCCCCCTACGACCCCTTGTCAGCGCGCGAATACGACCACCGGTTCATCAATGATGTCGCTCTTCACAGTGTCATCGGTTCGTTCGCTGGCGGCAAACGCTGGTTGGTGCAGGGAGAATCTGGATTCGTGCTCGACATGCAATCCGGCAAGCTCGAGAGCATCGATTGTTATCGAGGCCAGCTCGCGGTCGGGACCATGCGCGCCGTATTGGCCGGCTGCTCGCGAGAAGGTCCGCCACCGCCCGTGCTGCAAATCGTGAGCACGACCACGCTTTAGCGCGGGAAGTGGCGCGAATTGCGCCGCTCGACAAAAAACATCGACACGGTCACTTCCAAAGCCGCCGCTGGTACGTCTACCTCGAGCTCCGGCGCTGCCGGCGGAGCAATCTCTGCGTAAGCACGGAAACCCGGTGGCGGTGGATGTGCGACCTGTCAGCCAGCTATGGCGCGGCGCGCTGTTTCCGTGCAAAGTGTTGGTTCGTCTATGGAGTGTCTCGCCTGTCACAAGCCGAACGTCGAAGGCGCCCGCTTCTGCGCCAAGTGCGGCGCACCGCTACCCGTTGCGCGAGGTGCCGACGCAGACCCGATGATCGGCAAGACGATCGGCGGTCGCTATCGGGTGACCGGCGTGCTCGGCGAGGGCGGCATGGGCCGCGTGTATGTCGGCGAGCAGCAGATGGGCACCAGCGTCCGCAAAGTCGCGATCAAGACGCTGCTCTCTCAGTTCGCCAAAGACCCGGCCACGGTCGCGCGCTTCATGCGCGAGGTCGGTACTGTCAGTGAGCTCGAGCACCCCAACACGATCAAGGTGTACGACTTCGGCCAGATCGACGAATCCGGCGAGCTTTACATCGCGATGGAGCTCTTGCAGGGCAAGACGCTGGAAGACGTGCTCGCAGAGGGGCACCCGATCTCGCCTGAGCGGGTCGATCGCATCATGGGCCAGGTGTGCGGCTCACTTCAGGAAGCGCACGACAAGGGCATCGTCCATCGTGACCTCAAGCCAGCGAACATCTTTCTCACGCGACGCGCGAAAGAGGACGACGTCGTCAAAGTTCTCGACTTCGGCATCGCCAAGAGCGGGCCCGAGGGCGCCAAGACGGAAGAAAAGCTGACCCAGCAGGGCACGCTGCTCGGCACGCCGCCCTACATGAGCCCGGAGCAATTCAGCGGCAAAGGCCTCGATAGTCGCAGCGATATCTACTCGCTGGGCATCGTGACCTACGAGATGCTGACAGGCCGTCTGCCCTTCGAGGCCGAGACACCTTGGCAGTGGATGACGCAGCACGGGACTGCAAAGCCGCTCGCATTCGAGGCAGTGCCGCAAGCGCACCTCGTCCCCCCCAAGATGCGCGACGCAGTCATGCGAGCGCTCGAGAAACGGCCCGAAGACAGGCCCCAGACTGCGCGCGACTTTTTCGAAAGTCTCACCCTGGGTGTCACGCGCATGAGCGCAGTCGGCTTGGGCAGCGGCGGCGTGATGGGAATGCCGTCAACGCCCCCGCTGAGCTCGCTGCCGATGTCGCAGGTCGCTTCGAGCGGTAGCGCTCGAGCAGGCGGCACCCAGGTCGGCGCACCGCTCGGTTTCGGCGAAACACAGCCCGCGAATGGCCTGCTCGGAAGCGGCGCCGAGTTCAATTACGACGCAGCTGGCGCGTACCCCGGCCTCGGCAAAACAGCAGTGGGCCTGGACATGATGGCCGGTGCTCACCCTGGACATGTTCCAACAGCAGGCGGGCAAGCTTTTCCCCTGCCGCCGCCGGTTCAAGAGTCGCGAGGCAACGGTCTGACGTATGTGGCGGTTGGTGGCCTGCTCTTGGCTGCGTTTGCGGGCGCCTTCTATTGGCGCAGCACCACCACGAAAGACGACGACGACAAGACGGCGGCGAACGCAACCGCAGAGTCGCGGGATGACGGGGATGACGGCGATGACGTCCCGTCTGCGACGCCGTCAGCCTCCACGACTTCGACTGAAGGCGCCGTGCCCACGCAGCCCTCCGCGGAGCCCCCAGCGCCGACAGAGAGTGCCCAGCCGGCGTTGCCTGGCCGCTCGCCAACACCGACCGACCAAGAGTGGAGCACGCAGACCGCGACACTCGTCGTCGTGAATGCGTCCCGTCTCGGTTGCGAGACGAAACAGGTGCGCGAGTGGGTTCGTGTCGAGTGCGACGAGAAGACCCAAACCGGTGGCACGCCGACGGCGGTGACGGTCGTACGCGGCGGCGAGAAGAGCGACACCTTCACCAGCGCGCAAAACGGGCGCACGGCGTTGATTTTTCCTCACCACGAAGGCACCAACCTTGAGTCGACGTTCGCCTGGACGGACTCGACTTCGTCGTTCAAGTCCGTTTGGCTGAAAGGCGCGCCGAAGCCCTTCGCCGTTGGCGCCTTCAGCGAGCCCAGGCGCACTGCCGTGGCGAATCCGAATCCGCAGCCAATGCCGACCCACAAGCCGTTCCCGATTCCGACCGCGGAGCCGAGCGCCGAGCCCAGCGCGCGCCCGCCGAAAGAGCGCACGCCCCGAGTTCCCAGCGCGCTCCCGCCGAAGGAGCGCACGCCCCGGCCAGAGCCCGAGGTACGTCCGAGGCCGCGGCCCCGACCCACCGCCGAGCCGCCGAAGAAGAAGCGCACTCCGAACCCGAACCTCTAGCGAAAGCCCGAGAGGGGGCGCAGCGCGGCCGCGGTCACCAAGGATCGAGATGGATCCAGGTGTCTGGACCGTCTCCTTTCCGTTCGCCGAAACGCCACGGCGAACGATTCATCGCGAGTAGGAATCTCGAAACACGAAAGCCCTGAAGCCTGTGGCCTTCTTTGGCCGAGATCACGCTCGCAACGCAGGTCTCGAACCAGGTCGACGATGTTGAGCCGATCCTCATGGATCTGGGAACATGACTGCCAAGCGCGTGTTTCCGAGCGGGACCCCTCCGAGACGCCGTGGTTCGGACGATCGCGCGTCACGCTTGCTGTCTCAACTCGTCCGGTCCGAGCATGCCCACCATCCACGAGCCGCGATGCGCGGCGTCCCTCGCGACGGCACGTCAGCCTCGATTGTTGTCGGAGCGAGTTCGGCGCCCCCGCGGTGGCCGCCAGTCTCCGCTCTAGAAGCCCGAGAAAGGCCCGCAGCGCGGCCGCGTCGCTCGTCGGCGCGCCATCGGCATCACGCAACGTCATCGGGCTCGTCACTGGCTCGGCAGCGTTCAGAATCGCGCTTCGCCATCGCCGCAGAGCACGATAACGCCAGCAGGGTGCACGGGGCCGCTGGATCCCACGTCGGAGCAGCTGGCGACCGGTGTTCCACCGCACTCCTTCGGGATGTTCGCGATCGAACAATTGGCGACCTTGGCGGGAGGCACGCGTTCAAACGACGAGGCGGCGACGCGCCTCAATGCGCCACCGAGCTCGTCAGGAGCTGCATCCCTTCACCCCTGCTTGGCGAGCTGCCGCAGCATGTAGAGCAAGATGCCGCCGTGCGCGAAGTAGTCGACCTCGTTCGGCGCATCGTGCGCGTGGTGACGCTGAGCTTGGTCTCCTTGCCGCCCTCGCCGCCGGCCGTGACATGCAGGCGCTTCTTCGTGAAGAGACCCTCTGCGATGCCACCGATGGCGAATGTCTCCAGGCCGGTGAGGCCGAGCGACGCGACGTCTTCTCCTGCGTCGAGCTCAAGCGAGAGCACGCCCATACCGATCAAGTTCGAGCGATTGATGAGCTCGAAGCTCTTGGCGATGACAGCCCGCACGCCGAGCAGCTTGGGACCTTTGGCGGCCCGGTCGCGTGAAGAACCGGTGCCGTATTCACGCTCTTCGTCGAAAGTCGGGGTCGGGTTTTCGTGGGGATCCCCGCCTGATGGCGTAGAAGACGCTGCCCCATCGATCCGCCGAAGTGCGGAAGCTATCACGGTTTGTAGGCACAGCCGGGAGGTTGCTCGATGGGCCAGCGCACAAGGATTCTTACACAGATCGTCGGTGTTCGAGGATGGAACGTGCGGGAGCATAGATGGGAGGCGCCGGATGGCAGGACTGTGGTGCCTATCGCGGGCTACGAACTTCCGCCGGACGCGCGGCTCGTGTTCGTGATGGATCGCCGCTGGTCTGCGCGTTGCGCGAAGTGTCTCGCGATCGGCGGCGTCGTGCATGAGCGGCTGAAGGTGCGACGTTGGGCAGACCTGCCCTGCAGTGGACATCCGGTTGCCATTGCATACGCTCCATCGCGTCTGTCGTGCAAGCGATGCGGGCATTCTGTCCTCCTCGGCTGGGCCGATGCATATCAGCGGCAATCGCGACGGCTGCAGCAGCATCTCGCCCTCGACGCGTTCTCCATGCCATTGCTTCACGTATCGACGAAGTGGGGGCTTGAGCTGGCACACGGTGCGGCGTGCAGAGCTCGATGCGATCAAGCGCTGGGATCGAACACGCACGCCATCCGTGCTCCGCATGGTTGGCGTCGACGAGAAATGGCTCGGCCGAAGGCACAAGCGCAAGGAGAAATTCGTCACGATCGTCAGCGACCCGGAGAGCGGGGTCCCGATTTGGATCGGCTATGGTCGCAGCAGCGAAACGCTTAAGGGCTGGCTCGACACGCTCAAGCCCGAGGAGAAGGCACAGATCAGGCTGTTCGCCATGGACATGCACGAGCCCTTCAAGAAGGCTGTTCGCGACGACCCGCAGCTCGCGCACGCCGCGATCGTCCATGATTCTTTCCACATCATCAAGCGCGCCGGCGAAGCTGTTACCGAGCTCAGGCGCGCCACATTCTTCCGCGCAGGTCCTGAGCTTCGCGCGGTTGGCAAGGGAGCCCGCTGGCTCGTGCTGCGCGCGTGGGAGCGCTCGAACGACAATCAGCCCGCCCGATTGAAGTCGCTCTTTCGATTGAACAGCAAGCTCGCGCGCGCCTACCAGCTCGTGGAGGAGCTCCGCTCCGTTCTCGCGGCGCCCGACGGCGCAAGCTTGGCTGCTGGCCTCTGCCGAATACTGCGCCGAACCGAGCGCCGCGATAACGTGCCGATGCGAAAATGGCACGATTCGCTGAACGCTCACTTCGTCGAGATCGTGGCCCTGGGTGAGCATCGACCTCCGACAGGGCACATTGAGGCGCTCAACAACAACTGGGAGACTCCCCGAAGCCGACACCGCTCAGCAAGCTGTTGGCAGCCCTTCCCGATGGCGTTGTACGATTGCGAGGGGAGCGACCGGGAGAACATGCGAAGCCACTGCAATGGTAGTGGCTGCTTCTGCACGCCGTCTCGACGGCGCCTTGCTCCGTGGACGATTGGGACACCGAAGTTGTGCATCACGCCCACGAAGCCGTCGTCCGCGGCGCGCCCCGTGAGCAGGAAGAACCCTTCGCCGACGACGACGCCAGCCAAGGGCGTCTCCGTCCCCGCGACGAAATCGAGAACGCTGAAGAAGCCGAGGGCCAGACCGCTCGGATGACGTGGTGACGGCGTTCGTGGCAGTGCGCGCTGTCGGCGTCGAAGCACAAGAGCAGAGCTTCCAACTCTTGCGCGAAAATGTAGCCCGCAGCACCTGCGGGGATCGCATCGCGATTCATCACGGCGACCTTCGCGACGCTGCGGTCGTTCGCGCGCTGGGCACGGGGTTCGATCTCGTCACTGGGACCCGCCCTACTTTCCGCCGGGGCGAGCGATCGATTCAGTCGACGAGCAGCGCACCCAAGCGCGCGTGATGTGTGCCGCGGCCGCTCATGGTCGTCGCCGCGGTCGTAAGCATTGGCCAAACCTGACGCCTTAGAAGCGCATCCACCGCGATCAGCCTATGGCCTTCCCCCCGCTCAACGCCCTCAATTCGTTCATCCCCGTCGCTCGCCGCCGGAGCTACGCCGTCGCAGCGAAAGACCTCGGGGTGTCGCCGTCGGCGCTCAGCCAATCGGTACGCCAGCTCGAGCAGCGCCTGGGCGTGCCCTTGCTCGCCGGCACTGCGAATAGCTACGGCAGCGCGAGCCGCTCGCACATCGCCAGGACATGGCTCTCCTTCAGGTACGGAGCGACCGCCAGTCGGGTCGCGATGGCGTCGCGTACCAATCGGGATCTCGACTCGCTGGTCAATGCATGGACCTCGAGCACGGCGTCGAACCGACCGCCACGCGTGGCCGGATCATGGGCGAACACCGTCCATCCGGCGCCTGTCGCGTGCTCGACCGCGAGGCTGCGCAGCTCCTCGACCGCCAGCGCGAGCGCGCCCGGTACGACACGGACGAGCGCGACGACTTTGTCTGCCGCGCTGCGCACGGGGGGCGAGTCCGCGTCTGCGCTCGAAACCGCGCGGAACGCACCGCCTTGGACGGCGATCACGCCGCCCCCACCAGCGTCTGCCGGGAGTTGCCCGCGGAAAGTTGCGCCGAAACGGTGCTCGGGCCACTCGTTGCGTGAGATGAACGCGAAGCTATCGGCCGCTGCGTCGCAGTCCGCGAGGACGATCCGCTCGATGCCCCTCTCCATGAACGACGTTGCGAATGGCTCCCACCGGGTCAGGAAGGCCTCGCGAGCGAGTAGAGTCTGGAAGCAGACGAACTGAACGATACGTTGGTCGTAAATCACGGCTTCGGTTCTCCCTGTTCGGGTGTGGATTTGATCCTGAGCGGAGTCCTATTTCAACGCTGTAACGAGAGGCGGCGTTGCTGAACGTCGGCGCAGAAATACGGGGCAGTGCCGTACTGTTCGCGATTGCGAGACCCGAACAGGAGGATGCCCCGTGGCGAAGATGATGCTGGAAGTACCCGAGGAGTTCAACGGAATGGTTGCGGCGCTGCGTGATGTCATGGAGACCGTAATGACCCAGTTCCAGCGGGGTCAGACGGGCGGTTCCGTGACTACCGCGACGCGATCGAGGCGCGCTGCCATGTGGCGGTCGACGCCCGCGGTCGTGTCGCCTCGTGCGAGCCCCGGGCCGACGGCCGCACACCGGAGGGGTGCTGCAACCAGGCGAAGCGCGCCCCGCGATCGTCTCTTCGCAGCGGGTCGCGTGGTAGACTCGGCGGCATGGTCACCAAGGCCCACACGCCGCCCTCCGTCGCCACCTCGACCAGCGCCATGCGGATCGGTCCACCCGGGTCCACCGTCTCGGTCGCCGTGATCGGCAAGCCGGCGAGAACGACCGCGCTCGCCTCCCAGCGGGCGCGCTGTCGATCCTGCCCGCCGGCGCAGCACCCGCAAGCGGCACCAGATCCGGCCGGCCCCAGCGCTCGCCGAAGGCGCAGCCGCCGATGCCACCACCACCATCTCGCTCACCACCGGCGCAACCGTCACGCCAGCTGAAGCGCTCGGCACCTGCTCTGGCCCGCCGACCGGCGCACAAGCCCCGCATAGCAGCAACACCCCCGCCACCCACGCTTGCCCCCGCCCCCGCCCCCGCCCGCGCTCTCGGCCCCGCACCCTCACCGAGGAACCAGCCCGCCACACAGCGCCAGCGCCTTCTTCACCGCGTCCCCGCTCTTCACTGTCCTGCGCTTGCGCGTGAGCGGCCCGCACGCGTACATCTTGTCGCCGATCGGCAGCCCGAGATCGAGTCGAGTCATGCGCTCCCCACACTGGAAACCCAGGCGTCGAAGAGCGCCGAGCGACTCAGGCATCGGAGGCTTCCTGCGGCACCCAGCCAGCCTCGCGGTATGCGTGAATGGCGCGCTCGCCCTTCGATCGGCTCGCTCGTGGTCGAAGACAAATTCGTGGGTGAGCAGACTTGCGCTCTTGCAGACTCGGGCACGGTCTATTGCGTTGGTGTGTTCGTCACTCCCCTGCTGCCGAATGGTGAGCCGACGACAGCGTTTGAAGCGGTCGGCGCGCTACCTCCTCTCGAGGTGCTGAAGCTCAACGAGGGAGGTGACACCGCTTGCGGGCTTGCAGACGGCCAGCTCTGGTGCTGGGGTAGAAACAGCTTCGACCTCTACGAGCCGGAGGATGACGATCTCAACACCCCAGTCCAGACGGGTGACTTCGACAATATGGTTGATTTCGTGGTGGGCGAGCACCACCTCTGCGCGTTGCTCGACAATCACGAGGTCTGGTGCCGGGGCTATGGCAGCGCAAAGGGCCTCTGCGCCGTCGAAACCCATTGGAAAAAGCTCACCTTCGAGCACTGCAATGCGTTCGACTGAGCCCTTCGTGGACAGCGCGAGCCCAGCCGCGCCGGACCCGGTCCCGCTCGAGACCGACTTTGTCGAAGATGGCCAAACCAGCGAGGCCGGAGCGGGCTGGGTTTGCCAGGCCACGAACGCGGTCACGTCATCCGACGAAAATCGATGCCCCTTTTTCGCGCTGCCAAACGCTGGTGTCGGCGGTCAGCAGGTCGTCGGTCAAGGGGCCCAGCTGGGCCTCAACTCCCGCAATCCGTTTGGCCATGCTGTCTAACTTTCGACAGTAGTCCAACGCGCCTTCGAATGAATCGAGTGCCTGCCGGTCATGGGAGGCGCGTGACGCACTACCCGGGGGCTTCATTGATGCGCGCTGCATCTTCGATCGGCTCGCTCGTCATCGAAGGCGCGCGCACGCCATCGAGACACGGTGTAGGCTCCCAGTGTGAGCGAACGAGAAGCGCGCGCCTCTGAGCGGCGTCGCACCTGGCAGGGTGGCGTGGCAAGGAGCTTCGAAGAGGCTGAAGAAGCAGATCTCGCGTTCTGGATGTCTGCTACGCCCACGGAGCGTGTGCGTGGCCTGACGGCGCTCGTGGCCGAAGTGTTTGCGCTGGAGGATCGCAGTGGATCTACCGCCCGACTTCAGAGATCTATTGGAGGAGTTCGACAGCTCAAGGGTTGAGACGGTTCTGGTCGGCGGATACGCAGTGGCCTTTCATGGTCGCCCGCGAACGACCAAGGACATCGATCTCGTGCTCGGGCCATCGGCCGAAAATCTCGGCCGTGCCGCCGCCGCACTCGACCGGTTCGGCGCCCCTCCCGTCGTCGTGAATGGCGTGCGAGCAATGGCTGCGACCGAGGTCGTCTTCTTCGGCCAACCACCGCCGCGCATCGATTTCTTTCGGACCATCGACGGCGTCTCTACCGAAGCGCTCTTTGCCAACGCCGTTCCTGCCAAATTCGACGGGGTCCACGTGCGCGTGATTTCGCTCGCGGACCTCATCGCCAACAAGCTTGCGGCTGGTAGGCCGCAGGATTTGATCGACGCGATCCCGGCCGCGTCGGTTATACTTTCGGTATGAAGACCGCCATCTCGGTACCCGACGAGATATTCGACGAAGGCGAGCACCTTGCGAAGCGTCTCAAGGTGTCGCGCAGCGAGCTGTACGCTCGGGCTCTCGCCGAGTTCGTGTCTCGGCATGCTCCCGAGGCGGTCACCGAGGCACTCGATCTCGTGTGTGATCGAACCGAAGCGGACGCCGACTTCGCGCGACGAGCTGCCAAGAAGACCCTCCGACGGGCCGAATGGTGATCGCCCAGGGCGACGTCTGGTGGGCCGATCTTGGCGAGCCACACGGCTCTGCTCCAGCTTTTCGTCGACCAGTCCTAGTCATACAAGGTGATGCCTTCAATCGAAGCAAGATTGCCACTGTCGTCTGCGTGGCCCTCACGTCGCAGACCAAGTGGGCGGACGCACCGGGCAACGTTCTGCTCACCCAGCGGGAAACCGGTCTTGCAAAAGTCGTCGTGGCCAATGTCTCACAGCTCGTCACCCTCGACCGCGGTGAGCTCAACGAATGCGCCGGCAGGCTCCCGCGACTTCGCCTCCAGGCGGTCCTCTCAGGCATTGATACGCTTCTTGGTCGATAGACCTATCTGGAAGCCCGCCTAACTGGGCGTGGGGCAGACGAGACCATTCAGCCGTCAGTGCCCGAGTACCTGGCCTCGACCGTGGAGATGCTCCACGCCGCATTCCGCCGTCGACTCCCGCGATGCGTTGGAAGGTCAGCTCACCTGTTGAATCGAGCGCCCTCCGATGCCATGCGAGCCCCGTGGCCCACTATCTGGGGGCTTCCCGTTCGCTGACGGTCAAGGGCGACCCACGTGAACGTGCGCGCCAACAAGGCGTGGCGTGTGCCGGCGTGATCGCGCCGCATCTTCGATCGGTCGTACAATCGCGACGCTCACCGCCGTGGGCTCCGGCACGCCGGTGCCGCGCTATCTGGTCGTGGGATTCACCCCGCCGTTCGGGCCCAACCTGCGCGTTCGCTGGGTCTGGAACCAGGGGGGGCTCGCCGCGATCACCACACTGACGCTCGCCGTCTCCGTGTACCTCGTGGGGCGGAGGCACTGATGACTCTCGCGGCTCCCGAAGGTGTCGACCCGGTCGACCTGCCCCTCGACGAGCAGGTC
>Ga0163144_10006200_pt1 | contig 26446 bp, 21 predicted proteins | sample OliLak19BULKMAT1_FD_123175 | JGI IMG/M metagenome (GOLD analysis project Ga0163144, IMG submission 123175) | Freshwater microbial mat bacterial communities from Lake Vanda, McMurdo Dry Valleys, Antarctica - Oligotrophic Lake LV.19.BULKMAT1 | ecosystem: Environmental > Aquatic > Freshwater >...
CACCTCACCGCTACGCGCGTGGTGCCAGGCAGACGAAACACCTTCTTGGAGAGTGCGAGCCACGGCCGTGGGCTCGCACCCTCAACAACTCCCACGGTTGTCCCGGGATTGGTCCGGATCAGTCTCCCTTCGGCGGACCTCGCATCGCGGTGTTCGCATTCTGGCGTCAACGACTGTCTGGGGGCGCTCCAGGCGATAGGAGGCGGGACCGGGTGGTCCCGTCGCGGCCTCGGCGAGGCCACCTACAACGGGCTTACGCCACCTCACCGCCACGCGCTTGGTGCCAGGCTGACGAAACACCTTCTTGGAGAGTGCGAGCCACGGCCGTGGGCTCGCACCCTCAACAACTCCCACGGTTGTCCCGGGATTGGTCCGAGTCAGCCTCCCTTCGGCCGAGCGATGCGAGGTCTGGGGGTGGAGGCGCCTTGTTGGCTGGATCGTTGCCTTGGTTGAGAATTGCCAACTCGAAGCCGCAACCCCCTGACCTCGTATCGCGGTGTTCGCATTCTGGCGTCAACGACTGTCTGGGGGCGCTCTGGACGGAGGCGGGACCGGGTGGTCCCGTCGCGGCCTCGGCGAGGCCACCTACAACGGAGGCGGGACTGGGCGGTCCCGTCGCGGCCTCGGCGAGGCCACCTACAACGGTCGTGTTCGAACTGCGAGATTCGTAGAAGGTGCAGGCGGCGATGTCGCGGTAAGACGCGACACCGATGAAGCGGTTATTCCACCCACAGCGTCTTGAAGAGGCGGTCGCCAAACGGCCGGCCGCTCCATCCCTTCACGCTTGGGTGCATCAACATCACCTGGGTGCCAAAATAAAGCGGGATTGCCGGAAGTTCCCTGAGGAAAAGGGCCTCCGCCTCGGCGAAAAGCTGCCGGCGCATTGCCGGCTCGGTCGTGGTCTCGACCCGGCGCATCAGCGCGTCGTAGTCAGAATTCGACCACTTGGCTTCGTTGAACAACCCGCCGGTGGTCCACGGTCCGAGGAAATACCAGGGGTCCAGGTAGGTCGTCGCATTCCACGACCCGCGCACGAGGTCGAACTGCATCGCCCGCTTGCTCGCCAGCAGCACCCGGGTCTCCTCATTGCGGATCGCCAGCCGCACTCCCAGGTTCTTTTCCCACATCTGCTGGATCGCCTCCGCCACCACGCGGTGGTGATCCCGCGTGTCGACCAGCAGCTCGATCGTCGGAAAACCGCGCCCTTCCGGAAAACCCGCTTCGGCGAGAAGCGCCTGCGCCCGACGGGGATCGAACCCGACCCCGGGTGCGGGCGTGTAACCGTCCAGTCCCGACGGCGTGAATGCCAGGCCCGGTTGCTTCCCACCGAGGATCACCCGCTTCACCAGCACTTCCCGATCGATCGCCCAGGCGAGCGCCTGACGCACGCGGACGTCCGTCAGAGGCGGTTTGTTGACATTGACGCTGTAGAACGCGTTTCCCAGGTCGGAGACAATCTTGAGCACGTCCGGTCGATCCCGCTGATAGACTGCGATCTTCTGGAGTGGAACGGAGTTGGTCAGGTGCAACTGGCCGCTCCGGAAGGCCGCCTCCTCGGTCGATGGGTTTTCGAAGGGCAGGAAGTGGATGCCGTTGAGACGCACCCGGGCCGCATCCCAGTACCGTGGGTTCTTCACCACCTCGATCACCTGTTGCGGCACCCAGCGTTGCAGGACGAACGGACCATTTCCGACCAGCACCCCCGGTTTGGTCCAGGCACCTTTCCGGTCGGTCATCGCGCCGTGTTTTTCGACCACGTGCCGGGGCACCGGATAGAACTGATACAGCGCCGAGAGAAAGAACGGAGTCGGTTTCTCCAGCGTGAGCACGAGCGTGCGGTCGTTGTCCACCCGCGCACCGACCTCGCTGAACGGGATGTTGCCGGCTTGGTAACCGCGTACTCCCCGGAGAAAGAACAGCGTGTCCTCCACATGGGCGGAGCCGATGCCGGGGGAGGCGAGGCGTTGCACCGACCAGAGGAAATCGTGTGCAGTCACCGGCACGCCGTCGCTCCAGACCGCATCGTCACGCAGATGAAAGGTATGGACCAACCCGCTCGCGTCGACGTCCCACCGGTCGGCCGCGGCGGGCATCGGCTGCGAGGTCTGTGGATCCGGGCTGACCAAGGGCTCGAAGAGCGCTGCGATCACCGTCCACTCCGGTCCTCCACGCACCACATGGGGGTCGAGCGATTCGGGTTCGGTGCCGTTGCCGCGCACGAGTACGCCCGTACGGTTGCCCTGCTCGACCCGTGTCTCGGTACGCCCGCAGCCTGCGGACATTGCGAGCAGGGCGAGCGCTGGGACGAGGAGGAGAAATCGCAGTGGCCACATCGCGCAGAGCATGGCCCCGTCGGGCGTTGTTGCAGGTCAATTCACCTACGACCAAGGTGGTAATTTGCCCTCTCGAGAAGGAAATCGCTTCGCTGAAACCCGTCGACCGCGGCATGTTGGCACTCGATGAGGTATTCCCTCCCAGACACATCCGGTGTGCCGTCCAGGCGCACGCACCCCGCTTCGGTTGCCACCCCGGCGGTCGCGTGGCAGCCCGCGAACCATTGGCGACCCCGATCGGCGTGGGCCCGGTTCGCGCTCGGAGTCGCCCTGCTCGCGCCGATCGGTTTGTCCGCCGCAGATTATCAGACGTGGATCACGGGCAATCCGGACGATGCCCGCCCGGCGGCGACGCGCCCCGGTCTCTTTCTTTCGGGTGGCGGCGGCGATGTGGCGGCGGCTTGGCGGTGGTTTGTTTCCTGTGCGGGCGGGGGCGACATCGTGGTTCTCCGGGCTTCCGGGGGAGATGGATATCAGGACTACGTTTTCCGCGAGATCGGGGGCGTGGACTCCGTGCAGACGATCGTGTTCAATCAGCCGGCGGCCGCACGCGACCCGCAGGTGCTCGCTGCTCTCGCCGCCGCCGACGGCATCTTCATGGCGGGCGGTGACCAGGCCAAGTACATCACGTTCTGGCGGGGCACGCCGGTGATGGACGCCCTCAATGCCCATCTCCGCGCGGGTAAACCGCTCGGTGGCACCAGCGCCGGATTGGCGGTGATGGGTGGGCACTATTTTTCGGCGTTGAAGGATACGATCACCAGCGAGGCGGCGTTGCGCGATCCGTTCGATGAGCGAGTGACCCTTGGTCAGGATTTCATCGCCGCGCCCGGTTTGGCCCGCGTCATCACCGACTCCCATTTCATGGCCCGCGCCCGGCTCGGCCGCCTGATCACCTTCCTTGCCAGAATCGAAACCTCTGGCGTATCCGAAAAATTTGACTCGGCCCGGCCCGCCCGCCCGCAGATCCTCGGATTGGGCATCGACGAGACGACCGCCGCCTGCGTCGAGCCGGATGGCAGTGTTCAGATCCACTCCGAAAAGAAGGGACTCGCCTGGTTGGTGGTCCCTTCGCAACTCCCCGAAAAGCTGGTTCGCGGCCAGCCGTTGGCCGTGCGTGGAGTCGACGTCATCGGGCTCGGCCCGGAGACACGCTTCAATCTGCTGACCCTGACCGTGGATCGTCCGGCCGCCCTGCGCCGTGTTCGGGCGGAGTCGGGACGACTGGTCGAAGACCCTTCCCGCCCATGAGTTCATTCCCCGAAGCCCTCGCTTCCCTCGCGGAACGCGCCCCCGAACTGCTCGCGCGGCTCGAAGCGTGGGCGCAGATCAATTCCGGTTCCGGTCATCTTGCCGGACTTGATCGCATGTGCGGCCTGCTCGCCGAGGCGTACGGCCGCCTTCCGGGAGCGATCGTCGAGCGCGTCTCGCTCAACGGCACGACCGCTCAGGCGCTGCGGGTGCGCATGCGGCCGGAGGTCGCTCGTCAGATTCTCCTCAACGGTCACTACGATACGGTTTACGAGGTGGACGATGCCTTTCAGACGTGCACCCGGCTCGATGAAAACACACTGCAGGGTCCTGGGGTGGCCGACATGAAGGGCGGGCTGGTGGTGATGCTGGCGGCGCTCGAAACACTGGAGCAGATTGAGGATGCCGGCGCCTTGGGCTGGGAAGTGTTGCTGACGCCGGATGAGGAAACGGGTTCGCATGGCAGCGCGCCGCTCCTCGTCGAGGTCGCCAGGAGGCACTCTTTCGCACTCGTTTTCGAGCCCGCGCGTGCCAATGGCGATCTGGTCCATTCCCGCAAGGGCACGGGAGGCTTTGTGGTCACCTGTCGCGGTCGCGCGTCCCATGCGGCCCAGGTGCCCAACCCGGGCCGGAACGCAATCCTGGCGCTCGCGGAGTTTCTGCTGGCGGCGGCGAAAATCCCCGAGGCGCTGCCGGGGGTGCTGGTCACGGTGGGAAACATTCGCGGGGGAGGTGCCGCAACCAATGTGGTGCCCGATTTTGCGCAGGCGGAACTCGACGTGAGGGTCACCCGCATGGCCCAACGCGACGCCCTCGGCAACGAGCTGCGGGCTTTGGCTGCGGCAATCAACGCCCGCGAGGGGTTTCAGTTGACGCTGGAGGGCGGCTTCAACCGTCCGCCGAAGGAATGTGGTCCGGTTGAGGAAGCGGCTTTTGCCGCCTGGAAGAGCGCGGCCGCTGAGGTCGGTGTGGCCCCCTTCTCCTGGGTTCACTCCGGCGGGGGCTCGGACGGCAATCTGCTCTCGGCCGCGGGGCTCCCGAACCTCGACGGGGTCGGTCCGATTGGCGACCACCTCCACAGCAATCGCGAATGCCTGCAGATTCCCAGTCTGGTGCAACGCGCCCAAGTCGCCGCACTTTTCCTTTCGCGGTTTGCGCGCGGCGAGGTCCACCTGCCCGAGGCTGACGTACCGGCGCGCGGGCTTCAACCGGCGTGATCCCGCCCGGCGGTTTCCTCGAATTTCCGTCGCCCTCCACCTCCGTTCCCGGTTTCGTCCGCCATGCAGATCATCCGTTCCGTTGCCGAAAGTGATCTGTCGGGTGTGGTCGCGCTGGCCCGATCGATCGGCGGAGGGTTGACCACGCTGCCACCCGATGAGTCCTTCCTGCGCGATCGCATCGATGACTCGCTGCGCGCCTTCCTGCCCCGGGTGAGAAAGCCAGGCGGGGAGTTCTACCTCTTTGTGCTCGAGGACCTCGCCTCCGGTGAGTTGCTCGGAACCAGCGGCATCGCTGCAAGGGTGGGCGGCTACGAGCCTTTCTACAGCTATCAGATCCGCACCGAGCACTTCGTCCACGCTCCACTCAAGATCGAGAAACAGGTCCACGTGCTCCACCTGAAGGAGGCGCACCGCGGACCGACCGAGCTCTGCTCCCTCTTCCTTCGCGCGGATGGTCGGCGGGGCGGGCTTGGGCGGTTGCTCTCGCTCAGCCGTTTTCTGTTCATCGCCAACCACCGCCAGCGCTTCGACGAAACCATCATCGCCGAACTTCGCGGATACATCGATCAGGAGGGAAAGTCCCCGTTTTGGGAGGCCGTCGGGCGCCATTTCTTCGAGGGCGGCTTCTCTGCCGCCGATCTGCTCAGCGGACTGGGCAACAAGGAGTTCATCGCGGATTTGATGCCCGATCACCCGATCTACGTTTCCCTCCTGCCGGCGTCCGTGCAGGCGGCGATCGGCCGGGTGCACCACGAGACCGAGCCGGCGCTGGCCCTGCTGCGGGCGGAGGGCTTTTCCGGCACGGATGAAGTGGACATCTTTGATGCCGGTCCGCAGGTGCGGGCGTCGGTCGGCGAGGTACGCACGATTCGTCACGCGCGGCGGTTGCGGCTGCGCAGTATCGGGCCGGAGGCGACGGATGCGGCCGAGACCCCGGCGATCCAGCATCTCCTCGCGAATGGCCGCCTCGATTTTCGCGCCTGTCTTGGGGCGGTGGGTGAGGAGACGGACGGAGCCGCCACGCTGACGGCCGAGGTCGCTGGGGCGCTGGAGTTGCAGGTGGGCGACGAAGTGTGGGTTTCGCCGGCCCGCTGAACGAGCCGGTTTGCATCGCCATGAACTTCTCCTCCATCAATCCGGCGACCGGTGAACCCGTCTGGTCGGGCCCAGCGTCGTCGCCGTCCGACGTTGAGGCGGCGGTCTTGGCCGCCCGGGCAGCCTTCCAGCCTTGGGCGCGGCGGCCGGCAAGCGAACGCGCGGCGTTATTGGGCGTATTCGCGGCCACGCTTGAGCGCCGCCGGTCCGCTGTCGCGGCCATGATTTCTCGCGAGGTTGGCAAACCGACCTGGGAGGCCCTGGCCGAGGTGGGGACGATGATCACCAAGGTGGAGTTTTCCCTGAAGGCTTGGGAACAGCGGTGCCAAGAGTTTATCGGTGGGCCCGCGATCACCCGTTTTCGACCGCACGGCGTGGTCGCCGTCTTTGGCCCCTTCAATTTCCCTGGGCATCTGCCAAACGGGCACATCATACCCGCGCTGCTGGCCGGCAATTCTGTCGTCTTCAAACCCAGCGAATGTGCCCCGGGGGTCGCCGAACTGACCGCGTCCGTCTGGCGGGAAGCCGGGCTTCCGGAAGGTGTGCTCACGCTGGTGCAAGGCGGACGGGAGACCGGTGCAGCGCTCGCCGACCATGCCGGGATCGACGGCCTCTTTTTCACCGGCAGCAGCCGTGCCGGACTCTGGCTGGCCGAGCGGTTCGCCCGCACTCCCGGCCGGATCCTGGCCTTGGAAATGGGCGGCAACAACCCCTTGGTCGTCTGGTCGGCGGGCGATGTGGCGGCCGCGGCGATGCTTTGTCTGCAATCCGCCTTTGCGACCGCCGGGCAGCGCTGCACCTGTGCCCGCCGCTTGATCGTACCGGCGGGCTCCGAGGGCGACGCACTCCTCGATGCCTTGTGCCGGCAGATCCCGCGCGTGCGGGTCGGGCCGCCGGATGCCCAACCCGAACCCTACATGGGACCGGTGATCTCCGCCGCCGCCGCCGAAGGAATTCTTGCCGCCGAAGCGCGGCTGAACGCCGCAGGGGGGAAATCGCTGGTGCGGCTCCGTCATCTCCGGGCCGGCACCGGATTGCTCAGCCCGGGTTTGATGGATGTGACCTCGGTGGCCGAGCGGGCGGACGAGGAGATCTTCGGTCCGCTTCTGCAGGTCATCCGTGTGACCGACTTTGACGCGGCCCTCAACGAGGCCAACGCCACCCGCTACGGACTCGCCGCCGGGCTGGTGAGTGACGACCGGGCCCTGTTCGAACGTTTTCGTGAGGAGGTGCGGGCCGGTCTGATCAACTGGAACCAACCCCTCACCGGAGCCAGTGGCGCGGCCCCGTTCGGTGGGATCGGCCTGAGTGGAAATCACCGGCCAAGCGGGTATTTCGCGACCGACTACTGCGTTTACCCGGTGGCCGGAATTGAGGTGCCGGAACTGCGGCCGCAGACGCAACTGCCCCCCGGACTGGTGGACTGACCATGGCGACCACGGAGATGAATTTCGACGGGTTGGTCGGACCGACCCACAATTATGCGGGGCTCTCGCACGGCAATCTCGCCTCGATGTCGCACCGGGGGGCGGTCTCGAATCCGCGGGCCGCGGCGTTGCAGGGGCTGGCCAAGATGAAGGCCCTCGCCGACCTCGGCGTGCCGCAGGGTGTTTTTCCGCCGCATGAGCGCCCGGCGCTGGCGACCCTGCGTCGCCTGGGCTTCGCCGGCACGGATGCGGCGGTGCTCGCAGCGGCGGCCAGGCAGGCACCGGCTCTTCTGGCGGCCTGTTCGTCGGCTTCGAACATGTGGGTGGCCAATGCGGCGACGGTTGCGCCGAGCTCGGACACGCGCGATGGCCGCGTGCACTTCACCCCGGCGAACCTCGTGAGCAATTTCCACCGCTCGATCGAGCCCCCTCAGACCATGCGCACGCTCCGGGCGGTCTTTCGGGACGAAGAGCGCTTCGCGGTCCACGACCCCGTCCCCGGCGGCTCCGCGATGGGTGATGAAGGAGCCGCCAACCACACCCGGCTTGCTCCCGCGCATGGCCAACGCGGCCTGCACTTTTTCGTTTACGGCCACCGCGCCCTCGGCCCCCGGCGCGCCTCCCCCGGACCCTCCCGCTTCGCATCGCGTCAGTCCCTCGAGGCCAGCCAAGCCGTCGCCCGGAGTAACCTATTGGGTTACTCGCGGTTTTGCTTTGTGCAGCAGAATCCCGGGGTGATTGACGCGGGGGTGTTTCACAATGACGTGATTTCGGTGGGGAATGAGAACGTTTTTCTCTATCATGACCAGGCCTTTGTGAATCCGAGACGGACGATTGCGGAGTTGCGCCTGAAGTATTCGGCGTTGAACCGCGGTGCAGAGTTGATCGTGATCCGGGTGCGGTCGTCGCGGGTGCCTTTGGCGGACGCGGTCAAGTCCTACCTCTTCAATTCCCAACTGGTGACCGTCGGGCGAGGAAGGATGGTGCTGGTGGTGCCTTCCGACTGCGAGGAGACGCCTCGGGTGAGGAAGTTTCTGGACGAATTGGTCGCGGGGGGTGACACGCCGATCGAGCAGGTGCGGGTTTTTCCCCTGAAGGAATCGATGCGCAACGGTGGCGGACCGGCCTGTCTGCGATTGCGCGTGGTGCTGAGCGACGCCGAACGGAGGCTGCTCCCCCCGGGGGTGGTGCTGACGGAGACGACTTACGCCGCGCTGGTGGAGTGGGTGAAATGTCACTACCGGGAACGCCTGACCGCCGCCGACCTGGCCGATCCGTCGCTGTTGGCGGAGACGCGGACCGCGCTCGATGCCTTGACCCAGCTCATGGGCCTCGGCTCGCTCTATCCGTTCCAGCAGGTTCCCGGCCGCAAGTAACCCATTAGGTTACTTGCGGCCTTGCGTTGCGCGAGGAGTTCTCCGGTTCCTTGCTGTTTTCAATGGCTCGGAGCGTATGGCCGGCGAGGCCGACAACCCGGATTCCCCCGACTGCAAGCCGGCTCCGTTGTAGGTGGCCTCGCCGAGGCCGCGACGGGACCGCCCGGTCCCGCCTCCGCCGCGAGGGAGGTGCCTCGCCTGCACCTTCCACGAATCGTGTATCTCGAACACGTCCGTTGTAGGTGGCCTCGCCGAGGCCGCGACGGGACCGCCCGGTCCCGCCTCCGTCCAGAGGGGCTTCCGGACAGTCGTTGAAGCCAGAACGCGAACACCGCGATGCGAGGTCCGGGGGTTGCGGCTTCGAGTTGGCAATTCTTAACCGAGGCAACGATCCAGCCTACAAGGCGCCTCCACCCCCAGACCTCGCATCGCTACGCCAATTGGAGGCTGCGGACCAATCCCGGTTCAACCGTGGGAGTTGCTTGGGGTGCGGGCCACGGCAGTGGCGGGCATTCCGGCAACAAGGTGCTTCGTCGGCTTGGCGCCACGCGCGTGGCGGTGAGGTGAGCACGGGAAAGTCGTTACGTTTCTTTTGCCCGCGTAACGAGCCTCGTCGTCCCTGGGTCGTTGCGGAACGGCAATGCAGCGGAACGAACCCCGGGGGTGGAGGCACCTTGTTGCTGGTTTCTGTCTTTGCTGAGAATTGCCAACTCGAAGCCGAGGCACGGTGCATGAGCGAGCCCAGGGGCGGCGGATCAGCTCCGGTGATTGGGCCGGGGTGCGTTGATCGGGCAGGTCGCTGCAGAGGGCGGCGCGGGTTTCAGACGCGCTGGCCGGGGCCTTTCTCGCGGTGCGCTCGGTCCGACTACTGACCACGCTGCGGGCAAAGGGGAAGTCGAGGGCCTCGCGGCTCCGCGCAGGGCTTTGGGAAAGGCCCATTTGGTGGGTGGAACCCGCCTCGCCGGGGCGGCTCCACCGGCAGCCTCACCGCTGAAAACCGCGGGATCAAGGAAGGGACCCCGATGAGTCATGGAAGGGCTGCTTGGGTTTTCGCCGTGGCGGCATGACTTATGCTGATGTAAACCCTTGCATGTGAGTACTCTCTTTGCTCCGGGAACGATCTGAGTGGGAACAAAAACGAAAAACCCACTTGCGCGGTTTTACCCGGGACGTAACCCTGACGGGGTTTTTGCCGGCGTCCACTCTCTCTTCAGCACCACTGCCATCATGGTCACTTCCAACAACGAACTCGCTTACAACACGAAGATAGAGGGCGATGTCATTGTCACGCGGGCGGACGCGGTGATCAACTGGATCCGGTCTAACTCGGTCTGGCCGATGCCGATGGGGCTGGCCTGCTGTGCGATTGAGCTGATGGCGACGGCCTCGAGCCGGTTCGACATCGCGCGTTTTGGCGCTGAAGTCTTCCGTTTTTCCCCGAGGCAGGCGGACTGCATGATTGTGGCTGGGACGGTGACGTACAAAATGGCACCCCACCTCCGACGGATTTATGACCAGATGGCGGATCCGAAGTGGGTCATTGCGATGGGTGCGTGTGCCAGTTCCGGTGGAATGTACCGGAGTTACGCAACCTTGCAGGGCGTGGATCGGATTGTGCCGGTGGACGTGTACATCAGCGGCTGTCCGCCGCGGCCCGAGGCGCTGCTTGATGCGTTGATGAAGCTGCAGTCCAAGGTTCGCAAGGAACAGTCTTCGAAGCATCTGCTCACGGCCTGAGCGTTCGGGTTCACCGACGAAACCGTCCACCGCACCCACCCTCGACCCTTTTGTGATGTCCGCCCCCGCCGACCTCCTCGCCGCGCTCAAACAGTCTTTTCCGCAGGTGGCCGACCGCGCCACCCTTGATCATCCGGCGCTGGACGTGCCGGCGGAACAGGTGGTTGCGGTGCTGGGCTATCTCCGCGATCAAGCTGGATTCGATTTCCTCGTTGATCTGACGGCGATCGACAATGGGGAGGACGCGCTTCCCCGGTTCACGGTTGTTTACCACCTGCTTTCGACGACCCACCTGAATTATGTGCGGATCGCGATGGCCTGTCCGGGCGGCGCGGACCCGACGGCGCCGAGTATCACCTCGCTCTGGCCCGGGGCCAACTGGCACGAGCGCGAGGCCTTTGACATGTTTGGGATTCGCTTTGAGGGACATCCGGATCTCCGCCGCATTCTGATGTGGGATGGGTATCCGCACCACCCGTTGCGCAAGGAGTTTCCCCTGGCGGGGATTGAGACGACGCTGCCTGACCTGGAAGTGGTGGCCGAAACCGGCACGAAGGTGATCGCCGCACCGATGATGGGCGGCCCCTTTGTCGCCTCCCCGGGTGAGATGAACCTGACCGATGCCGAACCGCGGGCGAAGGACGAGAGCTGGAGCGAGCGGACTGAGAAACCCGAATAACTTCCGAACTCGATGGCCACCGAATTTGTCTTTCCTGATACCGCGGCGAAGAACGCCTCGGTCGACGCGCCGGAGTTTCAGACCGAGAAGATGTCCCTCTCGATGGGACCCTCCCACCCGTCGACCCACGGCGTGCTCCGCCTGCAGATGGAACTCGACGGCGAAGTGGTCACTCGGTGCGAGCCGGTCATCGGCTACCTGCACCGCGGAGACGAGAAGATCGCGGAGAACATGACCTACAACCAGTTTGTCCCCTACACGGACCGGCTGGATTACCTCGCACCGTTGGCGAACAACGTCGCGTATGCGCTGGCGGTTGAAAAACTGGCGAAGCTGGAAGTTCCCGAGCGGTGCCAGGCCATCCGGGTGATCTGCTGCGAGCTGGCGCGGGTTTCTTCGCACCTGCTCGGTTTGGGTGCCTACGCGATCGACGTCGGAGCGTGGTCGGTTTTCCTCTATACCTTCACCGAGCGGGAAAAGCTCTACAAGCTGTTCGAGGAGCTGACCGGTGCGCGCTTCACGACGAGTTACACCCGCATCGGTGGGGTGGCGCGTGACGTTCCGGAAGGCTGGACCGACCGGGTGAACGCGTTCTGCGACCAGTTTTTGCCGATCCTTGACGAAATTCTCGCGCTGCTGACGCGGAACAAGATCTTCATGGACCGCACGGCGGGCATCGGCGTGATTTCGAAGCAAGACGCGATCGCGTACGGCATCACCGGGCCCAACCTGCGTGGCTCGGGGGTACCGCTCGACCTGCGCAAGGACAGACCCTACAGCGGATATCAGAACTATGAGTTCGACGTGCCGGTGGGGGCGTCGGGTGACTGTTATGACCGCTATCTGGTGCGCGGGGAAGAGATGAAGCAGGCGGTGCGCATTGTGAAGCAGGCCGTGGGCAAGTTCCCCGGGGGCCCGTGGTATGCAACCGAGGCGAAGCGGATCTTTGGGCCGCCCAAGGCCAAGATCCTCTCCTCGATGGAGGAGTTGATCCAGAATTTCATGCTCGTGACCGAAGGTCCGCAGATGCCGGCCGGCGAAGTGTACTTTGAGGCGGAGAATCCCAAAGGCGCGCTCGGCTTCTTTGTGGTCTCCCGTGGTGGTGGTGTTCCTTGGCGACTGAAGATCCGGGCGCCCTCGTTCTGCAACCTTTCGATCCTGCCCAAACTCTGCAAAGACATGATGGTCTCCGACGTGGTTTCGATCCTTGGCTCGCTCGATTTCGTCATGGGCGAGTGTGACCGGTGAACGGTGCGACCCTGAACGACCCGACATGATGAACCTCAAGTCTGAAACTTTGGCGCGGATCGAAGACGTGATCCCGCACTACCCGTCGAAGCGCAGTGCCACGCTGCCGTTGCTGCACCTCATTCAGGAGGACATCGGCTTCATTCCGCAGGAGGCGATTGAATGGGTCGCGACCAAACTCGAGCTGCAGCCGATCAACGTCTATGAGGTGGTGACCTTCTATCCGATGTTCCGCCAGAAGCCGATTGGCCGGCGGCACATCAAGGTCTGCCGGACGCTCTCGTGCGCGCTGATGGGCGGGTACAAGACCTGTGAGACCTTTGAGAAGGAATTCGGCGCCAAGTGCGGCGAAGTCTCCGCCGACGGCGAGGTGACGATCGAATTCGTCGAGTGCCTGGCGAGCTGCGGCACCGCTCCGGTGGTCCTGATCGACGACGATCTGCACGAGAAAGTAGATGTGGCGAAGGCCCGGCAACTATCGGATCAAATCAAACAGGAAGCGGCGCGCCGCGCCTGATCCGGTCCCGAACCACCACGTCCGAACACCGCACCCACTCATGCCCGCGCCCGAACAACGCCGCATCATTTTCAAGCATATCGACGAGGACGGCTATACCAACGACCTCGCCTGTTACGTCCGTCATGGCGGATACGAGACACTGAAGAAGGCGGTCGCCCGCAAACCCGAGGAGCTGATCGACGAAGTCAAGAAATCCGGCCTCCGCGGCCGGGGTGGCGCCGGTTTTCCCTGCGGGGTCAAGTGGGGTCTGGTCGACCGCAAGAGCGGCAAGCCGATCTACCTCGTGGTCAACGCCGACGAGTCCGAGCCGGGCACCTTCAAGGACCGGTACATCATGCACCAGGATCCGCACCAGTTGATCGAGGGCATCATGATCACGTGCTTCGCGAACAACGTGAAGCTGGCCTACATCTACATCCGCGGCGAGTTCCCGCACGGGGCGAGGATCCTTGAGAGTGCGATCGCCGAGGCGAAGGCGGCCGGGTTTGTCGGTCCGGGCATCCTGGGCACCTCCTACGGCTGCGAGATTTATGTGCATCGCGGTGCCGGCGCCTACATTTGCGGCGAAGAGACCGGATTGATTGAGTCGCTCGAAGGCAAACGTCCCTATCCCCGGATCAAGCCCCCGTATTTTCCGGCGGTCCTCGGCCTTTACCAGTGCCCGACGATCGTGAACAACGTCGAGACACTCTGCCATGTGAAGTACATCGTGGAAGTCGGCGGCGAGGCCTATGCGAAGATCGGCACCCCGAACAACACGGGTACGCGCATTCTTTGTGTCTCCGGCCACGTGCAGCGTCCTGGCTATTATGAATACGAGGTCGGCAAGATCACTCTCGGGCAGTTGCTCCATGAAGTTTGCGGGGGCCCGCTCCCGGGGCGCACCTTCAAGGCGGTGATTCCCGGCGGATCGTCGGCCAAGGTTCTCAAGGCCGGAGAGCGCTTCAAGGGCAAGCGCAAGATTGGCGCGGGGATGGTTGACTACGATTGGGGCATTGAAGATGTGCCGATGGATTTTGACTCCCTGGCGATGATCGGCTCGATGGGCGGATCGGGTGGGGTGATCGTGATGGATGATTCGGTCGACATGGTCGCCGCCCTCGCGAACATCAATGCCTTCTATGCGCATGAAAGCTGCGGCCAATGCACACCCTGCCGCGAGGGCTCGCTCTGGATGAAGAGAATCTCCTCGCGCATGATCCACGGCGAAGCCCGCGCGGAGGATGGCGCGTTGCTCAAGAGCGTCGCCGACCAGATCGCCGGCCGGACCATCTGCGCCTTTGGCGAAGCCTGCTCCTGGCCGACCCAGAGCTTCCTCGCGAAATTCGGCGACGAATTCAAAGCCTACCCGGAAACCAAGAAAGCGCCCAAGGGCGACCAGGCGTTGGAGTTGGTCTAGCGGAACTGCGATGGAATCCAGAATTCAGAATCCAGAATTCAGGAGGGCGAACGCGAAGACGTTCGAGGATTTGATCGTCTGGCAGAAGGCGCACGCGTGGGTTCTGTCGTCGTATCGACTGAGCGAACATTTTCCTCAAAAGGAGACTTACGCCCTGACCTCGCAACTGCGTCGGGCGGCGATGTCAGTGCCTGCGAACATCGCGGAAGGTTTCAAGAAGCGAGGGGTCCGCGACAAGCTGCGTTATTTCAACATCGCTCAAGGTTCGCTGGAGGAGTCACGCTACTATTTCATTCTTGCTCGCGACCTCGGGCACGTCGCGATCGACGATGAAATGGATCGACTCGAAGAAGTGAGTCGCCTGCTGGAAGCGTACTGCCGCACCATTCTGAATTCTGAATTCTGAATTCCTTGAATTCTTCCTCCATGATCCAGCCCGCCAAACCCGACCTCGTCACCGTCAACATCGACGGCAAGGAGATTGCCGTGCCGAAGGGCACAAATGTGATCGAAGCCGCCCGTTTGGTCGGTGTGGACATCCCGCATTATTGTTACCACCCGAAGCTCAGTGTGGTCGGCAACTGCCGGATGTGCCTGATCGAAATGGGCATGCCGGCGGTCGACCCCGCCACGAAGGCGCCGGTGATGGATCCGGTGACGGGCAAGCAGCGGATCAACTGGATTCCCCGCCCGCAGATCGGCTGCGCGACCAATGCCTCGCCGGGACTGCACATCCGCACGCAGACGCCGCAGATCAAGGATTGTCGCGAGGGCGTGATGGAGTTCCTCCTGATCAATCACCCGTTGGACTGCCCGATCTGTGACCAGGCGGGCGAGTGCAAATTGCAGGAGCAGTCGACCGGATATGGTCGCGGATATTCCCGGTACATCGAAAACAAGAACGTCAAGCCGAAGCGGACCCAGCTCGGACCGCGGGTGACACTGGACGACGAACGCTGCATTCTCTGCTCCCGCTGTATCCGATTTTCCAAGGAAGTGGCGAAGGACGATGTCCTCGGATTCATCGACCGCGGCAGCTACTCGACGCTCACCTGTTACCCCGGCAGGAAGCTGGAGAACAATTATTCACTGAACACGGTCGACATCTGTCCGGTCGGGGCCCTGACCTCGACCGACTTCCGGTTCAAGATGCGGGTGTGGTTTCTCAAGCAGTCCAACAGCATCGACACCGAGTCCTCGGTTGGCGCCAGTACCGTGGTGTGGTCCCGGGAGGGCGTGATCTACCGGATCACTCCGCGGCGCAATGACGAGGTCAATGACACGTGGATGGCGGACAGTGGACGTCTGCTCTACAAGGCGGTGCGGGCCGAAACGCGCCTGACCTCGACCCAGCCCCTGGCGACCCTGGCCACGCAGGCCGCGGATCTGCTCAAGGCATCGCGCGGGACGATTGCGATCGTCGGCTCCGGACAGAGCAGCGTCGAGGAACAGTTCCTCACGCGGAAACTGGCGAATGCGTTGCAGGCCCCGGTTTCCCTGGTCGCGCGGACGGGCGCGGGTGATGGCGTCCTCGTTTCCGCGGACCGGAACCCCAACCTGCGCGGCGCGCTCGTCACCGGTCTCGTCTGCGCGTTGCCCTCGGCGCGCCTGGATGAACTGGCGACCGCGATCGATTCGGGCCGGGTGAAGACCGTTGTCTCGGTCGGTGAGGACCTGCTCGGGGCGGGACTGACCGCGGCCCACCTCGCCAAGGTGTCGATCGTTTATCTCGGCACCCAGGCCAACGCGACGAGCGTCGTGGCCAAGGTGGTGCTGCCGACACTGAGCGTTTTCGAGAAGGCGGGCACGTTGGTGAACCAGCAGTTTCGACTGCAAAAGTTTGCCAAAGCGGTGCCGGGACCGACCGGGGCGTTCGATGACCTTGCGGTTCTGTCGCAGCTTGTCGGCTTGGTGGGCGGAACAGCCGTCAGCTCCGAGTTGCACACCCTCTGGACACTGATCACCACGGAGGTGCCGGCCCTCGGCACCGTGACCTACCGCACGCTTCCGGAAACGGGGCTGCTGCTCGACTCGACCGCCTGGCGGTCGCTGCCGTTTGCCGAGGGTGAGTCCCTGCACTACAAACCGGCGGCGGCGGAAGCGCTGAAAAGCTGAAGGACTGCACGATGGACTTTTCTTTCTACTTTGATCTTCCGCTGTGGGTGCGCCTGCTCCTGCAGAGCACCGCGGTCATTGCCGTGCTCTTTCCGCTCGCGGCCGCCTGTTCGATGGCCGAACGCAAGATCTCGGCTTGGATCCAGGGGCGTCCGGGTCCGAATCGCACCATACCGCCGATGCTCGCGTGGATTCCGGTGATTGCGCCGCTGTTCCAGAAACTCGGGCTGTTCCAGCTGGCGGCGGACGGCGGGAAGTTTGTTTTCAAGGAGGACCCGATTCCGGGTCACGTGAACAAGTTCTATTTCGTGCTCGCGCCGATCCTCTCGATGATTCCGGCGCTGACGACGATCGCGGTCGTGCCCGTGGGTGCCTACCTGAATCAGGCGGGCGCGTGGATTCCGATCGTCCTCGCGGATGTCGATGTCGGGCTGCTCGCGGTCTTCGCGGTGTCGTCGCTCGGCGTTTATGCGATCATTCTCGCGGGCTGGGCCTCCAATTCGAAGTATCCGTTTCTTGGAAGTGTCCGGGCCTCGGCGCAGTTGATTTCGTATGAGCTGTCGATGACCCTCTCGGTGCTGCCGGTCTTCCTTTGGGTGAACGCGCCGGGGGGCTCGGGAACCCTCAGCCTGTTCGACGTCGTCCAGACCCAGTCCCAGCCCGGACTCTGGGGCGGAATGTGGTACGTGCTGCTGATGCCGCTCTCGGCGTTCATCTTCCTCGTCGCCCTCTTCGCGGAAACGAACCGCCAGCCGTTTGACATGCCGGAGTCGGAGTCGGATCTCGTCGGCGGGTTTCACACGGAGTACGGGGCCTTCAAGTGGTCGCTGTTTTTCGTCGCGGAGTACTGTCACATGATCGTGGGCTCGGGGGTGTTCGTGCTGCTCTTCCTCGGTGGTTGGAACCCGTTGCCCTGGATCCCGCTGGAGACGGTGGTCGGATGGCTGCACCTCACCGGGCATCCCCTGCTCATCGGAGTGCTCGCGATCCTCATTTTCATGGTCAAGGTGCTGGCCTCGATCTTTTTCTTCATGTGGGTGCGCTGGACGCTGCCCCGGTTCCGTTATGACCAGGTGATGAAGATCGGCTGGCAGAAGCTGCTGCCGCTTTCGATCGCCAACCTGATCTTCTACGCGATTGTGATCGCTCTGATCGAGCGCCGCTAGCCAACCCTCCGATCCGTCTTTCTCCATGGCCGTCATCCAAGTCGATCGCAAACCTCTCTCGCTGGCCGAGCGCACGTACATTCCGCAGATCGTGCACGGGTTGAAAACCACGTTGAAGCACTTCATGGCGCCGAACGTGACGCTGGAGTACCCGGAACAACGTCCGGAGATTCCGACCGGGTATCGCGGAGTGCCGACGCTGGTCAAGGACCCGAACGGCCGCGAAAAGTGCGTCTCCTGCCAGTTGTGTGAATTTGTCTGCCCGCCGAAGGCGATTCGGATCACGCCGGGGGAAATCTCAGAGCATTCGGACCATGCGCATGTTGAGCGCGCCCCCCAGGCGTTCGACATCGACATGCTTCGCTGCATTTACTGCGGACTCTGCCAGGAAGTCTGCCCCGAGGAGGCCATCTTCCTGCAAACGCAGTACTCGATGACCGGTTACACCCGCGCGGAGATGGTCAATCACAAGGACCGCCTCTATGAACTGGGCGGCACCCTGCCGGATGACCATTTCAAATGGGACAAGAAGAAGGCGGCAGAGGATGCGGCGGCGCACGGAGGACATCACTGATTTCGGGCGTTTTGTTGGCGAAACTTTCTGATACTTCTCCCTCTATCCGGCCATGGCTGACATCCTGTTCTATCTTTTTGCCGCGATCACGCTGAGCACCGCTTTGTTCGTGGTGGTGAGCAGGAACGCGGTCAATTCGGCGATGTTTTTCCTGCTCAGCCTGATGGGCACGGCAGCGCTCTTCGTGCTGCTCGACGCCTACCTGCTGGCGGTGCTCCTGGTGCTGGTCTACGCGGGGGCGGTCGTGGCGCTGTTCCTCTTCATCATCATGCTGCTCGACATGCGGGGTGGGGAGCGCAAGCCCTTCAAACGGACCACGCTGGTTGCGGGCACCTTCGCGGCGATCCTCCTCGGCCTCGGCGTGCTCAGTTTTGTTCAGCACTCCCAGCTCAGTTCCGCCGCGGTTTCTGCCGACGTGCCGGCGTTGGGGGCGTCCCTCAAAGGTTACGCCGCGCAGCTCTTCACCACCTATCTCTTGCCGGTGCAGGTGGTTGGTTTTCTTCTGCTCATCGCGATGCTCGGAGTGATTGTGCTGAGCAAACGGTTTGAAGGCTTGGAGGACGTCAAATGACCATCGGGATCAACGCGTTTTTGTTTCTCAGCGTGGCGCTCTTCGCGATCGGCTTCTTCGGAGTGCTGCTGCGCAAGAACACGCTGGTGATTTACATGTGCCTGGAGCTGATGCTGGTGGCGACGACGCTCGCGCTGGTCGCGTTTTCGCGGTTCAACGGGACCCTCGACGGCAATGTTTTCGTCTTTTTCATCCTCACCGTCGCCGCGGCCGAAGTCGCGGTCGGACTCGCGATCATCGTGGCCCTCTTCCGCCGTCGCCAGACGGTGATGGTCGACGAGCTCAACGCCCTGAAGAACTGACGCCATGACGCCTGTTCAACTCTCGCTGCTTCTCCTTTTCCTGCCCGTCGTCTCGGCGGCTTTGACCGCTTTCTTCTTTCGCCGGAGCCCCGCGATCGGCCGGGCTCTGTCGGTGGGCACGGCAGCGATCCTGGCGGTGCTCGGCAGTGTGGTCATCTTTGGGACCGAGCCCTTCACGGCCAAGCTGGAGTGGCTGACGATCGGCCCGCTCACGATTGAGCTGGGCCTGCTGGTCGACCCCCTGTCCAAGCTGATGCTGGCGGTGGTCGTGTTCATCGGCTTCCTGATCCATGTCTTCTCGATCGGTTACATGAAGGGCGATCCGCATGCGGCGCGTTTCTTCGGCTGTCTGTCGATGTTCATGTTCTCCATGATCGGTCTGACCCTGGCGGACGATCTGATCATGCTCTTCATCTTCTGGGAACTCGTCGGGCTGAGTTCCTACCTGCTGATCAACTTCTACTATGACCGGCCGGCGGCGGTTGAAGCCTCAAAGAAGGCATTCATTGTCAACCGGATCGGAGATTTCGGTTTCCTTCTCGGCATCATCCTTGCGTATTGGACCTTTGGATCGATCACGCTCGGCGCGATCTCGGCGAAGATTGCGGAGACACCCTCGCTGGTGGCGACGTCGGTCGGGCTGCTGATCTTCTGCGGTGCGGTCGGCAAGTCGGGTCAGATGCCCCTGCATGTGTGGCTGCCGGATGCGATGGAAGGCCCGACGCCGGTGTCGGCGCTGATCCACGCGGCCACGATGGTGGCGGCGGGCATTTTCCTGCTGTGTCGCATCGGGGTGGTGATGACCGGCGACGCGTTGACGGTGATTCTCTGGGTGGGTGTGACCACGGCGCTCTTTGCGGGGGTGACGGCGCTTGGTCAACGGGACATCAAGCGGATTCTGGCCTATTCGACGATTTCCCAGCTCGGCTTCATGGTGGCGGCGTTCGCCCTTGGTTCGCTGCTGGCGCTGCAGAGCGGAGCGGACCGGGCTCTGGCGGGAATCAGCGGGGGAGCGGCGGCGGCGATGTTCCACCTGACGACGCATGCCTTCTTCAAGGCCCTGCTCTTCCTCGCGTCGGGTTCGGTCATTCATGCGTGCCATCACGAGCAGGACATCTACCGGCTCGGGGGCCTTGCGGGGCGGATGAAAATCACCTTCGCGACCTTCACGATCGGCACCCTTGCCCTGGTCGGAGCGCCCTTTCTCTCCGGTTTCTATTCGAAGGACGCGATTCTTGTTTTGGCGTATCGGTATGACCCGCTGGTCTTCGGGCTGCTCCTGGTTGCGGCTTGGCTGACGGCGTTTTACATGACGCGCCTCTGGAGTGTCGCTTTCCTCGGCGCGCCGCGGACGGACCATGCCGCGCACGCCCATGAAAACGGACCCTCGATGACGATCCCGTTGATCCTCCTGGCGGTGGGCGCGGCTCTCAGCGGCTATGGTTGGTTCTATCCCGAGGCGCTGGCGGTCATCCCGCACCAGGCCCACGCCCTGATAACGGGGGAGGCGGCCAAACCGGCGGCGCTCGCCGGAGTGGCGGTCTTCGTGACCGGCGCCGGGCTCGGTTTCCTGCTCTATCGTCCCGGCTCGGTGAAGGACTTTCTGCAGACTCGCCTGCCGGTGGTTTACAACATCCTCGAGAACCGGCTCTACATCGACGCGCTGTACGACTGGTACGTTGCCAAGGTGCAGCAGCGGTTCGCGATGCTGGTCAATTTCATCGAGCAGATTTTTCTGTCTGGGCTGATCATCCGTGGGCTGGCGGGCGTGGTTGGGCTGATCGGCATCGGGACGCGGGCGCTCCACGTCGGCAGCCTCCATGTTTATGTCTACTGGTTCCTGCTCGGGGTGGCCCTCTTCTGGGGATTTGCCGCCGGGGTGTTTTAGACCTGTCTGCCATGCGACCCTCCACTGAGCGCTCCTTTCCGACCACGCGATGACCATGCACGTCGACCTGCTTCTACTCTCAATCGCGACTCCGCTGGCGGTCGCGCTGGCGATCTTCGCCGGCCTGCCGAAGCGCTATTCGGTCTTTCTCTCCTATTTTGGATTCGGCGTGCCCGCGGTCATCGCGGTGTGGCTATGGACGCAATTCCCGAGCGCTCCGGGTGACACCTATGTGTTCATGTCGAGCTACAACCTCGGGTTGGGGCTCCTGGGCATCAATCTGAAGCTGGGGTTGAACGGGATCTCGATGCCGCTGTTCGGCATGGCGGGATTGGTGGGGTTTGCCGCAGGCCTTTATGCGATCCAATCGGGTGCGGAACGCCTGAAGATTTATCTCGCGCTGCTGTTGGTCATGCAGGCCGGACTGATGGGCGTGTTCGCCAGCGTCGACGTTTTCTTTTTCTATTTCTTCCACGAATTGGCGCTGATTCCGACGTTCATCATGGTGGGAATCTGGGGTGGGCGCGACCGCAGTTACGCGGCGATGAAGCTGACGATCTACCTGACGGTGGGAGCGATGCTCTCTCTCGTCGGGCTGATCGTGATTTATTATCAGAGTGGGGTGGAGTCGTTTGATTTGATCACGTTGCGCCAGGAGATGGCGATCCGGCCGCTGTCGGATGCGGTGCAGACCTACGGCTTTGGCTTTCTGCTCTTTGGTTTTGGTATTCTCGTATCGCTCTGGCCATTTCACACGTGGGCGCCCCTGGGCTATGGGGCGGCGCCGAGTTCCACGGCGATGCTGCACGCGGGCGTGCTGAAGAAGTTCGGACTTTACGGGCTGGTACAGGTCGGCTTGCCGCTGCTGCCGGCGGGGGCGGCCCACTGGGCGCCCTTGCTCGCCTGGCTCGCGCTCGGCAACATTGTCATCATCGGCCTGGTGACGCTGGCGCAGCGCGACCTCAAGCAGATGATCGGGTATGCTTCAGTCATGCACATCGGCTACGGCTTTTTGGGCGTTGCCTGCGTCTCGATTCTTGGGGTGGGGGGAGTGGTGCTGTTCATGGTCGCGCACGGCTTCACCGTCGCGCTGCTGTTCCTGCTGGCCACCAGCATTCACCATCGAACCGGGACCTTCGATCTCGATGAAATGGGCGGGTTGGTGAAGAAGGCCCCGGTGATGGCGGCGTTTTTCCTGACCGCGATTCTCGCGAGTATCGGCCTGCCCGGTCCCGGCCTGCTCAATTTCTGGGGTGAGCTGACCATCTTCATGGCGATCTACGCTCATAGCGAGTGGATGGTGGTGCCCGCGGTGCTGGGCGTCGTCATTTCCGCGATTTATGGGCTGCGCGCGGTGGCGCGGGTTTTCTATGGGCCGCCGTCCGAGGTTTTCGCCCGGTATCAGGAAGGACGGGAAGTGACGGATCTTCGCTGGAGCGAGCGTTTGCCCGCGATCGTTCTGCTCGTATCGTTGATCGCGCTGGGCGTCTGGCCCCGGGTGATCACCACGCCGCTCAATTCCGCCCTCGCGGCCATCTATCCGGAGACTCCGGCCCTCTCGTCCGGGGTTGCCACCAAGTAAACTCCGCCCGCCGTGATGAATCTCGAACTTCTGCAAACTGCCGCCGCCAACAACCGGTGGGGAGCCCTCTTTCCCGAACTGCTGCTCGGCTGCCTCGCGCTGCTCCTGCTGGTGCTGGAGATCGTGCTGCCGAAAAAGCACCACGGCACGATTCCCGCCGTCGCGATCGTCGGGCAACTCGCCCTGCTGGTCGCCTTGCTCTTGAATCTCCGAGGCGGCTTCCTCGATCAGGTGACCTTCAACGGACTTCTCCGGCATACCCTTTCCGGCCAGTTCATGCGGGTCTTTTTCCTGCTGACGTCGATTCTCGTTTGCGTGCTGGGCGTCGTCAGCCTCTCACGTCAGCGGATGCCGCGAATCGAGTTTTTCCACATCGTGATCGTGGTCTCCGCGGCGATGATGCTGCTGGTGCAGAGCCACCACTTCGTGATGTTTTTCGTCGCGCTGGAGACGGTCACCATTGGGTTCTACATCCTCGTGAGTTACTACCGGACGAACCCCCTCTCGCTGGAGGCCGGTCTGAAATACCTGATCATGGGCGCGCTCAGTTCCTCGATCCTCCTGTTTGGCATCGTACTGCTATACGGGGTGGTGGGAAATCCGGCGTATGCGACCGTGGGTGGACCCGGGGCGATGGATTTTGCCTCGGTCCGCCAGTTCCTCGCGCTCAACCCGGACAACTTCCTCGCGAAGGTGGGCATCGTGCTCGTGCTCTCGGGCGTCGCGTTCAAGATCGGCACGGTCCCCTTTCAGATCTGGGTTCCCGACGTTTACCAAGGTGCACCGACGCCCGTGACGGCCTTCCTCGCCGTCGGTTCAAAAGCGGCGGGCTTTGCGGTTTTGGTGGTCTTGGCCGGGGTGTTTTCGCCTTATCAGAGCCTCGTGGTGCCCGTTCTCTCGGCGATGGCGGTGGCGACGATCCTCTTCGGCAACCTTGCGGCCCTGACGCAGTTCAATGTGAAACGGCTGATCGCCTTGTCGGGTGTTTCCCACGCCGGTTACCTGCTGATCGGCGTGATTGCCGCCTACAGCGACCCGGTGGCCTTGAGCGCGGTCTATTTCTATCTCCTCGTCTATCTTCTGGCCTCCTTCGCGGTGTTTGGAGTGATGACCCACGTCTCCGGGACGAATGATGCTGAGCAGGAACTTGAGCATTACGCGGATCTGGCCAAGACGCAGCCGTTTCTCGCCTTTGTCCTCGCGGTGGGGCTGGGCTCGCTCGCGGGCATTCCCCCGCTTGCCGGTTTCATCGGCAAAGTGATGATCTTTCTGGCCGCGTTCCACGCCGGACTTTACCTGCTGCTGGGTGTGGCGATTGTTGGAGTGGTCATCTCGATCTACTATTACTTCGGCTGGATCAAGGCGGCGTTCTTCTCCTCTTGGCGGCTGCCGGCCCCGGCGGGTGAGACCCAGGCGGCGCTCCCGCGGATTCCGGTTGGCTGGCCGGCCAAGGTGATGCTTTCCTCGCTCGCGGTCGCCTCGATCCTGCTCGGATTCTATCAGGGGCCGCTGGTCGAGTGGCTGATTCTCCGTTAGGCCCGGCCCTGCGGCTGGATCGAACCCCTTCCACGCCCCGCCGCCATGCGCATCACCGGACTCGCACTCGTGCCGCCGCCATCCGCGGCGGATCTCCCCAAAGTCACTCCCGAGCTCCTCGCGTCGGTGCTTGCGCGGTATTCGAGAAGTAACGACGGCCTGGAGGCGATTCTCTCCAAGGTCGACGTCAACGACCCGGATGCGTCGATCGATCGCATCCTCAAGTTCGTGGACTACGGACACGCCTCGATCGGGGGGCTGACCGGCGGCCTCGCGGTGGCGCTCGACGGAGTCTCGATGTGGCTGGCCTACAAACTCTTCGAGATCGCGCAGATGGCGGATGGTCAGGAATCATCCACGCGTTACATCACGATGGACGCGGCCCATCTGCCCACCGCGGATGAACTCGGCATACCCGGGGACCTCGCTTCCCGCTGGCGGGGCATCCTCGCACGCGCGTTTGAGGCCTATCATGCGGAGTACGCCCGCCTCGACGCGTTGGCGACCGCCGAGCCGGGACGGGTGCGGTTGCCGGCGGGGGCGAAACCCGCGGTGATCTCGCGATTGCGGAAAAACTATGCGCTCGACCGGGCGCGTTATTTCATACCGTTCGCCACCAAAACCAATGTCGGTCTGGTGCAGACCTCGCGCATGTGGGCGCAGACGGTCAAGCACCTTGACTCGCTGGCGCTTCCGGAGGCGCGGATGGCCGCTCGTCTGATCCGGGATGAACTGCTCAAGCAGTCGCCCCGTCTCATGCGCCACAGCTCGGCGGAGCACTCGCATGCGGAGCAGGCGCGCCAGGAGCTCGATATTTCGCTGCGTTTGGGTCTGGCGCGACTTTCAACGGAATCGCTGCCAGACGAAGTCTGGGTACACGTGGACCGGGCGGCACCGCCGTTTCTCGTGGAGGAGCAGCCGCTTTCCGAGGCGCTGCGTCACCGGGCCAACCGTTACGGCCATCAAGGCACGGCGACGCGCCGGATGAGGGTGGCGTTTGCCTGGAACAATCTCGCGCTGGCGGAATTGCGCGACTTGAACCGGCACCGGACCGGCAATCGATTCACGCCGCTGATCCAGGCCGGCTTTTACCTGCCTCCGGAAATTGACCGCGACATGCACCGGACGCTGCTGACCGATCAGGCCGACCTGACGCAGGAGCTGTTGCGGAGGGGATCACCGGCCTACGTGCATTCCCTCCTGCTCGGGGCGCAGACGCCCTTCGAGCACAGCACGCACGCGGACAAGTTCATCTACGAGGCGGAACTGCGCACCGGGATGGGTGCGCATTTCCGTTATGCGGAGCACCTCAGCGCGGCGTTGCGAGGTTTCATCGAACAGGTGCCCGAGGCCCGCAACTGGGTTGTGGAAGGCACGGCGGAGCCTGAGTGACCCCTCTCTGTGCCCGCCGATCGCGCGGGCGAGCCGGAGTCGGGCGACTACGACTTCTTCGGTTCTGGGGCTGGTTTTTTGGCACCGGGAGCCGGTTGGCCAGGGGGCGTCTCGCGCATCTTGACGGTCGTGATCATCCGGCAGTTCACGGCTTTGCCCTCGTGCATGATCGGTGCATACTCGGCCACGGCCACGGCGAAGAGGGCGGCGACGCGCAGCTCGTCTGGACCCTCGCTGAGGAACCCGGGGTTGATCACTTGTCCCTTGGTGTTGACGATGTATTCGAGTTTCACATCGGCTGACTTGCCGGATCCGGCGAGCGATTTGGGGTAGAGGGGGCGGATCGGTTTCTTCGTTTTGGGCCGTTCCTTCAGAACCTTCATTTCGACCACGGGCTCATCGAAGGCGACGAACACCGGTCGGCCAAGAATGCCGTTGATCTTCTCTTCGAGCGGGAGGTTGAAGACGAACGGGATCTCCACCGTTATCGGGACGGGTGCACCGTCGCGTTGCGCGGGAGTGAAGGTCCAGCTTTGGACGGCGTTGAGCGCCGCCGTGCCGAATTCAGTGGCATCTGCCGATTTGACCGTGGCCCCGCTGACCGAGCCGGTTTCGGAAATCGTCACGCGGAGGATCGCCTTTCCCTCCTTGCCGGACTTCCGCAGTGCGGCGGGGAATTCCGGTTGGGTGGTGGTGATCGGTTTGGGTGTGGTGGTGGCCGCGGAGCCGGCGAAGGGCAGGACGGTGACGAGCACCGTGAGGCTGAGGAAGCGCAGGAGAGCGCGGTTAAACGGAAGGGCGAACGGGTAAAACATCGGGAAATGCGGACGTGTTCGGGAGAAGCGTAGGTGGCAGCGGGAGAGTGTGTAGGAGAGGAAGAGAATGCCAATCCTGTTTCCGATGTAGCTGGCCTCGCTGAGGCCGCTGGGACTGGCAACGCGCCCGATGTAGGTGGCCTCGCTGAGGCCGCTGGGATTGGCAACGCGTCCCGATGTAGCTGGCCTCGCTGAGGCCGCTGGGATTGGCAACGCGCCC
>Ga0163144_10006201_pt1 | contig 26443 bp, 23 predicted proteins | sample OliLak19BULKMAT1_FD_123175 | JGI IMG/M metagenome (GOLD analysis project Ga0163144, IMG submission 123175) | Freshwater microbial mat bacterial communities from Lake Vanda, McMurdo Dry Valleys, Antarctica - Oligotrophic Lake LV.19.BULKMAT1 | ecosystem: Environmental > Aquatic > Freshwater >...
GCGCCATCCTCCGCGCCCGCCTGAAACAATCCAACTAACCGCCAGCACATGAGTTAGAATGCCGACAGTGCCATTCGTTCCTGACACCTTCAGCCGCGACGACCAGATTCGCCATCACCTGGCAACCTCGATGCGGAAGGTGTCAGGAACCTTTGGCAGTCACATTGATTGGGAATGGTTCGCGGTTCGGTTCCAAAGGTTCCAGACACCGCCTTCATGCTTACGGCGCGTCGCGTGCTTCGTCCAATTGTTTTCGCACGGCGCCCAAGATCTCCTTCAGATTCCGTGGATTCTGGCCGAGGTCGCCCTTACCGACACGCGACTGGCTGGTGGCATTAACGATCGCGCCTTGGGCGGACGATTCGACACGCAGCGTGATGTCGTCCTTGAAACCGAACAGCTTCGTCGCGCGAATGAACCGCAACGTGATGACATTTCCCGCCTCGGTGCGTCCCTCGAAGCTCCACCGCGGCAGCGTTTCGGCGGCCCGCTCGATGGTCCCGGCCGTTTCATTGACCGATCGATCGCTGGCCAGCGGACGCAGGGCCTGGTCGCCGGCGTCGAGAGAGGTTTCGGCGTGATTGGCCGTAAGGTCGCGACTCCAATCGTCGACCTGCAGCGCGATGATCGCGCCCAGAACCAAGAGCACGACAGCCAGGACTACAAACGTAACCATGAGCCGTTTGGGAGTTTTTTGAGGTACGGCTTGTTGATTCATTCTTGGGCGTACATCGTCTGGCAACTTCGGGGAGTGTGATCGCAACCTGGCAAATCGACCTTGAGCGAATCATAGCCGATTCGTCGGTTTGCAGCCATCGCGCCACTGCCTCCGCTCGGGCCGGAGTTCTATAATGGCCCGTGTCGCGCCCGCAGGGATGTTGAGGAACTAATTCATGTCGTTGTTCGAAGCCGCTGAAGCCGAGAATCGCCGCCGTGCCGAGCCGCTTGCTTCGCGGATGCGCCCGCGGACGTTGGAAGAATTCGTCGGCCAGCGACAATTTCTCGGCGAGGGGAAACTGCTGCGCCGACTGCTCAAAGCCGACCGACTCGGGTCGGTGATCTTTTACGGGCCGCCGGGCACCGGCAAAACGACGTTGGCCCGGTTGTTGGCCGGCGCGAGCCGCAGCCACTACGCGCAGCTTTCGGCCGTGGCCAGCGGCGTGCGCGAGTTGCGCGAAGTGTTGGACCAGGCCCGCGACCGTCTGGCGGCCGACGGCCAGAAGACGCTGCTGTTTATCGACGAGATCCATCGCTTCAACAAGGCCCAACAAGATGTGCTTTTGCCCGACGTCGAGGACGGTGGTGTGATCCTGGTCGGCGCCACCACGCAGAATCCGTTCTTCGCGATCAATAGCGCTTTGGTCAGCCGCAGCCGCGTGTTCCAATTCCAGGCGCTGTCCGTCGATGACATCAAGGACCTGCTGCGGCGGGCACTTGCTGACAAAGAACGCGGGCTAGGCGAGCGAAACGTGCGGCTGGAGGACGACGCGCTGGAATTTCTGGCCGAAGTGAGCGACGGCGACGCTCGCCGCGCGCTCTCAGCCCTGGAGGTCGGCGTGCTCTCCAGCGACGAGCGGCCTTTGGTCTTCACCCGCGCGCTGGCCGAGGAATCGGTGCAGCGCAAGGCGATCGAGTACGACGCGACCGGCGATTCGCATTACGACGCGGCCAGCGCGCTGATCAAAAGCATCCGCGGTAGCGACCCCGACGCGGCCCTGTATTGGCTGGCGCGGATGCTCGAAGCAGGCGAGGACGTGCGCTTTCTTGCCCGGCGGATCGTGATCGCCGCCAGCGAGGACATCGGCAACGCCGACCCGCACGCGCTGCCGCTGGCCGTTTCAGCGATGCAGGCCACGGAGTTCGTCGGCCTGCCCGAGTGTCAGTTGCCGCTGGCGCAAGCCGTTACGTACCTGGCCTGCGCACCGAAGTCGAACGCCGCGACGGTGGGTATTTCCGAAGCGCGTCGCGACGTGGCCGAGGGACGGCTGCTGCCCGTGCCGGTACACCTCCGCGACCAACACTACCCGGGCGCGAAGCGGCTCGAACATGGAAAGGGCTACGAGTATTCGCATAACGCGCCGGACGGAATTTCGGCACAGGATTATCTGGGCGTCGAGCGGGAGTACTATCGCCCCGTGCCGCGAGGCTTCGAGCGGGAGCTAGCCGAGCGATTGGAGAAGATCCGCGCGCGGCTGCGCGAGGGGCGGCAGTTGGCGGAGTGATGGCGGTTGGCTGCGGCAGTCTCAAGGGAACTAACTTTCGATGACGGCGAACGGAACTCCATCAGGCACGCAACGGTTCTATTTTGTAGACGAGGCCGGAGACCCGGTGCCCTTCAATCGCCGTAAGCGTGTCGTCGTTGGCACTGAAGGCTGCTCCAAATTCTTCGTGCTTGGCTTGCTGGACGTTGATGCGCCAGACGCTTTGGCAAGTGAACTCGCGGAGCTGCGAGTTCGATTGCTCGCCGACCCATATTTCAAAGGAGTTCGATCCGTCTTGCCGACGGCGCGCAAGACCGCCGTCGCCTTTCACGCCAAGGACGACATTCCCGAGGTCCGCCGGGAAGTGTTCTCGCTACTGGTCCGACACCCAATGCGGTTCTTCGCTGTCGTACGCGACAAACGCCGCATCGTCCGATTAGTTCAGGAACACAATCAGAAGCAGCCCGCGTATCGCTACAATATCAATCACCTATACGACCGCTGTGTGAGTCGACTTTTTCGAGATCGTCTTCACAAAGATGACGCATACCGGCTAGTTTTTGCACGACGCGGGCGATCGGACCGAACCGGGGCGTTCCGGCGGGCGCTGGAAAACGCGCGTTACAACTTTCGCCACAAGTGGGGCGTAGCCTCAACAGCGCCCATCGAAGTGATCGCGAGCACACCGCCCGAAGATCCGAGCTTGCAAGCCGCCGACTATTTCCTATGGGCGTTGCAGCGGCTCTTTGAAAGAGGAGAGGGGCGATATCTGGATTATGTTTGGTCGAAAGTACGGCTTGTACACGACGTGGACGATATCCATCGGTACGCGTATGACGAATACTACTCGCAAGACAACGCGCTGACGGAAGCAGCGATTCAAAAAAGATCGCCGGGGATATAGGGCCCAACCGCATTCGCGGTCAAACCACACGGCATGAAGCCGAGTTTCGTCCGCCGGCTGTCGTAACAATACGTCGAATGATACGAGTCGTCAACAAGTGGAAACGTGCCAGACGATACGGCAGAACCGTGTGCTAGCACCGCGCCCAAATTACCTGCCATCGCAGAATCGCCATTCCTGCCAATACTGTGGTTCTTCGGTACTTCGCTCGGACGCGCCGGCTGACGTAGCGGTATTTTGCGACTTCTTCTATGATTCCGTCTCGCGGATTATCGGTCCAGTCGTACAGAAGGGCCTGCTAGCGGGTCAAAGGGACCACGAAAGCAGTCCATAGATGACCGCGGCCATGCCGATAAGTCCAAGCAGGATCCACCATTTCGGTCTGCCCGACAACGGGTGAGAGTCAAACGTCACGTATTCGCCACACGAGGGGCATTGCTCCGCTTCCTCGTAGATTTCCGCTCCGCAGTTTGGGCAAGGTCGAGTTTCGAGCGCTTCGTCGTCGTCGCCGTTCTCGTCAGGAAATTCGTTGTCGTCCAGGTCGTCGCATTCGTGCTCTGTCATACATCACGCACTAATCATTGCCACGAAGGGGTCGGGACTCGGCGTCGCCGACGCGGATTGGCCGAGCGCCAAGCGGTTGCCGACGCCGACTCCCGACCCCGATATTGCCCGTGATTGAACTGCCAGCATATCAGTGTCGTTGATTTCCGACACGTCGATCGTCAAGGAGGACGAACGTGCATACGCTAAAGACGCTGTTGATTGTCGCCGTTTTGTCGGCCGTGGCCTACGGGGTGTACTGCGCCTTGACGGGCACGCCCGACTCGGAGCCGCCTCCGGGCGCTCCTGAAGGGGGCTACGACGCGGCGCCCACGGTCGAGTTGCCTTCGACCAAAGCCGGTTCGACGGCGGACGGCGCCCCGGCGGCGTCGCCGGCTGTCGCGCCCAACTCGCTGGGCGAGGCTCCGCCGTACATCCCACAAGCCGCCGCGCACGATAACGGCAGCGCGCCGCCCTACGAATCGCCCCAGGTCGGTCCGCAATCGGGGGCCGCGGCCGGCAATGTGCCGCCAGGAAAGTATCCGGAAGGCGCGCCCGACGCGCGGAATCTCGACACGCGCTATCCGTCGACGGGCCTCTCGCCCGAAGCATCCCCTGGGCTTCCGACCGGCGCAGCGCCGCTCGGCCTGAGCCCCACCTCCGCGGAGACTTCGCCGACAAGCTACGCCCCCGCCATAACGGGCGATCCGCACGCCGAGTTCGAGGCCGGCTTCAAGGCCGCGCAGAGTATGCTCGAGCAAGGCAAGATGGACGACGCGCTACGTGCTTTGTCGGCCTGGTACGACGACGGCCGGCTTTCGCCCGCCGAGCAAGAGTCGCTGTTGGAAATGCTCAATCAACTGGCTGGAACGGTGATCTACTCGAAAGAGCATTTGCTCGAGCCGGCCTACGAAGTGCAGCCGGGCGACACGCTCGACCGCATCGGCGAAAAGTACAAAGTACCCTATCAATTGCTGGCTAAGATCAACGCCGTCGAGGACCCTTACCGCCTGCGAGCGGGCGACAAGCTGAAAGTGGTTCAAGGGCCTTTCGACGCGGTCGTCGACTTGAAGTCGAAGCAGTTGACGCTGGTGCTCGACGGTCGCTACGCGGGAAGGTTTCCCGTTGGCGTGGGCGCCGACCAGAGCACGCCCGAAGGCGACCTCACGGTGCAGAACAAGATCCCGAATCCGACGTACTATGGCCCCGAACGGATGATCGATGCCGACGATCCTGCCAATCCACTTGGCGAGCGCTGGCTCGACCTGGGCAACCGCCTGGGCATCCACGGCACGAACGACGCCGCCAGCATCGGCGCGGCCGAATCGCGGGGTTGCATCCGCCTCAGCGCGAAGGACGTGGAGGACGTGTACGATATCCTTACCGTCGGCTCCCGGGTGATTGTCCGGAAGTAAGTCAATGCTCGTAGTGACCCGATTTATCGGGTCCTGAGAGCGTGTGAAGAAATGGGGACTGGCTCCGACCGACATCCGCTTCCCGGCTGAGAACCGGCGTCCGCGAGGTGCCTGTCCCCATTTATTCACAACCTCTGAGAAGTCCACTACGACGATGCGCGAGCACCGGGCGAGTTAGCATGCGGCCGGACCGCATGAATGCGGTCACTACGAACGGCACGATCGCTCCCCACTGGTCGTCTCTTCGCCCAGGTGGTATAGGTGCGTTTTCGCAATGCCGACGCCCCACCGGAGCGCAACCCCGTGTACGACCGCCAGCAGCTCATCGAATTGATCCGCGCCCGGGCACTCAAGTTCGGCGACTTCACCTTGGCCTCGGGCAAGAAGGCGACGTATTACCTCGACACCAAACAGGTCACGCTCGACTCGACCGGCGCTCGGCTGATCGGCGAAGGGATTCTCGACCTGCTGGGCGCGAGCCTACCCAAGGCCGTCGGCGGCATGTCGATCGGGGCCGATCCCATCACGGGGGCCGTGGTGACCCTGGCCGGAGTTCGCGGCCTGCCGCTCTTGGGGTTCATGGTTCGCAAGGAGCCCAAGGGGCACGGCACCAACCGCTACATCGAAGGGCCCGTGCAGCCGGGGGACGAAGTCGTTGTCGTCGAGGACGTGGTGACCACGGGCGGGTCGTCGATTCTGGCCATCGAGCGCGCCCTCGAGTTCGGCATGCAGGTGAGCCGCGTCGTGGCGATTGTCGATCGAATGGAAGGAGGCGCTGCCGCATTCGCCGAGCGCGGCGTGAAGCTGGAATGCCTGCTCACGATTCGCGATTTCGGCATCGAGCCGCCGGCGTAATCCGCCGGCGAGAATTGTGGGGCGGGCGTCTCGCCCGCCTTGGACATTTGTTTGCTTGACGTTGAGAAGGCGGGCGAGACGCCCGCCCCCACAATAATTCCCTCGCCCCGCTTCGACATGGAAACGTCGCTTCATCGCCAGCTCAAGGAGCGCTATGCTGGGGAAAACGCGCGCACCGAAGCAAAATTGGGCCGCTATCGCATCGACGTGCTGGTCGAGGACGAGCTGATCGAGATCCAGCACGGCTCTCTGGCTGCGATCCGCGATAAGATCCGCGATTTGCTCACCGGGCATCGTGTGCGCGTCGTTAAGCCGATCGTCGCCAGCAAGTTGCTCATCAAGCGCGGCCGGCGAGGAGGCCGCGTCGTCGAGCGCCGCCGCAGCCCCAAGCGGGGCACACTGTTGGACCTGTTCGGCGAGCTGGTCTATTTCACGCGCGTCTTTCCGCACCCCAACCTCACGCTCGAAGCGTTATTGGTTGACGTGGAGGAAGAGCGCCATCCCGGCCACGGCCGCCGGCGACGCTGGCGCAAGAGCGATCACGTGGTGGCCGATCAGCGGTTAGTCGAAGTACACGGAAGTCTCGAACTGCGCGTCGCGGCCGACTTACGGTTACTCGCCCCCTGCGAACTGCCGGCAACGTTTGACACTGGGCACCTGGCCGCGGGACTGGACGTCCATCGCTCCGTCGCGCAGCGGATCGCTTACTGTTATCGTCTGATGGGCACTGCGCGCCAGGTTGGCAAACGGGGCAACGCCGTGCAATACGAGTTCACCGAAACTCCGCGACCCGCGCGGAAGCGCCGCGTGGCGTAAGCGGGTGCGCTCGTAGTGACCCGATTTATCGGGTCCGGAAATATCAGGACGTGCGACGCGGCAACATCCCTTCCGCCGCGCTACGCGAACTAGCCTGCACCCGGACCGCATGAATGCGGTCACTACGAACGACGGCAGTGGCCACTACGATATCAGAGCGTGCCACCCTGGGCGCCGTCGCTGAGCACCTCACGCAACAGCGTCGAGTAATCCTCGTACGGCGTGAGATCGGGCGGGCCGGCAGCGTGGCGATAGGCGGCTTCGCTGGGGCGTGCGGTCAGCGCTACCAGCGTCGACGAGACGGTGCCCCGGTTGTCGCCGCGCAACACGATTGTCGTCCCTCGAACGGGATCGGGGCCGGTCGCACAGACGCGCGCGGCGACTTTCAAGAAATCGCCGCTGGTGGCCATCGGTTGCGCCGAGAACAGTTCGCGAGCGAAACGCTGCCGGGTGTCGCGCGGGTCGTCCATGTCGCCATTGGTCAGCAGATGCAAACCCGAGGTGAGCGGCAACATCTCCAAGCGGTCGCCGCCATGCACGACATAGCCCGACATCGCGTCGAGCGTTACATAATTTGCGCCGGCATAGCGTCGGCTGGCCAGTTCGGTCTCGGCCAGGCGACTGGCCTCGGCGGCCGTGCGGCAATTCAGCAGCTCGCGACAGAGGGCGCCCCGCGACCGCGGTTGCTCGGGCAGCGACGATTTCTTGCGATTGGTGACCGCTACCAACAGCCCGAATTCGTTCACGCCCAGCCAGGTGCCGCCGGCCCGCTGGTCCAAACCGCACAACACGCCCGGCCGGCCCGGCTGGATGTGTGGCGGGAGGCTCGCTCGCTCGAAATACTCCTCGCGGTTGGCCGCCACCAAGATGGGGGCCTCGGCAAGTATCTGAAAGTGGATCGCTAGCAAGCACATAGGGTGCTGTATTATACCTCGCTGGCGACTCCCTTGGACGGGCTTGTGAATCCGCACGGAAACCCGTAGGCTTTTGGCTACTCCTCCTTCACTCGCACGACCGCACGTTGACCCAACGCAATGGCAGGCACGGATTACGGAAAAAGCGTGCGCCTGGCGGTCATCGGGGCCGGGGCTGTCAGCGACTACCACCATGTGCCGGGCATGCGGCTGGACCCTCGTACACGTCTGGTGGCCGCCTGCGACGCCGACCCGGCCCTGCTCGATCGCCGTCAAAAGGACTGGGGCGTCGATCGCGTGACCACCGACTATCGGGCGATCTGCGCCGACCCGGAGGTCGACGCCGTGATCATCGCCACGCCCAACTTTACGCATCGCGACATTGCCGTCGCGGCCGCCGAAGCCGGCAAGCACGTGATGTGCGAAAAGCCGCTCGGTCTTAACGCCGGCGAGGTCCAGCAGATGCGCGATTCCGCCGACGCGGCCGGTGTCGTCCACATGACGGCCTTCACCTACCGCTTTGCACCGGCGATGCGGTACCTGAAGCATCTGGTGTCCAGCGGCGGGCTCGGCGAGCCGCGGCATTTTCGCTCGCAGCGGTTTCTGGACTGGCCAGAAACGAGCTGGGGCTGGCGACAATACAAGGACAAGGCCGGCGCAGGCGACCTGTTCGACATGACGATCCATCGCATCGATTTTGCCCTCGACCTGCTGGGTCCGCTCGCGCGGGTCTCCGGCGCGGTGGCACGTTTCGCGCCGCGCACTCAGTCGACCGATGGCAAGCCCTGCCCACCGTCGGACGTCGACGATTGGTCGTGCCTGATGGGTGAATTCCGTGGTGGCGCCGTGGGCGTGTGGGAGGGCACCACGCTGGCCAAAGGCTACCATCGCGACGGCTTTGGGCACGAGTGGGCCGAAGTGAACGGATCCGAAGGCTCGGCCGTTTACCGGCTGCACGAACCGAATACGATACTGCTGGGACGCACGGGGCACGATCTGGCGCCGGTTGATGTACCGGCCGAGTTTCTCAAGCCTGCGGGCAGCCCTCGCGATCCGCGCGAAGGGAAGCCGGCTACGGTGTTCCGCTACGATCTGATGTGGGAATTCGTTTCGGCGATCGTCGAGAAGCGGCAGGCCGTGCCGAGTTTTCACGAGGGGCTGCAAGCCCAGATCGTGGCCGATGCCGTGCTCGAGTCGTACCGCGACCGGCGTTGGGTTGAATTGAAGAATTGAATTGAAGTATGGAGTTCGCGGACTGCCCAGAGAAATTAAGTAAAGCTGATTCAGAATTGAGTTTGGGTGCCACTGCTGGCTTGTCCAGCAGTGCGACGCACGAGAAAACACTGCTAGACGAGCTAGCAGTGGCACACACAACATGCCGGAACTCGGTCTTGAAACCGGTTCGAGCAAAAAGCGTCAGAGAGAGTAGGCAGGCGAGATTATGGCGATTGGCGATACGAGTGACAATTCGCGCTATCCCGTACGCAAACTCATGGGCGTGCAGGTGCTGGCTATTGGCAGTTGCGTGCCCGACGTGGTCGTGACAAACGAAGATCTGCAAGCCAAGCACGGCTTCGATCCCGAATGGATTGTGCAGCGGACGGGCATTCGCGAACGGCGGCACGCGCCGCCTGGAGTCGCTTCGAGCGACCTGGCCGTGACCGCCTCGCAGCAGTGCATGCAGCGGGCCGGCGTGCAGGCGGCCGATATCGACCTGCTGATCGTGGGCACCTTCACGCCCGACATGACGCTCCCTTCGGCGGCTTGCCTGGTGCAGGACCGGCTCGGTCTTCGGGCGCCGGCGGTCGACATGTCGGCCGGCTGCGCGGGCTTTGTCTACTCGCTGGTGACCGCGGCTCAGTACGTAGCCACCGGGTGCAGCAAGCTGGCGCTGGTGGTGGGCGTGGATTGCACGTCGAAGATACTTGACCCCAAAGATCAGCGGACGTTTCCGCTGTTCGGCGACGGCGCGGGCGCGGTGCTCTTATCCGCGGGCAGCGCCGATCAAGGTTTGGTGTCGTACCAGTTGGGATCCGATGGTGCGGGCGCGGTGCTCTTGAATCGACCGGTGTGCGGATCGAAGCTGCCGCCCACCGAGGAATTGATCCGCGAAGGGATGCACTACGCCAAGATGGACGGTCGGGCCGTATTCAAATGGGCCGTGCGCGTGGTCGACGATTCGGTCCGCAGCGTGCTCCGCGGGGCCGGCATGTCGTCGCACGAGCTCGATCTCATCGTACTGCACCAGGCCAACGTGCGGATCATCGACGCCGCGGTCGACATGCTGGAACTCGACCGCGAGAAGCTCGTGATCAACTTGGATCGCTACGGCAACACCTCGGGCGGCAGCGTGCCCTTGGCTCTGGATGAAGCCTTTCAGCAGGGACGCGTTCATCGCGGCGACAATATCCTGCTCAGTGGATTTGGCGCGGGCCTGGCTTGGGGGACGGCGATCCTGCGCTGGTAAGCGGAACCCAGGGAAGTCTGCCAGGCCAGGCGGTCAAGTGTGCCATGCCTTCACCGGCGCTAGCCGGGGTAGGCATGCCTGCAGTTCGCCGCTACGCAGCATGCGTACCCGGGCTAGCGCCCGTGAAGGCATGGCACCCCGATGGTAATATGCTGCTCGTGGGTAACTGATTCACACACCCTCACTACTCAAATCCCGAACGAGTCCTACCTTTCCATGTCCAAAGTCAAGCATTTGCCGCGACGCGACCAGGTCAAGCCTGCCGACCAGTGGGACCTTGCGAGCCTATTTCCCGACGACGCGTCGTGGGAACCAGCGTTCACAAAGTGGGAAAAACGTATCGGCGGCTATCGTCGCTTCCAAGGCAAGCTGGGCACGAGCGCGAAGGCGCTGGCTGCTTGCCTGAAGTTCGACGCGGATTTTGACCGTGACGGCGAACGGCTCGGCACGTACGCATTCCTCAAGACAGCCGAGGACACGGCCAACAGCACGTATCAGCGGATGCAGGGCCGGTATCACAACGCCGCCAGCCGGGCCGGACAAGCGGCCAGCTACATCCGGCCCGAGATCCTGGCCATCTCCGCGCCCAAGATGAGGAAATATCTGGCAGCGAAGGAGCTCGCGCCCTATCGCCTATTGCTCGAGCGACTGCTGCGCTACAAGCCGCACACGCTGACCGCAGGCGAAGAAAAGCTGCTGGCCATGCAGAGCGAAATGGCCTCGGCGGCCGGGCAGATCTTTCGGCAGTTGAACAACGCCGATCTCAAATTCGGCACGATCGAGAACGACAAGGGCGAGACGATCGAGCTCAGCCACGGCACGTTTTCGGCGATGCTGCACGCACCCAAGCGGAGCGTGCGGCAAGCCGCGTTCCAGCAGTACTACCGGCAGTTCGCCGCGCACGAGAATACGCTGGCCGCGACGCTGGCCGGCTCGATTCAGCGTGACGTGTATTACGCCAAGGCCCGTGACTACAAGGGGGCCTTGGCGGGCGCGTTGTTTCCCGACAACGTCCCGCAAACGGTCTACGACAACTTAATCGCCGCGGTCCGCCGCAACCTGCCGGCCCTGCATGGGTATTACGAATTGCGGCGGCGGAAGATGAAGCTCAAGGACATCCATCACTACGACACGTACGTGCCGATTCTCAGCGAATTGGAATCGCGACACACGTGGGACGACGCCGTGAAGGCCGTCGTTTCCGCGCTCGCGCCCTTGGGAAGTGAATACTGCGACGTGCTGTCCGCGGGCCTGACGGGCCGCTGGTGCGATCGCTACGAGAATCAGGGCAAGCAGAGCGGCGCATTCAGTTCCGGGTCGTTCGACGGCGAGCCGTTCATCCTGATGAACTATCAGAGCGACGTGCTCGATCACGTGTTCACGCTGGCCCACGAGGCGGGCCACTCGATGCACTCGTACTATTCAGCCAAGACACAGCCATTTCAATACTACAACTACACGATCTTCGTCGCCGAGGTGGCCAGCACGTTCAATGAGCAGCTACTGAGCAAGCATCTGATGGCCAACGCTGGCAGCGACCGCGAGCGGGCCTTTCTGATCAATCGCGAAATCGATTCCATCCGGGCCACGATCTTGCGACAGACGATGTTCGCCGAGTTCGAGAAGATCACGCACGCGCTGGCCGAAGCAAACGAGCCGTTGACTGTCGAGCGGTTCAAGAGCGTCTATCGCGAGCTGCTGGAAGCCTACTTTGGGCCGGACTTCACTCTCGACCCCGAGCTTTCGCTGGAGTGCTTTCGCATCCCGCACTTTTACAACGCCTTTTACGTCTACAAATACGCCACCGGCTTATCGGCGGCGATCGCATTGGCCGAGCGCGTCACCAAAGGCGGCCCGCGCGAACTGGCCGCCTATCTCAACTTTCTCAAAGGCGGCTGCTCGAAGGACCCGTTGGATCTGCTGCGCGACGCGGGCGTCGACATGCGGAAGCCCGAACCGGTCGATACCGCACTGGCTTATTTCGGGCGACTGGTGAAGGAGCTGGATGAGCTGTTGTAGGAAGGCGGAGGGCGGAAAGCCGATTGTGGATTGGTGAGAGTGTGTGAATCAATTGCCCATGAGAAGAAAATCGCCATCGGGGTGCCATGCCTTCACGGGCGCTAGCCCGGGTAGGCATGCTGCGTTGCGGCGAACTGCAGGCATGCTTACCCGACGCAGGCGTCGTGAAAGCATGGCACCCGGCGGAAAGCCGATTGTGGACTATGGTGCGTTGCTTCACCGCTTTTCGATCAGCGTGTGGTAGCCCATTTCTTGCTGTTCTTTGGTCGGCGGCGTCATGAGCTGGCGGATGGCGTCGAACACTGCGGCGAATTGCTTGTCGTAATTTTGCTCCAACTCGTCGAGCCTGCGGGAAAGATCCTTGTGCGACGCGAGCAACTCGCGCAGTCGGACAAAGGCCCGCATGATCTCGATGTTCACCTGCACCGCACGCGGGCTGCGCAGGACGCTGGAGAGCATGGCGACGCCCTGTTCGGTGAAGACATACGGAGCGTAACGGCGACCACCGTATGTGGGCAAACTTGAGGTCACAATTTGTGACCTCAAGTTTGCAACCTCTTTTGCCGTAAGCTGATACGCGAAGTCGCCCTGGAACCGATCTCGGTTTCGTTTGACCGCTTGAACGAGCTGCTTCGTCTCCACCCCGTACAGCGCCGCCAGGTCCGCGTCGAGCATTACCTTCTGCCCACGGATCATCAGAATCGACCGTTCGATCTGTTCGACGGCGATCGCTGCCCGCTTGCTTTTTGCCATGAATCTTGCCCTGACGAATGACTCGGATGCCAACGGGTTGAATGTCTTGTTATCGACCGACCAATAGTAGCAATCCGGGAGCTTCCATACCATACTGGGGCGCACCGGCTCTTGGGATCAAACAATCGGTTTCGACTACGACATCAATTCCCGCTCAAAGGCGTCTTCAACCATGCAACTCGGACTCGTCACGTACATGTGGGGCGCCGATTGGGACCTGCCCACGTTGATCAAGAACTGCCAGCTCACGGGCTTCGCGGGCGTCGAGCCGCGGACGACGCACAAGCACGGCATCGAGCCCACGCTTTCGCCCGACGAACGAAAGACCGTGGCCAAGCGCTTTGCCGATAGCGGCGTGCAGTTAGTTGGATTGGGCACGGCCTGCGAGTATCACTCGCCCGATCCCGCCGTGCTGAAGAAGAACATCGAAGAGACGAAGGCCTTCATCAAGCTCTGCCACGATTGCGGCGGCACGGGCGTGAAAGTCCGGCCCAATGGCCTGCCCAAGGATGTGCCGGTGCAAAAGACGCTCGAGCAAATCGGCCGCGCGCTGGGCGAGCTGGCGGCGTTCGGCGAAGGCTACGGTATCGTCATTCGCCTGGAAGTTCACGGAAAGGGCACCGATCTGCTGCCCAACGTCAAGACGATCATGGACGCGGCCGGGCACAAGGGTGCACTGGTCTGCTGGAACTGCAACGACACCGACACGTCGGGCAAGGGTCTGGAATACAACTTCAATCTGGTGAAGGACCGCCTGGGCACGATCCACATCCACGACCTGATCAGCAAGTATCCTTGGGTGCAGTTGTTCGCGTTGCTCAAGGGCGCGAATTTCGACGGCTGGACGCTGTTGGAAGAAGGCAGCACGACGAGCGACCCCATCCGCGTGATGAAGTACTATCGCCTGCTATGGGAGCGGATGACGGCGTGAGGCGGAGCAGTTGGGGGGACGGGCGTCTCGCCCGTCAGCCGTCATTTGGGTAGCCGTCATTTGGGATCAAGGCGGGCGAGACGCCCGCCCCACATATTACGTTCCCAGCGCCGAGCGGAACCGCGCGATCTGCTCGGCCATTGGCCCGGGCGGAAGGAGTTCGTAGTCCTTCACGCGATCGACTGCCAACACGACGAATCGCGGCCCGGGCAAGGCCAAAATCTCAGCGGCGCGCATGCACCATGCATTCAAGTCGTCGAAGGCCGCGACGCTCGTAAAACCCGCGGCCCGTGCCAGCCCCGCAAAATCCGTCCGTGCCGCGCTGCCGGCCGTTGGTTGCCCGCCGGTGACTTCGTACACGCCATTGTCGAGCACGATCAGCGTCAGATTCTTCACTCCGCTGGCGACAATCGTTACCAGACAGCCCAAGTTCATCAGCGTGCAACCATCGCCATTAAACGCGATCACCTCGCGCGCCGGCTGAGCCAGCGCTAGCCCCAGCCCTAGCATGGGGGCCTGTCCCATCGCCGAGGGAACGTAGTGAAAATCGAGCGCATGCCGCGAGAGCTTGGGCCACTCGCGGGCCGTGCCCATCGTGGTGACCACGATCTGCTCGCGGCGCAAGTCCGCCAGGACTTGCAGCGCGGGCACCAGCGGCATGCGTCGGGTTGGGGTCATCGATTGTCTCTCGACCGTATTTTGGGTGGCACGTCCCTGAGCGCAGCGAAGGGCGTGGTGAATCGTCGCTTTGTCATGCCGCTGAAGGCGTCTGGAACCTTTCGCTGAATGAACGTTTCCTGATGGCACGCTAAGTCGCAGCGAAAGGTTCCAGACACCGCCGTTACCCTCGCCCCTCGGCCACGAGCACCACGCCCGGCGTACCTGCGGCCTGGCACGCGCGGTAGTGCTCGCCGAGCCGCGGCATGGTTTCGGGTGAATCGATCAACACGTAATCCAGCCCCCAGGCCCGCAAGACCGGCTCAGTGAACCGCTTGGCCGTGTCGGGCGAATTCTCCACCAGGTAGCTGCGGTAACCAATCACAGCGAACAAGGGCAGCCGCAGATCGAACAGCACATTGCGCAGGGCGTCGCCCGACTCGAACATACCTGTGTTCTGAATCACGACCAGCGGTCGCTGCCCGCCCAAGTGCAAGCCCGCGGCCACGGCCCAAGCTTCCCCCTCGCGGCAAACGCGCACCAGCTTGAGCGACGGCGTAGCCAAGATCGCCGCTTCCCACGGCCCCAGCGCCGAGTCGGGCAACCACACCACGTGAGTAATTCCCACATCGGCGAGCAGGGCGGCGATTTGTGGACCGGGGAGCAGCATGATCTCGACTGCGGATTTCGGATTGTGGATTGTAGAAACGCTACAGAGAATAGTCAGAATAGCCTGAAAGTCCGTTAGCCGCCCCGCTCGCGGGGCGCTTCGCCGCACACCAAGCTCACGGCCCACCCGGCACGGGTTTCGGCGTCGTGATCCACAGCAGCGGCTTGCCGGCGTCGTCCTCGCGCCATTCGTCCCTTAGTTTCGCCGCTGTCATGATTTTTCGCAACGTGAAGTCGTAGGTCGTGCGCTTCGCCGGCAGCGTTATTTTGGCCGTGGCCATATCGATCTTGTAGTGCGCGAGCGCCCTGCGATCGAGCAAAACGGGCACGTTCAGCCGCTCGGTCACCGCGGCCAATGCTTGCGAGGTGGGCACGTCTTGCAGTTCGACATTGAGAAACTCGAACAAGCCCGGCAGCACGTCGCGCTTCGGTACTTTGAGCGGACGCCCGACGGGCCAGGCCTCTTGTCCGCCGCGCTGGGCCGTGACCGTGTAGGCAACTTGCCGTCGTGCGTCCAGCGTGGGCGCAAGCGCCATGCCCTCTTGCTCCAGGGCATAGGCCAACGCCGTGCCGCGCGCCATGCCTTTTAATTCGGTCTCTAACGGTTGCGCGGCTCGCAGTCGGGTCGCCGCCGAGGAATCGGCAGAGAGCGCGAACTTCAGCCCGCCGCCGACGCGGGTGAGCATGTCGTTGAGCTTGATGCCCTTGGTCGAAAAATCGATGGGGCGTGCCAGGTCTTCGCCAATGGCCGTCAGTTGCTGCTGGCTGAGGCCAAATGCCAGGCGTGGCCCGCCCGCGGCCCGCTCCGCTCCCTCGGTGCGCAACAATTCGAACCATTTGGCCAGCCGGTCGCGGTCGCGCGAGCTGAATTTTCCGCCGGGAAGTTGCAGCTCGTCTTTGGCCGTCAACGTGCCAATAACCTTGTAGCTCGGGTTGGCGTCGCTGCCAATCTTTTCAATCGCGGGCTTTTCGCCGGCGCGAGCGGAGCGAATCTGCAGATTGTCGACTTTCAGCTCGGTCAAGAGTTGAAACCAGCGCTGCGAGCTCGTGGCCGGGAAGCCCTGGGTGGTTCCCAGCTCCATGTCAATGCGCGGCGCAGCCGCTAGTTCGGCGGCAGTTGCCAGCGCGACAACAACCGCGAGTGAGATAATCGCTGTACGCAACAGAAAAAGGGGACTGGTCCAATAATCAAATCGCGGTGTGCGCCAGCCCACAATCGCTGCGATTATTGGACCTGTCCCCTTTTTCCCGCACAGTGCGAACATGATTTTCACTCGACGCGCCAAGGTGACTCGTGAAAGCCGAAAGCAAAGCAACTAGCGATCTCGCGCCGCAATGCGGCTGCACTCAGCGAGTATAGCATTTGTTGTCGGGCGGCACGGCCAATGGAACGGTGTCTGGAACCTTTGACCGCAACCCGTTCACAATCGCAACGGCGCTGGCGGTCAAAGGTTCCTGACACCCTCGTGTCCTTTGCCGAGCGCGAAAAAGAGCGTGAAAAATGGGACAGGTCCAATAATCATTGCGCCGGTTGCGAAATCGCAGGCCGGGTTGTGATTATTGGACCAGTCCCCTTTTTCTTTCACGCGGCTTTCTGGCACAATGACAGCCGGTGTCTGGAACCTTTGACCGCCACCCGTCGTCCATCGCGCCAAGCGCATTCGGTCAAAGGTTCCTGACACCTTGCATTCCGCAAATCACCGCGCACAGGAACACTCCGCATGTCACGTCCGGTCACGCTGTTCACGGGTCAATGGGCCGATCTCAAGCTCGAAGACCTTGCTCGCAAGGCCAACGAGTTCGGTTACCAAGGATTGGAGCTGGCTTGCTGGGGCGACCATTTTGACGTTGCCAAGGCCTTGTCCGATCCCGGCTATTGCGCCGCCCAGCGCGATCTGCTCGAACGGCACGACCTGCAACTGCACGCCATCAGCACGCACCTGGTGGGCCAGGCCGTGCTCGATGTGATCGACGCGCGCCACAAAGCGATCCTGCCGCCGCACGTCTGGGGCGATGGCAAGCCGGCCGGCGTGAACGCCCGCGCGGCGGAGGAGTTGAAGAACACAGCCCGCGCGGCGCAGAAGCTGGGCGTGGGCGTGGTGAACGGCTTTACGGGCTCGAGCATTTGGCACTTGCTGTATTCGTTCCCGCCCGTGCCGCCGGAAATGATCGACGCCGGCTACCAGTTGCTGGCCGAGCGGTTCAATCCGATTCTCGACGTGTTCGAGGAGTGCGGCGTGCGGTTTGCGTTGGAAGTGCATCCGACCGAAATTGCTTTCGACCTCTACACGGCCGAGCGGACGCTCGCCGCGCTCGATCGTCGCGAGGAGTTCGGCTTCAATTTCGATCCCAGCCACTTGATTTGGCAGGGCGTCGATCCGGTCGAGTTTCTGCGGGCCTTCCCCGATCGCATTTACCACGTGCATGTGAAGGACGCGATCGTCACGCTCAACGGCCGCACCGGCATCCTGGCCAGCCATCTGAATTTCGGCGACCCGCGCCGCGGCTGGGAATTCCGCTCGCCAGGCCGCGGCGGCGTGAATTTCGAAGAGATCATCCGCGCCCTGAACGTGATCGGCTACGAAGGGCCCTTGTCGGTCGAATGGGAGGACGTGGGCATGGACCGCGAAGCAGGCGCAAAGGAAGCCGCCGAGTTCGTCAAACGGCTGGACTTCACGCCCAGCCAGGTGGCATTTGACGCGGCGTTTTCGCGGGAGTGAGGGACCTCGCATAAGTTGTGGGCCTCTTCGACCTACCTCCACAGTTCTCGCCCGCGCAGTACTAATAACATTGAATGTCGGCGCGACTTACGCCGATTTGGCATCCTGATTTTCCCTAGCCCAGGCATTCATGCCTGGGAAATCAGTCTCGTACGGCTTCGTTGTAAACGCCCTTCACGGCGGAGAGGCCTTGGTCTGTCTAGGCCCGCTGAAGCGGGCAGACAACTACCTTATTTGGCGACGGCAACCCAGGCATGAATGCCTTGGCTAGGGAAAAATGGCGATCAATTCATACGCAACTGTCCCAGAGACTTACCTGGAAGTTGCTCGCCCCGTGTTACACTAAAGGGACCGTCCCTTGGAACCAGTTTCGCCCCTCTCGGCACCATTGCTCGAATGCAAGCCACCGGCATTTCGCTCCCTCGATTACGGCCTCCGCAGTTGAGGCTCGGTGCTTGCCTCCGCGTCTCCGTGCCTCCGTGGTTCATTCTCCTTGGATTGCTGATGGCGGTGCCCGCACGGGGCCGCGAAATTGACCAGTCGGGTGTCCCGCTGGCATCAGCCAATTTAAGCAAACAGTACGCGGCGCAGCTCGCCGAACTGGCATCCTGGTGCGATCAACAAGGCCTCAAGAATGAAGACGAAACCGCGAAAAACTGGCTGCCGCCCGATGATCCGCTACGACTTTTTGTCGCCATCGCGAAGGATTCGCCGGTGAATAGCGGCGAGAAACCCAGCGCCACCGCGCCATCCAAAGGCGCGCAGCCGAAGGCCACGCAGGCAGAATCCACGGAATTTCAAGAACGGTTCACCAAACTGCGCAGGACCCAAGCAGCGGCACTGTTCGATCTGGCCACCAAGGCCGCGGCCAATCGGCAACCGCGCGAGGCCCTGGCACTCGTGTCGCAAGTGCTGCGAGAAGATCCCGATCATGCCGAAGCGCGGCGGATCATGGGCTACCAGCGGCAAGGCGATCGCTGGCTCACGGCCTTCGAGATCCGCAAAGCTCGCGACGGGCACGTCTGGGACGATCGCTTCGGCTGGCTGCCGCGGGAGCATGTCGCGCGGTATGAAAAAGGGGAGCGTTACTATGCCGGCGGTTGGCGAAGCGCGGCCGACGACGCCAAGGCCCATGCCGACATTCGCAATCCTTGGGCAATCGGCACCGAGCATTACCTCGTCCGCACGAATCACAGCCTGGAGGAAGGCGTGCGGTTGGCGGCCCGCTTGGAGCGGCTGTACGCGATTTGGGACCAGGTGTTCTTGGGCTTTGTCGCGACCGACGAGCAGCTTGCCCGCCGTTTCGCAGGCCGCGCCGGCCAGGCTGCCGAGCCTCGGCGACACAAGGTCGTCTACTATCGCAACCGAGATGAGTACGTCCGCGCGCTCCAGAAAGAGCAGCCCAACATCGGCATCACCAGCGGCTACTATTGGGGCGACAAGCGCGAGGCGTACTTCTTTGCCGGCGCAGAGGCCGACGACAGCAATCTGTTTCACGAGGCGACGCACCAGTTGTTCAGCGAGACGCGGCCCGTCGTGCGCGACATCGGCCGCGAGGCCAACTTCTGGATGATCGAAGGCGTGGCTTGCTACATGGAGTCGCTGCAACTGCGCGACGGCTGGTCGTCGCTGGGCGGGGCCGAAGCAGTCCGACTGCGAGACGCCCGGCATCGGCTGCTCGAGGACAAGTTCTATGTGCCGCTGGCCGAGTTCACCGGCTATGGTATGGAACGCGTACAGCACGACGAGCGGATCGCCATGCTCTACAGCCAGGCCTCGGGCCTGATGCACTTTCTGATGCACTACGACAAAGGCCGTTACCGAGACGCGGTCGTGCCGTACCTGGCGGCGATCTACACCGGCCGAGATCAACCGAGCACGCTGGCCGAGTTGACGGGGGCCCGTTATGAGGATCTCGACCGGCAGTATCGCGAGTTTTTGCAGAGTGTGCCGTGATGATGCTGTATTTCGCTGCAAAGAATCGCTCCGCTTCGCGTCGCGGCTAACCGCTTATTCCAGACTCTCCAATCCCAATCCCCGAATCCCGATTCCCGAACCCCTTGCTGCCATGCGCCCCTGGAAACTTGCTGAAACCAACTACGCGTATGTGAAGGAGCACGCCTTTGAAGTGGCCGTGCTGCCGCTGGGGGCGACCGAACCGCACAATCTGCACTTGCCTTACGGCACCGACACGATGGAGGGGGACACGATCGGCGAGGCCCTCTGTGCGGCGGCCCACGAGCGCGGCGCGAAAGTCGTTCTGCTGCCTACGATGCCCTACGGCACGGAAACCAACCAGATGGCCTTTCCGCTGGCCCCCTCGACGCTGGCCGCGGTCATCCGCGACCTGGTCGAGTCGCTCGCCCAGCACGGCATTCGCAAGGTCGTGCTGCTGAACAGTCACGGCGGCAACGATCTGAAGCCCGTGCTGCGCGAACTGTACGGCCGCACGTCGGCGCATTTATTCTTGTGCAACTGGTATCGCGTGCTGGCGGACGTATATGGAGAGATTTTCGAGCGGCCCGACGACCATGCGGGCGAGATGGAAACGTCGCTGATCCTGGCTTACTTTCCGCATTTAGTGGCGCAGGACGAACACGGCAAGCTGCTGGCCGATGACGGAGCCATCGCGGACACGCGGTTCGAGGCAGTCAACCGCGGCTGGGTCTCGATCACGCGCCCCTGGCACTTGCTCACAACCAACAGCGGAGCGGGCAACCCGCACGCCGCCAGCGCGGACAAGGGACGACAACTGGTTGCGCGGTTGGTCGAGCGCTTGGCGGGCTTCCTGGTGGAGCTATCGGCAACCAAGCTCGACGAGCGATTTCCGTTTTGAGCGACCCCAGCCACCCAGTGACATTTTTGCGAATCATTCAGGTTCGATTCGTTCTTCGTGGGGGTTTGGTTCGCGGGAAATTTTCAACTACACTAAACGCTGCTGTCCCGCTACGATCAACTCTCGACCCGCTGGCGTTCCCGCCCATTCGTCCCCGCCACGCAATTGCTTCAAGAGTATTTCCGCGATGACTTTTCCGCTCCCCCGTTCCACCGTCGTTCGCACGTCGCCCTGGTCGTTGTTCTCACAAGGATCGCTGCGGCGGTTGGTAAGGCTACTCGCAACGGCATTGCTGCTTTTGGGGACGGTTTCACAGCCGACGCCGGTCCTCGCCGAGCACGTCAAGCAAATGCAAGCCGAGGCCATCTCACAGGGTCGCGCCCCTTGGGGCTACTGGGGCACGGATCCCGAGAAGTACACGGGCTGGTCGAGCCATTCCAATCGTTTGATTCCTGTCTACACCTTCGGCATGTCGTTGGATGCGGTGGCCGGCGCGAATAGCATCTATCGCGATGCCAAGCGGATCGAGCAGCTTTATGGCCGTCTGCCCGAGGGCACGCTTAACCCGGCGGCCCAATACTTTGATCAGACCGATGTCTGTCGGTTGCAGCAGGCGGCCGCCGCCGCGGGTAAGAAGTACATTATTCTCGTCGTCTTCGATGGCATGGATTGGCAAACCACGTGGGCCGCGGCGATCCACAACTCGGGCAAGGTCGGCTATCGCGAGGCACGCGGCACGGGGCTGTACTTTCTCGATTATCGCGGCGTGGCGACCGAGTACGGTCTGGCCGTCACGTCTCCGCACAACGACGGCACCACCTGCGATATCGACGCCCAAACGCTCGTCAACCCTGGCGGCAAAACGCCCGGCGGTTACGACGCGCTCCTGGCCGGCCCCAATCCTTGGACGCCCGGCAGCGATCCGCTGTACCTCATCCGCAAGTCCCGTCCCCGGCACGATGCCATAACCGACTCGGCCGCTTCCGCGACTTCACTGTGCTCGGGTATCAAGACGTACAACGATTCGATCAATGTCGACCCGTGGGGGCGGCAAGTCGCGCCGGTCGGTCGACAGTTGCAGGCCAAGGGTTATGCCGTGGGCGTCGTGACCAGCGTGCCGATCAGCCATGCCACGCCCGCGAGCGCGTACTCGAACAACGTGTGGCGCGACGACTATCAGGACCTGGCTCGCGATCTGTTGGGGCTGCAATCGATCTCGCACCCGTCGGAGCCATTGTCCGGCGTCGATGTACTGCTGGGCGCGGGCTGGGGCGACGACATTACCAGCGATACGAAGCAAGGCCGCAACTTCGTGCCCGGCAACAAGTACCTTGCGACGGCCGACTTGCAAAAGATCGACGCTACCAAGGGGGGGCGGTATCGAGTCGTGCAGCGCACGGCCGGCGCCAACGGAACCAAGTTGCTCGCCGAGGCAGCCGACGACGCCGCCCACCGCGGGCAGCGGTTGTTCGGGTTCTTTGGCGGCAAGGCTGGACACCTGCCATTTCGCACGGCCGACGGAAATTTCGATCCGACCAATGGCGTCCGTCGCCTGGGCGAGAAATACTCTCCGGCCGATCTCGAGGAGAATCCAACGCTGGCTGACATGACCCGCGCGGCGCTCCAAGTGCTCGAGAAGAACCAGGGCGGCTTTTGGTTGATGGTTGAAGCCGGAGATGTCGATTGGGCCAATCACGACGACAACGTCGACACCTCGATTGGCGCGGTCACCAGCGGCGACAACGCCTTTCGGGCGATCACCCAATGGGCCGAAGCGGGCAAGTGCTGGGATCAAACGGCCGTGATCGTGACCTCCGACCACGGCCATTATCTGACGGTGACGCATCCGGAGGCGTTGCTGGACTCTACCGATCGGGCGAGTTCTGCCGGCAAATAATGTCGAATCCACGTCATTCCCGCGCGGGCGTGAATCCAGCGAAACGCAAGACCGGCATGCACCACGGGCCTTGCAACCGCCGCGCAAGCGTTTCTTCGGCGCTGCCCTCCCCGAGTCCCTGGATTCCCGCATTCGCGGGAATGACAGAGGGGATGCCGGATCCACACGGGGGGCTCCTTCCAACGGGAATCCCCGAATCGCCACAAATACGACAAATGGGGTTGACCTTTTTCAGTCGCCGGTGTACCAAGTACGGGTTACATGCTATCGTCAGCGGCGATTTTCCTTTTGGGAAAGGACCGCTGCGCCGTGAAGCCGTTTGTTTTTGCAGTACGTGTCCTTGAAGGACGTGTTTTTCCCGTAAGTGTTTTGGCCGATCCGCACGCTGTGTGGTTTTACGCTGTGTCGCCTCGATCGCCATTCATGCCTTTGGACCGAAGCGCCGGTCCCTTTCACTCGCGACCCCGAAAGTAATTGGTGGGTCGAAACGCCCTCGCACAGGAGATCTATGGTGGGCAAAAAGTTGTATGTTGGAAATTTGGCCTACAGCGTCAGCAGCTCGGATTTGGAGCAGTTGTTCGCAGCGCATGGCAATGTTCAGAGCGCACAGGTGATCGAAGATCGTGAGACCGGCCGCAGCAAGGGATTTGGCTTCGTCGAGATGGGCTCGGATCAAGACGCACAAACCGCGATCAACGCGCTCAACGGTTTTGAGAGCAATGGTCGTCCTCTGACCGTAAACGAAGCGAAGCCCCGCGAAGACCGCGGTGGTGGTGGCGGCGGATACGGCGGCGGCGGTGGTGGCGGCCGTGGTGGTCGCGGCGGTGGTGGTGGTGGTGGCGGCGGTCGCGGCGGTCGTTACTAACGGCTGATTCCGCGATTTGCTCGTCCTGCTGTACGCTTGTTAGGTAAATTGACGGCGCCCCGTTCGCATGGGGTGTTGTTTCTCCGAACGCATTCGGAGCGCGCATTTCATTGCGCGCTCCGGACGCGTCGATTCTCTTTGCTTGTCGCGCGAGCGCTGCTGGCTTCGCCAGCTCCAGCGGTCCGTGACGTCGCAAGATTGTTCCGCCCTAAAAGGGCGTTTACGACGACGTCTATCAGCGCTTTCCCAGGCATGAATGCCTGGGCTGGGGAAAAGCGTGCGCTGAAGTGAGCGAGCAAACGGCCACACAAAGTACGATCAGCACCCGTGTCCAGCGTTCGCGAATTGCTCGCAATGCCGATGTTTTTCTGCGCCGGTGTTGCGCCGTCATGCCAGCTCAGTGCTGGAACAAGAACTCGCGGTGGTTGATCAGCGCCCACAGCAAGTCTTCGGTTGCGGCACGGCGGTCCTTGGCCGTTGCCAGCGTCGCGCCGAGTTGCTTGCGTTCGGCCACGGTCGGATATCGGCTGAGCGTCGATAGAAAGCAGTCCTCTAGCAGGGCCGTGTCCGCTACGCCCGAGGACAACAGCCGCGCAAGCGAACCCTGCCGCGCGCGAATCTTGTCCTCGATCGTGTCGCCGCCGACCAATTCCAAGGCCTGCACCAGGTTCGAATCGCCGTCGCGCTCGCAGGCGCAGGCCAGCGACCGCGCCGGACGCCCAAACGCCGTAAGGAACACGTGCTTGTGCTCGCCGTCGGCCAGCTCGGCCGCCCGCAGACCGGCCGGAAATCCGCTGAACTTCTCGGGGCTTCCGGTGGCCTGGCCGATGCAGTCGAGCATTTGCTCGGCCGACAATAGCCGCACCCGGGCATGCGAAAAGTACCGCTCGTCACCAGCATTGGTGTCGTTGACGGCGCTCGCCAGTTGATAGGTCCGCGACTGCATGATTTTGCGGATCAGGTGCTTTCGGTCGTAGCCGTGCGCCGCATAGTCGCTGGCCAGGGCATCGAGCAGCTCGGCGTTCGCCGGCGGATTGGAGCTGCGAAAGTCGTCGACCGGGTCCACGATGCCGCGCCCCAACAGTTGATGCCAGATGCGATTCGCCGCGGCCTTGGCGAAGAACGGATTTTCGGGTGCAATCAGCCAACGAACCAAACGCAGACGGCGGTCGGCGTCGTCCTGCGCGACCGTGCCGGCGCCGCCCAACGCGCGCGGAACGACGGCCTGCCCTGTGCGCGGATGGATCAACTCGCCCGCGCGCGTGGGAATGATCGTCTCTTCCTTGTCGTACATGTGGTTGAAGAACGGTCCGTTGCGATACTTCAGCCGCGCGAAGAAGGCGGCCAGTCCGTAGTAGTCGTCTTGCGTCCAACTCTCGCCGGGATGATTGTGGCACCGCGCACAGCCGATGCGCACGCCCAGAAACACCTGCGAGAAATGCTCGGCCCGGTCCTCGGGCGTTCGCGGCAGCCGATAGAAGCCGGCGGGGGGCTGCGAGTAGTTGCCGCCCGCGGCCGTAAGAATGGAGGCGGCCAGCGCATCCTCGGGCACGTTCGTGGCGATCTGGTGGCGAATCCAGCGATAGTACTTCTGTGCGCCGGCCTTGCCGACGAATCGCTGATTGCATCCCAGACGATCGGCCCACTTCATCGCCCAAAAATCGGCGTACTCGGGCCGTTCCAGCAACGTGTCGATCAGCCGCTCGCGCTTGTCGCCGCGGGTGTCGGCAAGAAAGGCACGCACGTCGTCCGCGCGGGGCAACAGGCCGCACACGTCGAGCCAGGCCCGCCGCAGGTAGGTCGCATCGTCGGCCACTGGCGAGGGCGCAATCCGTAGCCGCCGTAGCTTCGCGAACACGAAGCGGTCGATCTCGTTCGCTTCGTGCGGATTCGGCCAGGCGAAACCCTGGCGGTCGGGCAGGAACACCACTTTGCTCGTGGCGAAGAGCGGACCGTAGCCCGCGGCGATCGAAACTTCGCCCCCGCCGCCACGTTCCACGAGTCCCGCGGGCGAAACCTGCGCGGCCTGGTCGTCGCTCACGGAAAACTGTGCCAACTCCGTCACGTCGCGCGACGACCCATCGGCAAAGCGAGCCACGGCCCGCATCTGCTGACCCGTCTGGTCCGCCTCCAACCAGCGTTCGCGCGGCAATAGCTCGAGCGCGACGGGCTTGGATTCGTTGATGTCGGTGGGCGCACCGCGAGCGATCCAGTCGGCCATTAGCGCGTAGCTCGCCTCGTCTTTGCCAAAGCGTCGGCCACCGCCATGCGAGATGGCGGCCGTGGCTTTAAGCAATAAAAGGCTTTCCGCCGGGGCGCACGGGTTGGCGCGGCGACCGCCGGCCTCGCGGGTGATCCGCAGGTAGTCGGCGTCGGGGTCGTATCCGCGCAACGAGAGGGCGAATCCGGCCCGACCGCTCGGCGAGCCGTGGCACTTGCCCGAGTTGCAACCTGTCTTGGTGAGCGTGGGAACTACTTCGTTGCGGAAACTAGCAGGCTCAGAGTTTTGCATTCCATCGACGCGGACGGGAATGCAAACCGTCTCGCCAGCATGCCGGATGGTGAGCTGCGTCGTCCCCTCACGAAGTGGGCGGATCCGCCCACCCACGGTGACTTGTGCAACTGACGGATCGGTGAGCTCGATTGCCGCGGTCCGCGTTAGATCCCGGCACATCTCGTCGGCCTGAGTGGCGGCCGTGGCTCGTCCCGTGATCAGCACCTGAACGCTCTGTCGTGGGCCGTGCAGGGCAATTTCCTGGGGCGAAACCTCGATCTGCTCTTTCTTGGGAGAGGGTTCGTCCGCAACCGCCGAGGCTGCACAGCAGCCAATCGCGACCAACAAGGCCAGTTTGAATGCTGTAAGAGTCTATCCGGAAAAGATTCGTCGGGTTTCCTAGGGTTTCAAGCCGCGGGGGCCCGGTAGTGGAACTTTCGATCTTCAGACGGCGCGAGCCGCCGGAGCATGAGATGCGTTTGGCTGA
>Ga0163144_10006202_pt1 | contig 26442 bp, 16 predicted proteins | sample OliLak19BULKMAT1_FD_123175 | JGI IMG/M metagenome (GOLD analysis project Ga0163144, IMG submission 123175) | Freshwater microbial mat bacterial communities from Lake Vanda, McMurdo Dry Valleys, Antarctica - Oligotrophic Lake LV.19.BULKMAT1 | ecosystem: Environmental > Aquatic > Freshwater >...
GCCGCGTGCCACGGCTGCCTGCTCATCTCCGAGACCTCCTGCGAGCGAATGAACCGCTACCTCGACCGCTCGCTCGTCACTCCCACCCTCGAAGGCGCCACCCTGGCGTTTTTCAAATGAGCCCTGCCCCTTCCCCCACCGAAGGCTCGCTCGTGCGCGTGCGGCAGCGCAACTACCTCGTCGAGCGCGTCCTCGACGCGCCGCCCGCCTCGCCGGTCGTCTCGCTCGCCTGCGTGGACGACGACGCCCAGGGCGACAAGCTCGACGTCGTCTGGTCCATCGAGCCGGACGCCCGCGTGCTCGCCCCGCCCACCTCCGCGGCCCGCGCGGACGCCGGTCCCGACGACGCCCGCACCTTTGCCGCGTACCTCTTCGCGCAGCGCTGGGCGGCCATCAGCTCCACCGAGGCCGACCTCTTCCAGAGCCCCCTCCGCGCCGGCATCCTGCCGCAAACCTACCAGCTCGAACCCCTCCGCATGGCGCTCCGCCTGCCGCGCGTGAACCTCTTCATCGCGGACGACGTCGGCCTCGGCAAGACCATCGAGGCCGGCCTGGTGATGCAGGAGCTCCTCCTCCGCAACAAGATCGACCGCGTCGTCATCTCCTGCCCCGCCGCCGTCATGCTCCAGTGGCGCGACGAGATGTCCGAGCGCTTCGGCGTCTCGTTCGCGGTCTACGGCCAGAAGTTCGTCACCGCCGTGCGCAAGGAGCGCGGCTTCCGCGCCAACCCGTGGGACGCCTCGCGCTTCTTCCTGATCTCGCACACCCTCCTTCGCGACCCCGACGTCGTCGCGGCCCTGCGCCGCACCCTCGGCGACTTCCGCCCGCGCAGCCTCTTCATCCTCGACGAGGCCCACGCCGCGGCCCCGTCGTCCAGCTCCACCTTCGCCCGCGACTCCGACACGACCCGCGCTGTCCGCCAGCTCTCGCGCTGCTTCGAGCACCGACTCTTCCTCTCCGCGACTCCCCACAACGGCCACTCCGGCTCGTTCTCGGCCCTCATGGAGATCCTCGATCCCCAGCGCTTCACCCGCCACGTCCCCATCCGCAGCCCCAAGATCCTGCGCGAGGTGCTGGTCCGCCGCCTCAAGACCGACCTCGAAACCCACACCCGCGCCCCGATCCCTCGCCGCGTCGTCGAGACCATCGAGATCTCCGGCCTGCCCGACGACGCCCCCGAGCTGGCTCTCGCGCGCCGGCTCGGCGACTACACGGCCCTCCTCGAAGCGCGGGCCCGTGCCACCTCGCCCAAGGCCGAGTCCGCCGCCCGCCTCGTCGCCTCCCTGCTCCAGACCCGCCTGCTCTCCTCCATCGCCGCGCTTGCCCGCACCCTCCGCGTCCACGCCAAGACCGTGGCAAAGCAGGCCGCCGCGGCGCAACCGGCCCACGACGCCGACACCCCTTCTCGGGCCGACACCGCCGTGCAACTGGCACTCTTCGAGGGCGCCGACGACCGCCTCGACAGCGAGGCGCAAGCGCGTGACGATCTCCAGCTCGGCCGCGCCTCCGAGACCTTGTCGCCCGCCGTCACCGAAGATGCCGGCGCCCTCCTCCGCGAGCTGATCGCCCTCGCCGACAAGCACCGCCACGCCCCCGACGCGCGCGTCCGCGCCCTCCTCGACTGGCTGCGCGAGCACGCCTGTCCGGAGCTCCCCCGTCGCGGCCCCGCGACCCGGCCGCTCCCCTGGAAGCCGCGCCGCATCCTGGTGTTCACCGAGTTCACCGATACCCTCCAGTACCTCGAAGCCCAGCTCGCCGCGGCCTTCGGCGACCACGAAGACCGCGACCGAGTCCTCACCTTCGACGGCGACACCGACGACGAACAGCGCGAACAGATCAAGGCCCACTTCAACGATCCCGCGCACCCCGTCCGCATCCTCCTCGCCACCGACGCCGCGCGCGAGGGGCTCAACCTCCAGAAGGCCTGCGCCGACCTCTTCCACTTCGATCTTCCGTGGAACCCCGCCCGCCTCGAACAGCGCAACGGCCGCATCGACCGCCTGATGCAGCCCGAGAAAGAAGTGCGCTGCTGGTCCTTCCTCTACACCCAGCGCCCGGAGGACCGCGTGCTCGCCGCCCTCGTGCGCAAGACCCACGTCATCCGCGGCGAGCTGGGCGCCATGGCCGAGGTCCTCAGCACCAGGGTCACGCGCCTCTTCGCCCGTGGCATCCCGCGCGACGAGGTCGCCGTCATGGAGTCGACCATCGAGTCGCTCGGCGCCTCCCCCGCCGGCAACACCGCCCGCGACGCCGAGCTGGAGATCGCGCGCGACAAGGAGATCGCCGTCCAGTTGGCGACGCTTCAAAAGCTCCACGACAGAGCGAGCGAGCACGTCGGCCTCGACCCCGACCGCCTCGCGGACGTGGTCAACCTGGGCCTCCACCTCGCCGGCAAGCAGCCCCTCACCCCCCTCCCTGGCGAGCCGGATCTCCTGCGGGTGCCGCCGCTGGCCGAGGGCAAAGGCGCCGACCCGACCTGGCTCGACCTGGAAGACCGGCTGCGCCCGCCGCGCCCGCCGGGCAAAAAACCCTGGGAGTGGCGTGAAGAGACGCCCATGCGCCCGGTCACCTTCCGCTGGTCCGCGGTCGAAGACCCGCCCAGGGACAGGCCTGCTCCGGTGCTGCTCCACCTCGAGCACGCCCTCGTCCGCCGCGCTCTCGCGGCGTTTCGCGTGCAGGGCTTCGGCGAAGATCGACTGGCCCGCTGGACGGTGGCCGTGGACGGCACCTCCAAGCGACACCGTGTCATGGGGCTCTGCCGACTCTCCATCTTCGGCGCCGGCGCCACCCGCCTCCACGAAGAGCTCCTCACCGCCTCCGCCTACTGGGTCCCCGGAGACAGCCCTTCCCGCCTCGCCGTCTTCAAGACCAGCGAGGCCGAGGAGCGCACCGTCGCCGCCCTCTCCGAGGTGCTCGCCCGCCCGCAGCCCGAGCTGCCCGCCTCCGTCGTCGACAAGCTCCGCGCCCACGTCGAGCGCGACGAAGCGGCCCTGTTCGCCGAAATCACGACGCGCGCCGAGGCCCGCGTGGCCTGGGCGACAGCGGCCCTGACCACTCGTGCCACGGCGGAGGCCCAGGCCATGATCGAGATCCTCCGCACCCAGCGACAGGCCATCACCGACCTGCTGAAAAAGACCCAGCAGCTCCAGCTCCCAGGCTTGCTCCCCGAGGACTCCCTCCAGCGCGACACCGATCTGCGCCACCTGCAAACCCGCCTCGGCGCCATCGACGGCGAGCTCGCGAGCGAACCGGAGCGCATTCGACAGGGCTACTCCGTGGCCCGCTTTCGCGTCGCCCCCGTCGGCCTCGTTTACCTCTGGGCCGCCACGTCGTGACCACCCAACCCAGCCGCGAGAGCCTGGTTTACCTGCACAAGGCGTGGATTGGCTATGTCCAGCCGCAGGGCCTCGTGGTCACCGCCGCCGTCCTCGCCGAGGCGGACATCTTCCCCCCGCTCGACCTCCTCGAAATCCAGGAGCGCTTCGCCGAATTCGCGCGCACCGCGAAACATCTCCCCTCGTTCCAGGCCTTCGCCCGCGACTTCCTCGAATGGCCCGACGATCTCGCCGTGTGGGCCGACGCCGTGTCTCCCCAGCTCGCCGCCTCGGTCGACGGAGAGGCCCTGTCGCCGAGCTTCGCCGTGCTCGACCCTGACACCGGCGCGCCGCTCGTGCTCGGCCTCTCGGTCGACCCGTCGCGCGACCTCGACGCCCGCGGCGGCAAGGGCCCCCGCACCGCGCTCTCACCGCACCAGACCCTCGAAAAGCTCCTCTGGGAGACCGGCGTCTCCATGGGCATCGTCGAGAACGGCCGCGCCGTTCGCCTGGTGTTCGCGCCCCGGGGAGAGAGCGTCGGCTTTGCCACGTTCCTCGTCGAGGACATGGTCCGCCCTGCCGGCCGCCCCATGCTCGGCGCCCTGCTCATGCTCCTTTCGGCGAGGCGCCTTTCGCAAGGCGACCCGGACAAGCGCCTCGCGGCCTTGCTCCTCCAGAGCCGCGAGTACCAGAGCACCGTCTCCGCCGCGCTGCGCGAACAGGTGCTCGTGGCGCTGGGCGCGCTGCTGCGAGGCTTCGAAGAAGCGGACGCGCGCGCCGGCCACGCGCTCCTCACGCGGGGGCTCCGGAACGAAGACCTGCGGGAGGTCTATGCCGGGCTCGTCACGGTCATCATGCGCCTCGTCTTCCTGCTCTATGCGGAAGAAAAGGGGCTCCTCCCGCTCCACGACCCGCTGTACGCGCAGGGCTATTCGCTGCGCGGCCTGTTCGACCGCCTCGAAGCCGATCGCGAGGCTCACGGCGCGACGATGCAACACCGCCGCGGCGCGTGGGCCCGCCTCGTCAGCCTGTTTCGCCTGCTCCACGGCGGCGTCCACGCGGCGAGCGGCCTCTCGCTCCCCGCGCGCCGCGGCGACCTCTTCGACCCCGACCGCTACCCCTTCCTCGAAGGCCGCGAGTCCGTGCGCCAGTCGGGCGAAATCATCGAGCTGCCCCTCATCTCCGACGCCACCGTGCTCGAAGTCCTGTCGAGCCTCGCGCTCCACAACCGCGAACGATTGATGTACCGCGGTCTCGACGTCGAGCACATCGGCGGCGTGTACGAGGGCCTGATGGGCTTCGACATCCTGCTCACCGACGGCAAGAGCGCCTGTTTGCTCCCGCACCACGTCGTGGTCAATCTCGACGACCTCGCGAGAAAGCCCGGCTCCGAGCGCCTCCGCTACCTCAAGGCCGAGGCCGGGGTGGATGTCAAAGACAAGGCCGCGGCCGAGGTGCGCGACGCCAGAGACGCGGAGGGATTGTTCGGCGCCCTCGCCCGGCGCATCTCACCGCGACGTCCCGGCCTGCTCCCCGCCGGCACCCTGGTGCTCCAGCCCGGCCAGGAGCGACGCCGCACCGGTTCCCATTACACCCCCCGAGCGTTGACCCGGCCCATCGTCGAATCGGCATTGCGCCCTGTCTGGGAGAGGCTCGGCCCCGAGGCGACACCCGAGCAGCTCCTCGATCTCAAGATCTGCGACCCCGCGATGGGCTCGGGCGCCTTCCTGGTGGAGGCCTGTCGCCAGGTCGCCGACAAGCTGACCGGCACGTGGCGCCGCACCGGCACGACACCCACTGTCCCGGCGGACGAAGATGCCTTGCTGCACGCCCGCCGCCTGGTGGCGCAGCGCTGCCTCTACGGCGTCGACAAGAACCGCCTGGCCGTGGACCTGGCGCGCGTCTCGCTCTGGCTGGAGACCTTCGCAGCCGACCACCCGTTCACGTTCGTGGACCACGCGCTGCGCTGCGGCGACTCGCTCGTAGGCTTCTCGCGGGACCAGATCTCCGACTTCGCGTTCCGGGCCAGGCCGCCCGCCGCGGCCGCCGCCGAGCTGCGCCAGGCGGTCGAGCCGCACCTGCGAAAGGCCGAGAAGACCCGGAAGAAGGCGGTGCTCGCGCAGGTGACGCAGCTCATTCTGGTGCGCCAGATGATCGACGAGCGGGTGACCCGGGCGGAGAAGAAGCGGCGTGCCCTGCAATCGACCGGCGACGTGGTGGACGATCGGCCTCTCGCGGAGCTGTGGAAGGAAGCCGACGAAGCCCTGGAGCCGGTACACACGATCGCCGATGTGCTGGTCAGCGCGTTCTTCAGCGAGACGACCGAAAAGGCCAGAACGAAAGCGCGAGACGACTGGGCGTTCAAGGTGCAAGCGTGGCTGTCCGAGTCCGATGGCGGAGAGTTTGCGAGCGACATCAACGGTGCGGCGGAGGGGCTGCGCCTGGGGGAGCACGCGCTGTCGCCGTTTCATTGGGAGATCGAGTTTCCGGAGGTGTTCGCGAGGGACAATCCGGGGTTCGACGCGATCGTGGGCAATCCGCCGTTCGCGGGGAAGAACAGCATCGCAGCGGCCAATGCGGCGACGTACCCGGACTGGCTGCTCTTCGCGCACGACGAGAGCCATGGCAACGCGGATCTGGTAGCGCACTTCTTCCGGAGGGCGTTCGAGCTATTGCGACACGGAGGCGCATTCGGGTTGATTGCGACGAACACGATTGCACAGGGAGACACTCGGAGTACCGGATTGCGGTGGATCTGCACGCATGGAGGAAGCGTGTACGAAGCGCGGAGGAGGAGAAAATGGCCGGGGATGGCGGCCGTCATGGTGAGCGTGGTGCACGTGCTCAAGGGAAAGACGGACCGGGCCATGCTGGATGGGGGCGAAGTGCCACAGATCACTGCGTTCTTATTCCACGGCGGCGGCAGCGAAGATTCAAGAGCACTGAGACGTAACGCCGACCTGAGCTTCGTCGGAAGCTACGTTCTTGGGATGGGCTTCACGTTTGACGACACCAATGAAAACGCCACGTCAATCGCTACGATGCGGCGCCTGATCGAGAACGACCCCAAAAACCAGAAACGGATCTTTCCTTATCTCGGCGGTGAGGAGCTGAACACCAGTCCCACTCACGCCCATCATCGATACGTGATCAACTTCGCCCAGATGAGTGAAGAACAGGCGCGCGAGTGGCCTGACTTGATGGCGATCGTCGAGGCCAGAGTGAAACCCGAGCGGTTGAAGCAAAATCGCGAAATGCGAGCCAGATACTGGTGGAGGTTCGGCGAAGCCACACCTGCACTTTTTGAGGCTCTTGATGGCAAGAAGCGCGTCCTTGGTCGATCACTCACAAGTAAACACGCATGCTTCACTTTTATTACGGACATCGGGGTAATTGACCAAACGATCATAGTCTTTGCCATCGAATCCGCATCCATGCTCTCTGTATTGAGCTCGCAATGCCACGAGATGTGGTCGAGGTTTTTCGGGGCGACAATGAAGGACGACCCGCGCTACAACGTAGGCGACTGCTTCGAAACCTTCCCGTTCCCGCCGCCCGGCGACCCCCGCACTCTCGCCAGGGCCCACCCCGCCCTCGAAGTCATCGGCCAGCGCTACTACGACTTTCGTGCAGCCCTCATGGTGCGCAACAACGCGGGTCTGACGAAGACCTACAACCGCTTTCACGACCCCGAAGAGACCAAAAAGACCAGCCCCGACATTGCCACCCTGCGCGCCCTCCACGCCGAGATGGACCGCGCCGTCCTCGACGCTTACGGCTGGACCGACATCGTCCCCACCTACGACTTCCGCCTCCAGCTCGACGACAGCACCCGCTACACCTGGGACGACGCCACGCGCGACGAAGTCCTCGCTCGCCTCCTCGACCTCAACCGCCGCTACGCCGCCGAAGAGTCCGCCGCTGCCGAAGCCGCTGCCGCCGAAGCCGCCTGGCAAAAAGCCACCTCGCGCGACAACCCTCCTCCCCCCACCGACGCCGCCCCAGCCCCCGCCAAGAAAGGCGCCCGCAAGAAGGCCCCCCCCGGCAGCCCCGGCAACCAGGGCACCCTGTTCCACTGACGTGCCCGCGATCCATCTGCGCGGCCTGCGCCGGGCCCGGGCGGTAGGCTCGCGGACACGCTGCGCGCCCCGAGGAACGCCGTCGCAAAGGGCAAGCGGCAGCGCGCCTTCAGGTTCTTGGCTTCGCCGCCCAATGGCCCCACAGCACGCCTCCTCCCCCCGCTCGGTACCCAGCGTTGTCCCCCGCCAGGGCTCGATCCTCGTCCCGTGACGAGCTCGGGCTCACGCCAGGCTCGATCCTTGTCCCGTGACGAGATTTTTCCCCCGCGCCAAGGCTCGATCCTTGTCCCGCGACAAGATTTGTCCCCCCACCAAGGCTCGACCCTTGGTCCGAGACAAGATTTGTCCCCGCGCCAAGGCTCGACCCTTGGTCCGCTACCCGCGTTGTCTCCGGGGGAGGGCTCGACCCTTGTCACGTGACAAGCCTGCCTGGTGTCGTGCCAGGCGTCGAGGCTCACTCTTGACGCTTGCGGTTCGACGCGGAAGTTCGCTACCTTGCCGTGCATGGGGCAAACGAAGACGACTGGGAAGGGTTCGAAGAACAACAACAAGAAGGTGGCTGTCAAGCCGCCGGAGGCGCCCGATCAGGTGCCGGAGATCGCCGGCTCCGAAGCCGCCTATCAGAAGCTGCTGCCCATTGCCGAAGCCATTGAAGCGCGCGACGTTTCCCCGTTGCGCGCCGACGTCGCCGTGGCGGGGCACAACGCGAGCACCGGCGCTGCCGCCGTGCTGGAGCACCAGAGTGTGCTCGCCGAGCACCTGCCGAAGGTGAAGGCCAGCGACATCTCGGACATCCCGAGCATCGTCGACGCGTTCGCCTTTGCGGCGCTGCGCGTCGACCATCTCATTGCGCCCGAGAGTGGCATTGCCGAGCTGCTCCGGACGGCGCGCCGGACGCGGCGGCTCCTGCTCTCTTCGGCCACCGCGCTCGCCGAAGCAGGCGTGCTCAATGCCAAGGCGGTGCAAAAGATCATCGAGGGCAGAGGGCCCATGGATACAGCGGAAGACTGCGTCGCGCTGGCGGCGCTCTTCGGCAAGGAAGCCAAGAAGCTGAAGGGCAAGACGGCAGTCACCGCGGCCCAGGTGAAAGAGGCCGCCGAGGTGGGCACCAGGCTGCGCGGCGTGCTCAAGCCCACGAAGGCGGTGAAGACGAGCGCCCCGAGCGCCGAGCTCGCCAGGGCGACCGACGTCCGCGACCGCTTCTGGACGTTGCTCGTGCAGCGTCACGACATCGCCTGGCGCGCCGGTGCCTATCTGTTCGGCAAAGACGTCCACGATCGCGTCCCACCGCTGCACCGTCATGCGGTGACCCGCAAAAAGGTGGACAAGGCCCCAGCGGCGCCCGCCCCATCCCCCGCCTGAGCAGCCCCGGGCCGCGAAGACCTGGGCGGCCCTTCGCTACTGACCACGTGCCCGGGCCAGCTCCGCTCGCAGCCTTTCGTTCTCCGCAAGAGCCGCATCCCGATCGCGTTCCGCCTGCGTTCGCGCCGCCGCTTCCTCGCGCGCCTGCGCTTCTGCTTGCGTGCGCGCCGTCGCTTCCTCGCACGCCTGCGCTTCCGCCTGCGTACGCGCCGCCGCTTCCTCACCCGCCCGCGCTTCTGCCGGCAGGTGTTGGTACCGCTCGACGGCGCGCGCCTGGCGCTCTTCGATGAGCTCGGCCTTCAGTCGCGCACAATCCTCGACGGGTGTCGTGTAGAGTTCGCGGCCCTCCGGATCGCGGGCGAGGCGGAGCTGCGGCCCGTACGCCGACGGCGCGACGACCCACCACGCGCTGAGCGTCATGCACTCGCGCAGGTGCAGGTCGTCTTGCGCGCGCTCGATGAGCTCGCCGTCCACCCGATCCCACACCCGGATGGACCGTGACGCGTCGTCCGCATCGAACCGGACGAGCTCGCCGACCCCGCAGGCTTGATAGCGAGCGAGCGTGTCGCCCCAGTCGGAATCTCTTTGATCCGATTTGCTCACGATCTCGACCGCGACGTCGGGGGCTCCTCGCTCCCACACCTTCCAGGTCTCAAACGCCTCGTCGGGAAGGTCGAGCTTCACGAACACATCGGGCGAGAGGCATTGGCGCGGGTCGCTCGCGCTCCAATAGACGAACTGGTCCGAGCCAATCGCCTTACCAGCAAACGCATCCTTCAGCAGGAGGTACAGCGTCGTCCGGGCTTCCAGGTGCCGCTTCGTCTCGGACACCGCTTCCTCCCACGGCTCTTCCGACGGAAACACGATCGGCGTCGGGGCCTGGACATAGACGTGCCGCCCGTGCCGGAACGACGCAGAGGCCGGTTCTGCTATGAGGACCATGAGGATCCATACCACGCAACCGGCACGGCACCGACCAGATCCTCGCGGACGGGCAGCCCGAGCGCTACTCGCAGTCCGCGAACACCTTCTCGTGGAGCTCCTTGCCCAGGATTTCGTGGCCGCCGGCACCGAAGTGCAGGCCGTCCTTGTGAGGCGCGGCGACGCTGGGACAGAGCTTGTCGGGCTCGCCGCACGACAGCAGCGAGAAGGCGTCAATCACGTGATCTACCGTCTTGGCCGCGGGCTGCGCCAGGATCCATTGGTTGACCTCGCGGGTGGTCTTGCTGCGGTGGTCATTGAAGTAGCTCGTGAAGCCGCCCCACGGCGCCACGGTGAGGGCGATCACACGCATGTCTTTGCCCTTGGCGGCCTTGTACATGCGCAATAGATCGCCCTCGATCTTCTCGGGAGTGCGGCCGGCGGTCTGGTCGCTGTAGAGATCGTTCACGCCGCCGAACACGATGACGTGCGTGTATGCGGGCTTGTCCGGGACCCCTTCGCCGAGCACGTCCGTGGCGAACCGCTTGCGCATCTGGTTCACCATCTGCCCGCCCTTGCCGTAATTGTCGAAGCGGCTCCGGGGGCATTGCTTCTTCAAGTAACCGAGATAACCACCGCCCCCCGATTTCGCGTCCGTGAGCGAATCACCCATGGCGGCGACAGTGACCTGTTCTTTCTTCGCCGCGGGCGCAGCGGCGGACGCCGAGGGTGCGGGCACCACCGGCGGCGGCGAAGAGGACAGCGGCGACGAGGGCGGTGCGGAAGGCAACGTCGACGAGGGGGACGGCGACGAGGGCGGCGCTGACAGCGCGGGAGGATCCGCCTGGGTGCAGGTCGCTCCGAAGCCGAGCGCAATCGCGGCAGTGACCATCCGAACAAGCGCGGGCCTCACCCTTCACCGGGTAGCCTTGTCGCGCGGATTTGTCGAGATTTCGGCACGAACGCCCGACGCCCGCACAACGTCCCCGCCCCTCACCCCACGCCGGACTGGAACGCGGCCCACATCGCCACCACCATCGCGGCCGCGATCGCGACCGCGTACGCCACCCACCCGCGCGCCGCGTTCGCGGTCTTCCGCGCCACCGAGGCGCGCGCGAACGTCCCCGTCTTCCGGATCTCGATCGGCCCCACCGGCGGCGGAATCGGGCTGCCCGCCGGCAACATCACGCGCGGCAGCGCCCGGTACGTCAGTCCCCACGCCGCCCGCTCGCGGGCCCGCCGCAGCTCGACGATCTGCACCCCGAACCGCTCCATGAGCCACTCGCCGAAGCGCAGCGGGCTCGCCAGAAATCGCGCCCGCGCCGCGTACGCTTCGAGATCCCGGAGCATCGTCGCCGCCGTCTGATACCGCACCTCGCGGTCCACCTCGAGGGCCCGCTCCACGATCCCGAACAGCTCTTTCTCCCTGGGCAACCCGCGCGCGACGAGCGGCTGCACCTCGGCGCGCCGCGCCGCATCGATCAGCCGCTCGCCCGAGCGCGCGCGGTAGAACCGCCGCCCCGAGAGCAGCTCCCACAGGATGATGCCCACGGCGAACACGTCGGAGCGCGCGTCGAGCGACTGCCCGCGCGCCTGCTCCGGGCTCATGTAGCCGGCCTTGCCGCGGATCGCCTCGTCGTCGACATCCCCCGCGTCGTGGGCCCGCGCGATGCCGAAGTCGCAGATCTTCACCTCGCCCTCGAAGCCGATTAAAATGTTCGACGGCGACACGTCGCGATGAACCAGCGCGCGGCGGTGCGCGTAATCGAGCCCGCGCAGCGTCTCCATCACCATCAGCAGCGAGAACTCGATCGGCAGCGGAATGCGCGCGTGCGAGCAGCGCCGGCACAGCTCGCGCAGATCGAAGCCTTCCACGTATTCCATCGCGATGAACAGGCTGCCCGCGTCGCGGCCCAGGTCTTCCACGGTGACCACGTTGGCGTGCGACAGCCCCGCGGCCAGCTTGGCCTCGGCGACCAGCATGGACGAGAACGTGGTGTTCTCCGCGTGCTTCGGCAGCACCTCTTTCACGACCACGCGGCGGCTGCCGCCGAGCTCGGTCTCGACCCGCGCCAGGTAGATGTCGGCCATGCCGCCGCGGCCGACGTGATCGAACAGCAGGTAGCGGCCGAGACGCGAGGGGAGCGGGCGCGTGCCGGAGGTCGGCGGGCGCGCGAGGGTCCGCGCGGCGAGCACGGTGGAGGTCGGTGCAGCGAGCACGCATCGCCCATGACATCGCCCCGAGCGCCGGGCCAACAAACCGGGGCGCAGGCGGCACCCGCCGATCCCGCTCACAGGCTCGCGGCGGGCGCACTCTCCGTCCGAACCCCGGCAGAGGCAGCGCCCCCCGATCACGGTGGTAGGCTCGGCCCATGAGCGCTCTCCGTGCGAAGGACGATCGAAGCAAGCTGCTGCACCTTCCCGGCCCCCCGCAACGTGTGGTCTCGCTCGTGCCCAGCGACACCTTCAACCTGTTCTACATCGGCGCCGGCGAGCGCCTGATCGGCCGCACGCGCTACTGCGTCGAGCCGGTCGCCGACGTCGCGGCGATCCCCGAGGTGGGCGGCACCAAGGACGCGGACGTCGACGCGATCATCGCCCTCGCGCCCGACCTCGTCATTGCGAACCAGGAAGAGAACAACCGCGCCGACATCGACAAGCTCGAAAACGCCGGCCTCAAGGTCTACGTGTCGTTCCCCAGGCGCGTCGCCGACGGCCTCTCGCACCTCGGTCGCCTCGCCAAGATCTTCGCGTTCGACCGCGATCCCGTCGCCGGCGCGCGCGCCAGGCAGGCCATCGCCGAGGCCTACCGCCTGCTCCGCGAAGCCGAGGCGAAGCGCGCGACGGTCAGGCCGCTGCCCGCCTTCATGCCCATCTGGGCCGACCCGCTCATGACGGCCAACAGCGACACCTTCCTCTCCGACGTGCTCGAGCTGGCGGGCGCCTCCAACGTCTTCAAGGCCCGCCAGCGGCGTTATCCACTCGCCGCGGATCTGGGCCTGGCGCCGCCGCTCTCGGGCGATCGCACGCAGGGCAAGGACACCCGCTATCCGCGCATCACTCCCGACGAGGTCCGGGCGCACGCCCCGGAAATCGTGCTCCTCCCCGACGAGCCCCATCCCTTCACCGAGGCCGACGCGGAGCGCATTCGCGCCTACGATCTGCCCGCCTCGAAGCACGACGGCATCGTGTTCTGCGACGGCAAGGACGCCATGTGGTACGGCGCGCGCTCCATCCTGGGCCTGCCGCGTCTATCGGCCCTCGTCGACTCGGTGCGGGCCCGCCTCGACGCCGCGAGCCCGTCGCCCGCGGCCCCTTCGCAGGCGTGAGAATTCCCTTTTCTGGCGCCCTGTACTAACTGTTCGGACATGGAATTCACGCGGGAAAAGGTGCGCGCGGAGCTGCTTGCGCTCTTCCGCAACCACGCGCAAGCCGGGGCCGAGGTCACCGAGGCGAGCCACCTCGTCGGCGATCTCGGCATCGACTCGCTGGGCGTCATGGAAGTGATCGCGGACATCGAGGATGCCTTCAAGATGTCCATCCCCGACGACGCCCTGCGCGACGTCGACACGGTCGGCAGCGTCATGCGCTCCATTGAAACGCGCCTCCAGAAAGCGGGAAGGCTCCAGGGATGAGCAGCGCCCATGAACCCCGCACCGTCGCGCAGGCCATCGAGGACGCGGCGTCGAGCACGAAGACCGGATACCGCTTCGTCGACGAGCAGTCCGGCGCCGAGCCGTTCTTCACCCACGGCGGCATCGAGCGGGCGAGCGCCCGCTTCGGCGGCGCATTGCAAGCCCTCGGCCTCAAAAAGGGCGACCGCGTCGCGCTCATCCTGCCCGACAACGCCGACTTCGTCTTCGCCTTCCTCGGCGCGGTGCGCGCGGGCATCATCCCCGTGCCCATCTACCCGCCCACCGGCCTCGGCAAGCTCGCCGGCTACCTCGAGAACACGCTCCACATCGTCGAGCGCAGCGGCGCCAAGGTGCTGGTCACGTCGAGCGAGATCAAGCTCATGCTCGGGACCATTGCGGCCAAGGCCCCGGCATTGCAAAAAGTCATTGCGGTCGAGCCGGTGCGCACCGCCAAGGAAGAGCTGAAGCCCGCCAAGGTCGAGCTCGACGACGTCTGCTTCTTGCAGTTCACCAGCGGCTCCACCTCGCGCCCCAAGGGCGTCACGCTCACCCACCGCAACATGGCGGCCAACGTACGGGCGATCATGCAGCTCGGCCTCGGCGTCCGCGACTCGGTCGACAGCGGCGTCTCGTGGCTGCCGCTCTACCACGACATGGGCCTGATCGGCTTCGTGATTGCACCGATCTACCACAAGAACACCGTTACCTTCTTGCCCCCTCTGTTATTCCTGAAGCGCCCCGCGCGCTGGCTCGACGCCATCTTGCGCCACCGCGGCACCATCTCGTTCGGCCCCAACTTCGCCTATGCGCTGTGCGTGAAGCGCATCAAGGAGCCGGAGATGCAGGGCCTCGATCTATCGAGCTGGCGCGTCGCCGGCTGCGGCGCCGAGCCCATTCGCGCCGAGAACCTCCGGGCCTTTGCCACCAAATTCGAGTCCGTCGGCTTCAGCGAAAAGGCCTTCGTCTGCTGTTATGGCATGGCCGAGTCCACCCTCGCCATCTCGTTCTCCAGGCTCGGCACAGGCGTCAACGTCGACGTGGTCGAGGGCGAGAAGCTCTGGTCCGAGCGCCGGGCCGAGCCCATTGCGGTCGAGTCCGAGGCCGAGTCCGAACGCGCCGCCCCCATCGTCCAATGCGGCAGCGCCTTCCCCGAGCACGACATCCAGGTGTTCGCGCCGGACGACGACGAGAGCAAGACCCCGCTGGGCGAGCGCGAGGTCGGCGAGATCCGCCTGCGCGGCCCCAGCGTGATGCAAGGTTACTGGAACGAGACCGAGCTCTCGACCAGGGCCTTCGCCGGCGGCTGGCTCAAGACCGGCGATCTGGGTTACCTGGCCAGCGGCGCCGTGCACATCTGCGGCCGCTCCAAAGAGGTCATCATCGTCAACGGCCGCAACTATTACCCGCAAGACCTCGAGTGGGAAGCAGGCGGCGTGCAGGGCGTCCGCAAGGGCAACGTCATTGCCTTCGGCACCATGAAGCCGCAGGGCGACCGCGAGCGCGTGGTCCTCGTCTTCGAGACCCAGGTCAACGGCGACGAGGCCCTCCACGCATTGAAGGGCGAGGTCCGCAAGGCCGTGCAACAGGGCATCGGCCTCACCATCGACGACGTCGTCGGCGTCAAGGTCGGCGTCCTGCCCAAGACATCGAGCGGCAAGCTCCAGCGCGCCAAGGCCCGCGAGCTGTACGAGACAGGCGAGCTCTACATCCGCTCGAGCGCCCGCGACGTGGACCGGCTCGACACGGTGAAAGAGCTGGCAAAGAGTCAGCTCGGGTATTTCCGCACAGCCATCTTCGGCAGCAAGGGCGAAGAATGAAACAATAGGGTTGGGGGCCCGGACGGCGCGGCGCCAACCTCACGTGGAGCCCGCCGCCCGCCTCCCTTCGTGCGAGGCCGAGCGAGCGCAACGCCCGCTCCGGATCGAAGGTGCCGCCGCGAAGGGTGGAGCGGCCACTCACGCGATTCACCGCGCCGGCGAAGCGAAGGTCGTCCCGCGATTCAAGTTTTCGCTTCGATGTGCGGAACCTGTCAATGCGCAGCGGCGTCCGCCGCCATTTTCCCCAGGCTCCGCCGCTCGAAGCAATCATCCGGGATCTGCCGCTCTCTTCGCAGCAGGGCCGTCGCGTTGACAAGCCTCGCCGTCACCGGGTCGTGGTACCCGCTCGCGTCGGGCACGTCGAGCCCGGCGCCCTGGTAGTGCCGCACGATCCTCGCCATCAACGCTTCCCGCAGGTATTTGCCCACGAGCGACGCCATGCTGACCAGGAGATCGCTGTCGTCGGCGTCCATCACGAACGCCACCTGACCCAGGCCGGGAAAGTAATAGCGGCTCGACGCCCGCTTCTGTTCAATGACGGTGCACAGACGGCCGTTCAACGGACCGAACGCCGTCTCGTAGTTGCCGAACCCGCCGACCTTGCCGCAGATGGCGTGGACCTCGGCGCCGGCCTGCTCGCGGAAGCCCAGGATCAGGTCCTCCATGGCGTGGAGGTCCACCGAAAACCGGCTCTTCCCCTCCCCGAGCGCATCATTGAGCCGCTTCGTACACACAATCCTGGAGCGCACTCCCAGAACGCGGACCCCCCTTGTCGACAATTTGTCGATATCGCTGTGCAGCGTCTTCACCAGCGAGACCTCCGCGAACAGGGCCTCTCCATGCGACGACCAGCATTGCGTTTCCACGCCTTTCGGGCAGGGTGCGCGCAATACCTCGCGGGCCTCGGCGCTGACCGCGTGCACCAGCTCGTCGACCGTCTGGGCCGAGCGCCCGGCTTCGGGGCGGCCGCAGCCGCGCTCGACCAGGGCGCGCGTCCACGCTTCGCCGAGCGCGATGTCGCCGTGCGAGACCAGCGCCTTCGAGTCGCCGAGGCGCTCGCCCAGCTTGCCGCGGGCCTTGCGCGAGGCGACGGCGTGGCCCTCGGGGGTGACCTCAGCTAGCACGGCCGTCACAATCATCGGGCCGAGCCGCGGCCCCAGCCCGTTCTCGTCGGCGCCGATGCGGAAGCGCTCGCGCGGGATCACGTTCTCCACGCGGCCGACCCTACCCCAAAGCGCGGCCCCGAGCACCGCCCACCCTCCCGCGGAAAGATTCGCCGATCCGCGCCGCGGAAGCCGCCCCCTTTCCGAGGGCACACCCCGGCCGCCGCCCTCCCCCATTCTCGAAACGGACGTAGCATCACTGCCCGAAATCGGAGAAAGTCACCGCAAATGCGCGTCCTCCCGGTCCCCTGTCTCGAAGACAACTACGCGTACCTGCTGACGGCCGGCACCGATGCCGTCGTCGTCGATCCCTCCGAGGCCGCGCCGGTCATCGCCGCGCTCGAGCGCGAGGGCCTTCGCCTCGTGGCGATCCTCAACACCCACCACCACTTCGATCACGTCGGCGGCAACGAAGCGCTGCTCGAACGCTTCGGCAAGATGCCGGTCTTCGCCCACGAGAGCGATCAGGGGCGGGTCCCGGCGCAGACCGATCACGTGCACGAGGGCCGCAAGATCGAGGTCGCCGGCCTCACCTTCGATGCGCTGCACGTGCCCGGGCACACCACGGGTGCGGTCGCTTACGTCGGCCACGGCGCGGTGTTCACCGGCGATACGCTGTTCGTCGCCGGGTGTGGCCGCCTCTTCGAGGGCACCGCCGCGATGATGTACACGTCGCTCTGCGAGAAGCTGGCGAAGCTGCCGCCGGAGACGAAGGTGTATTGCGGACACGAATACACCGCCTCGAACCTGCGTTTCGCGCTGCACGTCGAGCCGGACAACCTCGCCGTGAAGGACAAGCTCGCGAAGGTCACCGCCCTGCGCGAGAGCGGCCAGGCCACGGTGCCCTCGACCATCGCCGAAGAGCTCGCGACGAACCCGTTCCTGCGGGCCTCTGAGCCCGCGGTGCAGCGCAAGTTCCCCGGCGAGACCCCTGCGGACGTGCTCGGTGCCGTCCGCAAGGCCAAGGACGGGTTCAAGGGTTGAAGGGGACGAGGCGATGAGCAAGGCACCCATCTTCGGTTTCAACGAGCACCGCGAAGAGATCGTCCGCGAGGTCGTGAACCGCGTCGTCGCCGGCACGAAAGACTCGCTCCTCGTGCTCAACGACGCCGCGTACCACGAGACCAAGCGCCTCGAGACGGCGCGCCGCCCGCACGACGTCAAGGAGCGCGAGGAGTGGCGAACCCTGGCGCGCTCGCTCGGGCGCATGGGCGACGGCGAGCGGCGGCGGCGCCTCACCGAGCTGACCGAGCGCTACGCGTGGGACGTCGCGGGCAACTTCAACCCGCGGGTCTATTCGCTCTCCAAGCGCCTGTTGCCGCCGCTCGTGACGTCGCTGCTGCAACCGACCATGTTCCTGCGCAAGCCACAGGAGCTGCTCAACCTCGACGTGCTGAAGGCGCACGTGTCCATCGAGGGACCGATCGCCAAGATCCAGAAGCTGGTGCAGGACGGCACCGCGGTGTTCGTGCCGACCCACCTCTCCAACTTCGACTCGATCGTGTTCGGCTATGCGCTCGAAGCAGCGGGCCTGCCACCGGCGACGTACGGCGCCGGGAAGAACCTGTTCTCCAACCCGGTCCTCTCGTTCTTCATGCACAACCTCGGCGCTTACCGCGTCGACCGCCGCCTGCGCCACAACCTCTACAAGGACATCCTCAAGACGTACTCGTGCGTGCTGCTCGAGCGCGGCTACCACTCGCTGTTCTTCCCCGGCGGCACCCGCTCGCGCTCCGGCGGCATCGAGCGCCGGCTCAAGCTCGGCCTCGTCGGCAGCGCCGTCGAGGCCTACGCGCGCACGCTGATCGCCGGCAAAGAGCGGCGCGTCTACTTCATCCCGGCGACCATCAACTACCTGATCACGCTCGAAGCCGAGACGCTCATCGCCGACTACCTGTCCGAGGCGGGCAAGGGCCGCTTCATCATCGAAGACGACGAATCGACCCAGCTCGACCGCCTGTTCACCTTCACCCGCAAGCTCTTCGACATGCGCGGCGCGGTGGTGATCCGCTTCGGCGAGCCGATCGATCCGTTCGGCAACCGGGTCGACGACGAGGGCATGTCGCACGACTCGCGCGGCCGCGCGGTGGATCCGGCGAGCTACGTCAAGAACCGCGACGGCGAGGTCACGCTCGATGCGACGCGCGACGCGCAGTACACGCGCGAGCTGGGCGAGGCGATCTGCGCCGGCTACGAGAGCGACACGGTCGCGATGTCGACGCACGTGGTGGCGGCGGCGTGCTTCCACCGGCTGCGCGAGATCGCACCGGCCCAGGACCTGTTCACGGTGCTGCGGCAGCGCGACGTGCTGACGGTGCCGCGCGACGAGCTGGCGCGCGACGTGTCCGCGATGCGCGAGAAGATGAAGGAGATGGAGCAGCGCGGGCAAATTCGCCTGGGCGAGCACCTGCGCGCGGCGTCGGGCGGCGACATCGTCGAGCGCGCCGCCCGGAGCTTCGCGGGGTACCACACCGCCCGCGCCATCGAGTCGCGCCCGAACGGCATCGCGATCGTCGATCCCAATCTGCTCTTCTACTATCAAAACCGGCTCGCGGCGCACGGGCTCGGGTGGGACACGCTGGCCCCGCCGGGCATGCTGCCGGCCGTGCCGGTGCAGCTCCGCAGCGTGGGCTCGCCGAGCACCACCTCGTCGGGCGCGGCCGCCGCCGAAGGGAAAACGCCGTGAGCCAAACCCTTGCAAAGAAGCACATCGGCGTCCTCGGCGGTGGACCCTGGGGGATCGCGCTGGCGACCGCCGCGGCGCGTGCCGGCGCTCAGGTGAGCATGCACACGCGGCGCGAGCCGCCGCACCACGCCGGGGTTCACGTGACCACCGACTATGCCGAGATCGCCCGCGCGAGCCTCGTGGTCGTCGCGGTCCCGTCCACGGTCGTGCGCGAGGTGCTGCGCGCCCTCGGCGATCACCTCGACGGACACCACCTCGTCGTGCACGGCATTCGCGGGCTGTCCCCGGACGGCCTGGAGACCGTCTCGGACATCGTTCGCAAGGAGACCCCGGTGCGGCGCTGCGGCGCGCTCGGTGGTCCCGTGCAGGCCTACGAGCTGCTCCGCGGGCGCCCCAGCGCCATGGTGGTCGGCTCGCGCTTCCCCGAGGTCACCGCCGCGGTGACCGAGGCCTTCCATTCGCCGTCGCTCAAGATCTACAGCACGCCCGACATCCGCGGGCTGGAGTGGGCGTCCGCGCTCGTCGGGTGTGTCGCCATCGGCGTCGGCTACGCCCAGCAAGCGGGCGCGGGCCCGGGCCTGCTCGCCGCGCTGATCTCCACCGCGGTCGACGAGTCCGCCAAGCTGCTGGCGATGGCCGGCGCCGACGAGCGCACCATGCTCGGGCTCGGCGGCTACGGCGACCTGCTCGCGTCGATCGGGCTCGCCGATCGACCCGAGGTCATCATCGGCAAGGCGCTCGCCCAGGGACGCTCGCTCGAAGACGCGGTGACCGACGCGCATCTTCGCGTCGAGGCGATCACCGTCATCCCGCGCATCGTCGGCTTCGCGAAGCAGCACCGCGTGAAGGCGCCGACGTTCGACATCCTGGCCGAGATCCTCGCCGGCGCGCGCCCGGAAGCGCTCATCCCACGACTGTTTGCCTGACGCGCAAAGGCCGACTACGGAAAACCGCACCATGATCGATCGCCCGTTTCGCGCGCTGCTCTGGGACATGGACGGCCTGCTCGTCGACTCGGAGCCGCTGTGGTTCCTCGTCGAGCGCGACTTCGCGAAGCGGCGCGGCGGCGACTTCACCGAGAAGCACGCGCGCGACAACATCGGCAAGGGCATCCGCAACACGGTGCACCTGATGCACGAGCTGTTCGGCTTCCCGATCGACGTGGAGCGCGACGTCGGCGAGCTCATCACCGACTTCATGAACCGCGCCGGCGAGCTCTCGCTGAAGCCCGGCGCCCAGGACCTCCTCGACGTCACGACGCGCAGCCACGGCCTCGCGCTCGCGTCCTCGTCGCACCGCCGCCTCATCCTGGCGACGCTCGATCGCTTCGAGCTCGTCCCCTACTTCGACGCCATCGTCTCCGGCGAGGACATCGCCCGCCCCAAGCCCGCGCCCGATATCTTCCTGCGTGCGGCCGAGCTGCTCCAGGTGCCGATCGGCGAGTGTGTGGTCCTCGAAGACTCGCTCGCGGGCGTCACCGCCGGGCGCGCCGCGGGCGCCATCGTGATCGCGATCCCCGAGGGCCCGATCGACGGCCGGCCGTTCGCGGACTTTGCGGATGTGGTCGTGGGCGATCTCGACGCCGCCGCGCGCTGGCTGGGGCTCGCGTAGTCCGGACGAGCACCACGCCGGCCGGCCCGACCCCGGTGCGGCCTCCTGATCCGGACGCGGCTCTTTTGCCAGGCCATCTCGCAACCTTTTCCCGAGCCGATGGTCAATACCGACATGCCGCCGCGGGGCGCAGACCCGACGCGTGCAAGATCGACCGCTACGCCATGCGGCGGGCCGACGGCTGCAAGACGTGCCACAAGCTGATGAACCCCATTGGTTTCGGCCTCGAAAACTACGACGCCGGCGGGCGCTTCCCTACCACGCAGCCCGATCGTCCGGACTGCCCGATCGACGGCCAGCGGACCTTCGATGGTGTCGGCAGGCGGCGTCCTCGTGGCCCTGCTGTTCACCTGACAGCCTGTCTCGGTAGGCCCCGAGAGACGACTGGCACGCTCGAATCACCGCTTCATTACCCGATCAAACGCAATCCGAGCGGCAATGCCTCGCCGAAGAACGCCGCCCGATCGGCTTCCTCCACCGGCAAAAACTCGCGAACGGCCCGCACCCACGAGTCGCGGGCTCCGACCTTGAGCAAGCGCCGCTCCACCTCGGCACGGACCCGCGCGGAGACGTCGCGCGCCCGGTCGTCGGTCACGCGCGCGAGCTGCACCGCGGCGGTCGCGGCGGTGGGCAGCTCCTCCCACTTCTCGCGCAAGAGGTGATCGATCCACCGCTCCGCCACCGTCGAGCTCACCACGTGGTGCACGCTCGCGTACGCCGGCACCCGCGCCCCGATGCGCCCGATCGCCGCCCACCAGCGCGGATCGCGATCGGTCCACGTCTTCTCCAGGATCCACGCGCCCAGCTCGCTCCGCCGCGCCGCCGGCACGCGCTCCAGCGACGCCGTCATGTCGAGCAGCTCCGACATCGCGTCGGGCTTCCAGCCTTTCGGCTTCTTCAGACGCTTCTCGCTCGGGGCGAGGAACGGATCGACCGCCTCGCGGATCGCCAGCTGCGCCGCCTCGTCGAGCCCACCCGCGACGCGCCGCCAGGCGATCCAGAACTGCTGCCAGAGGCGCGTTTCATCCTGGAAGGTCAGCCGTTCGAGGAACAGCGGGGCGAGCCCCGCCGCGCGCGCCGCGTCGCCCGGATCGCCGAACCCCGGCCGCAGACAGAACCCCGCCAGCTGCCAGAACATGCGCTCGTGATCCGCCGAGCGCTTGCGGCTCTTCGCGTTGGGGGCCAGCGCATCGAACAGCGCGCGCGTCACGTCCATGGTCCACGCCGTGCGCTCGCCGAGCAGCTTCTCCAGCTCGCGCAGCAGGTCCTTCACCTCGCGCGGCGCGACATCCCCACGCCCCTTCCCGAAGACCCGAAGCACCGCCTCGCGCCCGAGCTCGACCTTCTGCGCGGAGACCCCGCGACGCGCCCCCCGCCCGTCATCGCGATCCGCCGCGTCCGCCTGGGCCTCGCGCAACTGGAACGCCAGCCGGAATCGCCGCGGCGCACCGCCGTCGCGCGCATCGACCTCGACACACGCGAGGTCGAGCGTCCCCACCGCCGACAGCTCGCCTTCGATCGCGACCCGCACCTCCGCGGCCGAACGCCCCGCGCTCCCCGCATCGCCAGGTCCCGCGCTCCCCGCATCGGCCCGGGCCGCGCTCCCCGCATCCGCCCGGGCCGCGCTCCCCGCATCGAACCGCACCGCCACCGGCGGCAGCTTCTCGAACACGTCGTCGTCGAGCGCCACCACGTCCCCCGGCGCGTGCGACGCGCTGTCCGACGTGAACAGATCGAACCGCACCGATCGCCCGACCGCGAGGGCAAACGTCCGGTCCGGCGCCGCGTACCGCACCCCGTCCTTCGCCCCGCGCGGCACCACACACACCGCAGGACGCGGCTTTCCCGCCTCCCCCGACAGGCCCACGTAATACCCCCGCGCGGTCCCACCCTCGATGCGAAGCCCGCGCCCGCGCAACGAAAGCCCATACGCGACCGCCCCGCGCGCCACGGCGAGATCCGGATCCACGTACGCGAGCGCCAGCACGGGCGCCCCGCTCCACGACGACAGCACCTCGAGCAGCCGCTCCCCGATCGCGCGCGCCCGAAACACACCCCCGTTGAACAGCACCGCATCGATACGCGCGTCCCGCTGTTGACGCGGTCCCTGCGCCTCACGCATTTCACGCGCCTCACGCGTTTCACGTGCCCCCGGCCCATCCCCCTGGCGTGCGCTCCGCATCGACGCCTCGTGCCGCGCCAGAAACGCCGCGATATGCCGCGTGATCGCCGGATCCTTCTCGTACGGCAGACCAAACGCCACCAGCGCGCTCCGCCCTCGCGCCGGCCGCGCCTCGCGGGCCACGGCCGGAAAGAACCCGTCCAGCACCAGCCGCTCGGCCTCGTCACGCGCGAGGTCTGTCCGCAACATCGACCCCAGCAGGCGCGCTCCCTGCCCGGCCACCGCCACCGGAAACACCTCGGGCGCATCGTCCCCCAGCAGCCGCTCCTTCGCCGCGCGGCACGCCAGCACGAGCTGCGCGAACCGCGACGGCGACAGCCGATCCGGCGGCGTCACCAGCCGCGCCTCGCAGGCGTGCGCCAGCGCGAGATCCATGTTGTCGCCGCCGAGCAGCAGATGATTTCCCACCGCGATCCGCGTCACCTTCACGCCGCCGGCCGCGCTCGCCTCGGCCTCCACACGCAGCAGCGACAGGTCCGTCGTGCCCCCGCCCACGTCGCACACCAGCACGTGGGCCGCCCCACCCGCCCGCTGCACCAGCTCGATCAACTGCCCCCCCGGCGCGTGCTCCGCGAAATCGTAGAACGCCGCCTGAGGCTCTTCCAGCAGCCGCACCGACAGCCCGGCGCGGCTCGCCGCCTCGACCGTCAGCTCGCGCGCGTCCTCGTCGAACGACGCGGGCACCGTCAGCACCACGTCCTGCTCTGCCAGCGGCGTCCCCGGATGCGCCGCATCGAACGCCGCCCGCAGATGGCTCAAGACCTTCGCGCTCGCGTCGACCGGCGAGAGCTTCACCAGCTCTCCGCCGCCCTCTTCCTCCGCACCCCACGGCAGAATCGGCGCGGTCCGATCCACCGCCGCGTACCCCAGCCAGCTCTTCGCCGACGCGATCGATCGCCCCGGCACCTCGATGCCACGCTTCCTCGCGAGCGCCCCCACCCAGTACGGCGCGTCGCCCCACGGATCCTCGGCCGTCTCCCCGCTCACCGGCGCGTAAAGGAACGACGCGAGCAGCGCCCGCGCCTCGATCTCCGTCGGCGACACGAGCTGCGGCACCGCGAAGATCTCCACCCCCGCCATGCCGCGCAGCGCCCGCGCCTCGTCGGTCCACGCCAGCACCGCGTGCGTCGTCCCGAGATCGATCCCGACGATCCTGCTCCCGCCGCTCATGCCCCTAGCTCTCCGCGCGCACCGACAGCTCCACACGGAAACGTTCGTTCGGCGAAACAGGGTCCTTCGGGATCGCCTCCAGCAACAGCGTCCCGACCTCCGTCACGTGCGCCGAAAGCGCCACCGGCACCACGTCGCCCTCGCGCCGCCCCTCCGCCGGCAGCGTCACCTCGATGGGCGCGAGCTCGTCGAGCTCCCCTTCCTTCCAGCGCTCCAGCTCGGCCCCCGCCGCGTCGTCGCGCCGCACCGTCGAGCCAAAAAATCGGAACCGCACGGGCTCGCCCACCACCACCCCCAGCTCGTGCGCCGGCAGCGCCGCCGTCGTCCCCTCCTCCATCCCGAACGGCGCCACACAGAACGCCACCACGGGCGGCTCCACGCCGGGCACCGCGGGCACCGCACCCTCGATCCCGACGTAGTACGCCCGCGCCGTCCCGCCGCGAATCCGCAGCCCCTTACCGCGCCGCGCCAGCCCGTACGCCGCCGCCCCCCGGGCCACCGCGAGGTCCAGATCGTCCGACGCGAGCACCCTCACCGGCGGCGCCCCGTCCTCGGCGAGCCAGCCGTTCAACGTCTCCAGCAGCCGCTCGCGCAGCGCCGTCGCCTTCATCACACCGCCGTTGAACAGCACCGCCGTCGGGTGCAACAGCTTCGCCCGGTCCCGCGCGTCGCCGTGCCGATCGCCGCCAAACCCTTCGATCTTCGACAAAGCCTCGGCCTGCCTCCCGAGGAAGCTCGCCAGGTGCATGGTCACCGCGGCGTCCGACGCATACGGCAAGCCGATCTGCGTCAGCGCCGTGCGGGCCCGCGCCGCCGGCCGCGCCGACGCCGCCACCCGCGGGAAGAACCCGTCGACGAGCGTCGCGTGGATCTCCTCCCGCGTGACCTCGGTGCGCAGCGCGCTCCCGAGCAGCTTCGACCCCTTCCCCGCGATCGCGATCGGGTACACCCCGAGCGCCGCGTCCGACAGCAGCCGCTCCTTCGCGAGCCGCCCCGCGTGCGTCAGCGCCACCATCTGCCAGCGATCGATCTCCTTCCCCTCGGCCTCCAGCTTGCGCTTCGCGAGGTGCGCCACCGCCAGATCCATGTTGTCGCCGCCGAGCAGGATGTGCTCGCCCACCGCCACGCGCACCAGCTCCAGCGTCCCGTCCTTCTCCACCGCCGCGATCGCCGAGAAGTCCGTCGTCCCGCCGCCGACGTCCACCACCAGGATCACGTCCCCCGGCCGCAGCGCCTTCCGCCACGCCTCGCCCCGCGCCTCGATCCAGGCGTAAAGCGCGGCCTGCGGCTCTTCCAGCAACGTCAGCTTCTCGATGCCCGCGGCCAGCGCCGACTCCACCGTCAGCTCGCGCGCGGCCGCATCGAACGACGCCGGCACCGTCAGCACCACGTCCTGATCGACGAGACGAAGCCCCTCGTCGCGAAACCGCGCATCGAACGCCTCGCACAGGTGCTCCAGGTAGCGCCACGACGCCTCGACCGGCGAGATCTTCTCCACGTCTTCCGGCGCCCCGATCGGCAAGATCCCCACGTGCCGATCGACGCCGCCGTGCGACAGCCAGCTCTTGGCGCTCGACACGAGCCGCGCCGGCGCCTCCACGCCACGGGCCCGCGCGTGCTCGCCCACCACGAACGCCCGCTCCGCGTCCCACGGCAACGCCTGCGGGCCCTCGCTCTCGTGCGGCAAATACAGGAACGACGGCAACAGCTCGCGCGCCTCGATCGACCCCGCCGCCACCAGCTGCGGCACGCGCAGCACCTCGGCGCGCGCCCCCTCGACGTCCACCGCCGCGATCGCCACCGCCGAGTGGGTCGTCCCGAGATCGATCCCGATCGCGAACTTCGCGCCGCTCACAGCTCCACCTCCGCCGGCGCGATGACCGTCGCGTCGTGGTCCTTCGTCGGCGTCGGCACCGTAAGGTCGCGCAGCCGCCAGCCCCTGTGCCGCAGCACCCCCTTGTACGGCGGCTTGCCCGTCACGTTGCCCACGAGCTTCACCTCGTGCGCGTCGTACCCTTCACCGATCGTCACCTGCGCGCCCTCTTCCTCGCTCCGCACCGCCGCCATCTTCGCGTGTTGCCGCAGCGCTTTTCGACACCCTTCGTGCACCACCCGCGCGGCCGCCCCGACGTCCGCGTCCGAATACCCCGCGACGTCCTGCTCCAGAAAATCAACCAGCCGCCCCTCGCGCTGGAACAACGCCAGAAGCTGCAACGCCGGCGTCACGTTCGCTGCTTCGACCTCCGCGGCTCTCGCCTTCACGTCCCCCTTTGGCCCGGCCTCGGACGCCGCCTCCACCTTCGGCGTCGCCTCGGATTTGCGCCGCGGCTTGCGCTCCTTCGCGGCCTCCGCGTTCACCTCGTCACCCTCACCGTCGCCGGTCTCATTCCCGGGCGCAGCCTTCGCCGCCAGCTCGGGCGCAGCCTTCGGAGGCGCAGGCAGCGCGGGCATGCCGTCGCGCACCTCGAACGCCCGGGCGGCGAACGCGCCGTCGAACAGCGC
>Ga0163144_10006204_pt1 | contig 26438 bp, 31 predicted proteins | sample OliLak19BULKMAT1_FD_123175 | JGI IMG/M metagenome (GOLD analysis project Ga0163144, IMG submission 123175) | Freshwater microbial mat bacterial communities from Lake Vanda, McMurdo Dry Valleys, Antarctica - Oligotrophic Lake LV.19.BULKMAT1 | ecosystem: Environmental > Aquatic > Freshwater >...
GGACACTTTCTTGCTGGCGCTGCGTGATGTCGCGGAGGCCCAAGGGATGGCCGAGATCTCCCGGCGGGCCAAGCTCAACCGCGTGAGCTTGTACAAGATGCTGTCCCATCGGGGCAATCCGCATCTGCAAAGTGTGATGCACCTTTTACAGGCGGCCGGATTGAGGCTGTCCGTCGGAGTTCGGCCGGGCGCGCGAACGGCTTAGTCCGCCTACCAGCCCGCGACCCGCCCTGCGGCCCCCCTCTACTTGGCCCTCCTGACATGCAACTTTTTCGGGGGGTCAATCGTATGATAGTATGGCAACCCCGAGCCCCCACCTTGATATTATTCTCATTTCGGACTATAATCTTTAAGGAATATATTCATGGTCGGCTACTACCCCGGCTGGGATGCGGGAGATGTGCGCGACTACCTGGATGGCCTCAGGGATGATGGCCAGAGAAAGAAGGCCGCCGCGAAGCTCGATTTCGACATTCACATGCTTGCCACGACATGGCCGCGGCCTCAATATGTGACTGTGAAGTCCATGCGGGGCCATGAGCCGCTGCATGAGCTCATACGCGAATACCAGGGGATCGCCTACAGGATTTTCTTCTGCGTGAAAGGCGCGGAGATTTGGCTGCTTCATGCGTTCGAGAAGAAGCGGCGAAAGACGCCGGCGGCCGACCTGAAGCTGGCCTACGACCGGATGCGCGGCGTGCTGAACGGAACAGTCGGGAGGAATCCATGAACAAGAACGCCGCCTCACCGTTCGATCGCGATGTTTTCAAGCGCATCAAGGCGGATCCGGAATACGCTGAGGCTTACTTTGAGGAGCTCGCGAAGGCCCCGCTGCCTTTGCAGCTCGCGATACTTCGCAGGCTGAGCGGCGTGACTCAGGAGAAGCTGGCGGCAAAGCTGCATGTCAAACAGGCCTATATTTCCAAGCTCGAGAAGGCGGGGTCGGATCATCTCTTCAGTAATTACGAGCGCGCGGCGCGAATGCTCCACGGACACCTGGCCATAATCCCTAAAGGCGCCAAGGTCGTTTTCGCCTAAGCGGTGGCCGGACCTTACTCCCCTTTACCGCTTTTTATGCAGCCCGACACGATTCGTCTTTCGCCCTGAGCTATACTGCCCCCATGAAACTCCCCCTCACCCTCGCGAGCCTCCTGACCGCCGCCCTCGCCTTAACCGCCGCGGCGCAGCCTCTCACCGCGCCCGCAAGCGAGAAAGACCTCCCCGCCTACCGGCCGCCGGTCGCCGATGAGGCCCACGGCTTGAGCGGAGGCGAGCGCGACGCCGCGCTGCTCGTCTATCGCAGCCACTACCGGAATTTTCTCGAGGCGTTCGCCCCCCTGCGGCTCACCGGCCTCGATCCCAAGGACCTGTCCAAGCCCGCGACCTGCGAGATTTCCATCGTCATTAATCCCGAGGATTTCAGCAAGGACTCTTTCGTCGAGGGACTACCGGTGAGGCGCGCTCAACCCGTCGTCTTCAACAGCTTTCAGCAACAGGTCGTCGAGGGCGCGAGCGCCTGCGAGGCGAAGATCGTCTTCACGGTGCGGACCTGGGCGGATTTGAAGGCCCAAACCTTGGCGCTGATTCTTAAAAACTCCGGGACAACCTATTGCCGGACCGATGAGGATTGCTTCGGAGTCGAGCTCGGCGCCGACGCGTGCGTCAACCGCCCCGCCGTGCGCGCGTTCGGCTCGAACACGACGGACGCGGTCTTTTTCGTCGCGTTTCGCAAGTTCCTGCCGGCCCTGATGAGCAATGTGCAGCAGATGGTCATTGGCACCATCATGAGCCGCGGCGACAAGCACCCCGACCACGGCATGCCGATGGGGGGCAATCAGTGCCCGATGCGGCTATGGGCGGACAAGTCCTTGGAGTCAGCCTGCGTTCAACATTCCTGCCGGGCCTTGAAATAATCAGAAAATTCGGCGGAGAGGGTGGGATTCGAACCCACGGACGCTTTTACACGTCGCTCGTTTTGAAGACTGGTCCCTTAAACCGCTCGGCCACCTCTCCCTAGATCGTCTTTACTCGGCCTTCCACCCGACCGACTGCCCCTTGTTCTGCTCGTCAAGCCAGGCCTTGAGCGGCGCGAAGTACTCGATGATCGCCGTCGCGTCCATCTCCCGCGACCCCGTCCCCGCCTCGAGCGCGTCCGGCCAGGGGCGAGAGGAGCCCATCGCCATCATGTCGCCCAGCCGCTTGCCGACGGCCTTGTCGCCGTAGTACGAGCAGCGGTGCAGAGGACCCGTGTGGCCGTGCTGCTTGCACAGGGCGCGGTAGAACTGGAACTGGTAAATGTTCGCGAGGAAGTAGCGAGCGTACGGCGTGTTGGCCGGGATGTGATACTTGGCGCCCGGATCGAAGTCCTTCTCGGTGCGCTCGTTGCCCGGCTTGAGCCCCTGGTACTTGCGCACCAGCGCCCACCAGGACTTGTTGTAGTCGGCGGGCTTGGTCTTGCCCGTGAAGACGTCCCAGCGCCACTTGTCGACGATCAGCCCGAACGGCTGGAACGCGATCTTCTCGAGCGCCTTGCCCAGCAGCAGGTCGATGTCCCCCTCCGCCCCGGGCACCGTGTCGATGAGCCCGACCGTCTTGAGGTACTCCGGCGTTACGGAGAGGGCAATAGTATCCCCAAGAGCCTCGTGGAAGCCGTCGTTGGCCGAGCCGCGGAAGAAGTACGGCTGAGCCTCATACGCGCGCTGATAGAAGTTGTGGCCGAGCTCGTGATGGATGGTGACGAAGTCCTCGGCGTTGACCTTGATACACATTTTAATACGAAGGTCTTGGCCGCTTTCGACGTCCCACGCCGAGGCGTGGCAGGCGACCTCGCGGTCGCGCGGGCGCAGAAACTGGGAGCGCTCCCAGAACGTCGGCGGAAGCGGCGGGAAGCCGAGCGAGGTGAAGAACGCCTCGCCGGTCTTGACCATTTTCTGGTCGTCGTAGCCGTTCGCCTTGAGGCGTTCGGTTAAGTCGAAGGCCGGCGTCGACTTCGGAGGAGCGACCAGGTCGTAAATGTTCTCGAAGGACTGGCCCCACATGTTGCCGGTGAGCTGCTGGGGGATCAGGCCGTTCTCGTCCATCGCGTCCTTGCCGTATTTCTCGATGAGGCGGCGGCGCACGTAAGTGTGGAGCGACTCATAGAGAGGCTTGAGGAGCAGCCACTGGCGGTCCACCTCGGCGGAGAAGGCCTCGGGCGTCATGTCGTAGCCGCTGCGCCAGAGATCCGCCGTGTCCTTGAAGCCGAGGTCGCGGGAGCCTTTGTTGGAGAGCTCGACGAAGCGCTCATAGCGCGGGCGCATGACCGGGGAAATCGTGCGCCAGCCCTGCCAGACGTCGAGGAGCTGCTTGGGGTCGCGGGAGTCGCGCAGGATGTCAGACATGTCGTCGAGCGTAAGGCACGTCGTCGTGGACGCGGGGCAGTACTTGCCCTTGCCGTAGGTGCTCTCGAGCCAGACCTTCACGTCGGAGAGCTCTTTCTGGTCGGCGAGCGAGGGCGGCGCCGGCGACACGACGGTAAGCTTGAGCATGTGAAACTTGCGCTTGAGATCCGCGGGCAAAGTCAGCTTCTCGAACTTGCGGGCCTCGCGGGCCAGGCGCGCGGCCTCGGCGGTGTAGGCGTTGTCGGCGTCTCCCGCCAGCCACTCGGTCGAGTAGTTGATGTTCGTCTGCATCGCCCAGGACGAGAAGGCCGCGCGGCGGCCGAGCGCCTCCAGGGATTTCTCGGCGCCGTCCATGAAGACCTGGGCGTCCTTGACGGTCGGAAGGGTGCGAATGGCGGTCGTGCCGGCGACGGCGGGGGCGGCGAGGAGCAGGGAAAGGAGGAGGGGGATGATCATAGCGGGTAGGATACCAATCCTTGGGATAAAAGAGCGCTCGCCCCGGGGACGCGCGGGGCGAGCGAACGAACGCCGGTCAGTAGAGCTCTTGGCGCTCTTCCCGGTCCAAGCTTTCCTCGTCGGTCAGCTCATCCTCGCGCTTGTCCGGGATGAGCATCGCCGATGAGATCCCGCCGGGCACCGAGCCCACGATGGACGCGCGCACGGCGCGGCCGGCGGCCTTGCGCTTGCCGGCGCGACGCTTCGGACGACGTCCGGCCGCCGAGCGTCGTTTAGACGTGCTTGCCTTCATCTTCGTTGTCCTCCCGCGGCCGGCCGTACCCGCCGCCGCCTCCCTCCTCGCCCTCCACGCCGGGTTCGGGGATGTCGTTGAGCTCGGGCTCCTTCTCCTCGGACTCCTCGCCGACCTCGGGGTTCGGGTTAGGGATGGGATTGGACTCCTCGGGGACTTTTTCCCCCTCTTTCTTGTTCGGCTTCATAAATCCTCCTTGCGTCGCGTTGATCGAGCGCCGGTCGTCGCGGCTCACGTCGAGCCGCGGCGAAGACGTGGAAGCGATCTCACAGGGGCGAGAGTTCCTCGAGCTTCTGCATGAACCCCTCTTTGGGAGCGCTCCTTCTAGACGACGACTTCCGGGCATGCCGCCTGCCGCTGCCGCTCTTTTTCGAGGACACCTTCGTACCCCGGGTAAAGCGGCCGCTCGACGAGCTGCTGCCTCTCTTTTTCGTTTTCATGGCCTGCCTCCTGCGTCGCCGGACGCGGAAAGCGTTTTCGGCGACCGCTAAATCGTTATTTCGTCTTCCTCGCCGCCCTGCTCCTGAGGCCGCCCGTATTCCAAATCCTTGACGTCGTCGGGCACGGTCCGGCCCCAGTCCTCGTCGTCGCCCATGCCTTCGCCGTTGGTGCCGCCGAGCGTGTCGGAGGGCTCGTCCTTGGCGGCGTCAGGCGGTGGGCCTTCGCTTTTCTTCTTGGGTTTCATCGGAAGCCTCCTTGCGTGGTGCGGACGCTTGCTTCGGAGGGGAACTCGATGGGGGGCCTTCAACGAGGACGCCGTCGTCGCTCTCGCCCGTGTCGCCGTCCGAGTGCGGCGGGGCATACGTGCCCGTCTGATCCTCGGAGTCGAGCGGACGAACGTAGCTCGAATCCCCGGCCGGGGGTGCGGCGGGGCGAGGCTTCTTCGCTTTACGTCGAATGTGGCGGCGCGGCATAAGATAAGCCCTCCGTCGCCTATAGCATAGGCGCGCGAGCGGCGGTATCCCATGGAGGGGCCGTCAACGTCTCGTGACGTTTAGACTTCGGTGAGGGGGCCGGTGATCTCGTCCTCGACGGTCTCGTGGTCCATGGACTTGGGGAAGGAGCGCGGGAGCGCACCGGTCTCGGACTCGGTATTTTCGGACAGGGACTTGTAGAGGATCACGCTCGCGGCGCCCAGCAGAACGTACAAGAGCTTCTTCATGGTGAGGCCTCCTTGCCAAGGACACGATACACCGCGAGGACCGCGCGGGACAGTGCGGGGAGGTGAACTTTGATTGATGCAACTATTTAGGGGGGTCAATCGTCTGATTGGGGAGGAGGCGATGGCGGTCTTGACATATATATGTTTGTATGTCATACTGTCCAAATGAAGAAGAAAATGACCATGGTTCGAACGACGGTCTATCTGCCGGAGCGGGTTCATCGGGGCATGAAGGTCCTGGCCGCGCTCAACGGCAAATCCATGGCGGATCTTCTGCGCGAGGCTCTCGAGGAGGTCTACAAGGACGATATGACCGACCTTCGCCGCGCGCGCGAGGCGGTCGCCGGGATGCGCAAGCATCCCGAAACGACGGTCGCGCTCGAGGACCACATCGCCAAGAGGCGGTGAGCTGGAGCGTACTGCTTTCGTCGGACGCGGAGCGCGCCCTGTCCGATGTACGGGAGCCGGATCGCTCGCGTCTGCTGCGCCGTCTGGCCTCACTGAAGTCCCACGCGCGCCCATTCGGCGTCAAAAAACTGGCGAATGAACTCTTCCGTCTCCGCGTGGGCGACTGGAGGGTGATCTACGGGATCGACGACGCCGCGCTGATCGTTCGCGTCGCGCGCATCGTCCGGCGCAACGAGCGGACTTACGGTTTTCTGTAGCTAGTCGTTTTCGCCGAACTCGGTCAGGCCCATCAGGGCCGCCGAGCGCACGCCGGGGTTGGAGTCGCCGCGCATTTTCTTGAGGGCCGAGATCGCGCGCCCCCCTCCCAGCATGGTGAGCGCGCGCGCCGCGGCCAGGCGCACCGACGGGTCGGCGGACTTGACCGCCTCGACGAGGACCATGACCGCGCGCGGGTTGCCGGACTTGCCCAGGCTCTCGGCGGCCACGGGTGCCAGGGGGCTGTCGGTCTTCTTCATGAGGTTCTCGAGGTGCGCCAGGCCCGCGTCCTTGTCGAGCTTGACGAGGTAGTAGGCCGCGAGCAGGCCGACCTTGTTCTCGCCGGGGTCGCCCGTCAGCGACGCGGCGAGGCGCTCGAGCGCGTCCTTCTTGCCGAGCTTGGCCAAAGCGTAGGAGGCCTCGATCTCGATGAACTTGTCGGGATTTTTGATCGCCTGCTCGAGGGTCGACAGCGCGCGTTTGTCGCCGATGTCCCCCAAAGCCTCGAGGACCGCCTGGAGCTGGTTGCCCGAGGAGCTCGAGGCCAGCTGCTGGAGCGCCGGCACCGCGTCCTTGACCTGCAGGCGGCCGAGGCCGCGCACGGCCTCCTCGACGACGCGCGGGTCGCCGTCGTTGAGGGATTCCGAGAGCGTGCGCACGACCTGGTCGCCGCCCACGCGCGAGAGCGCCTCGAGGATCTTCCAGCGCAACACCTGCAAATGCCCGGGAAGCTCGTTCATCTGCAGCAGCATGCCGCGCAGGTAGTCCCAGGCGCCCGAGAGCGCGTCGATCGAGCGCGGGTCGGCCGCCAGGCCCAGCGCGTCGACGATGGCGGCGCTCTCGCGCGGGTTGCCGCCCTTGATGTCGAAGGCCTTGATCAGCGCTTGCGTCGTCGCCTTGTCGCGGCGGCGGCCGAGCGTCGCGGCTAAGCGAATGCGCTCCGGGGTCTTGGCCGCCTCGAAGACGGAGACTAAGTCCTTGGTCGCGGCCTTGCGCGCGTTTCCGGGGACGCAAAGCAGGAGCGCCGCGGTCACGAGGAGAAATCGTCTCACCCGGGAAGCATAACGGGTTCGGCGCCGCCTGTCGAGGCCTTCGGCGATGCAACTTTTTTGGGGGGTCGATCGTCTGATAGGTGGAGGCGCGGGGCGCCCCAAGGAGGAAGGCCCATGAGAAACGAGGAGACGGGACGGGAGACGCGCCGGCTGCTGGCCAGGCTCAAGCGGCAGGCGGAGACGGAGGCGTCGGAGGAGGCGCGCGACGAGGCGCAGAAGGTGCTGCTGGCGCGGCATCTGCACAGGCTGCGGGGGCACCGGGCGGGGAAGGCTTGACGGATCGGGGGATTCGTATTACGCTTTGTAATACGAATGAAGAAAACGGTGACCATCACGCTGAGGCTGACGCCCGAGGAAGAAAAGGTCCTGGACCGGGTCGCGCACGCCCTTCGGGCGACGCGCTCGGAGGCGCTGCGCGCCGTTCTTAAGGATAAAGGGCTAAGCCTCCAGCGGGAGGAGACCATGACGGCGCACGACTGGCTCAAGAGCTACATTCCGGAAAGCAAGGGGCCCATGCGCAAGCGCTCTAACGCCTTGAACGTGAAAGAAGAGGTTCTAAAAATCATCCTGGAGAAGCATGCTCGCCGTTCTCATTGACGCCGGAGTCTTGGTGGGCTATCTCGATTCCCGCGATTCGATGCACGAGAAAGCGGTCAGGGCGCTCAAGGAGACTCCCGGCAAGCCCTGCACGACATGGCCCGCTGTGGCGGAAGCGGCTTATCTGCTGGGACGGGACAATACCGGAGCCCGGGACGCTCTTCTCGCCATGCTCGACGACGGAGCTATCGAACTGGCTCTGCTCGGCCCGGAGGACGTGCCGCGGCTTCGACAGCTCATGGCAAAATATAAAGACTTGCCGATGGACCTGGCGGACGCGACCTTGGTGAGGGTCGCCGAGCGCCAGCTCATCAGCACGATCCTCACGTTCGACCGGGACTTCAAAGTATACCGGGCGGCCGGGATCGGGGCGCTGAAGGTCCTACCGAAGCCGTAAATTCCCGTAACATCCCCGACTTGCGCTCCCCGGCGCTTCCTCTTATACTTCGCGCGTGGACCCCGTAACGCATACGCTTTTGGGCGTGGCACTCGGCGAGGCGTTCTTTAGACCCCGCCTGGGGCGGCGGGCGGTCACCCTCTCGGCGTGGGCGGCGAACCTGCCCGATATCGACGCGCTCGTCCTGCTGACGGGCGATCCCGGCTCGGTGATCCTGCGGCGCTCGTTCGGGCATTCGCTGATCTTGCTCCCCCTCTGGATCGCGGCGGCGACGTGGCTCTTCAAGAAGAAGCACGACGACCTGGAGACCGGCGACATCGCCGTGATCGTCGCCGTGGGCTGCGCCGGGCACCTGGGCTTCGACCTGATCAACTCCTTCGGCGTGCAGCTGTTCTGGCCGTTTTCCCTGATGCGGCCGGAGCTGGCGACCATTTTCATCATTGATCTGGCGCTCGCGGGCTTCCTGGCCGCGCCGCATCTGACGCGCCTGAGGGCCGCGTGGCGCCCGGGGCTGACGGCGGCGTGCCGCGCCTCCCTCGTGGCCGTCGTGTTTTATCTCGCGATGGCTTTCTCGGCGCGGACGATCGCGCAAGCCGTGCTCTACGCGGAGGCAGGTCCCGCGGGCTTTCAATACGTGTTTCCCGAGCCGCTGGGCGCGCACCGCTGGCGCGGCGTGGTCAAGGACGACGGCGCCTGGCGCGTGTACCTCATCGACGTGCCCAGCCGCGCCGCCGAGCTGCGCTTGACCGTGCCCAACGACGAGTTCTCGCCGCCCGTCTATGCGTCAAGGGAGACGCCCTTCGGCCGGCGCTTGGAGACGTTCTTTAAAGCGCCCGTCTGGAGCGCCGAGCCCAAGGACGGCGGCGGCTCGACCGTGCACGTCCGCGACCTGCGCTTCGCGAGCCTCGTGCTCCCCCGCGCCGACCCTTTCACCTATATGTTCGACGTCCCGCCCGGCTCGGCGCAGGCCAAGGCCCGGGGCGTGAGGATTTGGTAGGGTAACGAATGGCCGCGACCAACGCCCAGACGCTGGAGCTTCTGCTCGAGGTGGGACGGCTGCTGTCCTCCAAGCTCGAGCTCAGCGACCTGCTGACGTCGGTGCTCGAGCTGTCCACGAAGGTCGTGGACGCCGAGAGCGCGTCCTTGCTGCTGCTCGACGAGAAGACGCAGGAGCTCTACTTCGACACGGCGCTCGGCCTCGGGCCCGAGGCGTCCAAGCTCCGGTTCCCGCTCGGCCAGGGCATCGCGGGCACGGTCGCCAAGAACCGCGCGCCCGAGATCATCAACGAGGTCCGAAAGGACGCGCGATGGTCGCCCGCGGCCGACGAGGCGTCCGGGTTCGTCACGCGCTCGATCCTCGCGGTGCCCATGTTGCTCAAGGGACATATCGTCGGGGTCCTCGAGGCCATCAACAAGAACGGCGGCGGCTTTACCGAAATGGACAAGCAGGTCTTCGAGGCGTTCGCGTCGCAGGCCGCCGTCGCCATCGAGAACGCACGCCTGTTCAGCTCGCTGCGCGACGAGCGCTTCAAGCTCGCGACCGTCTTCGCGCAGATGACCGACGGCGCAGCGCTCACCGATCCCACGGGCAAGGTCCTGCTCGCCAACGAGTCCGCTTCCCGGCTGCTGGGCCGGGAACTTCGCGAGCTCGCCGACGGTCTCAATGGCATGGCCGTCACGCCCTCGATCGCCGAGCTGCTCTCCGGGACGGCGCCCGTCATGGACTTCGCCGCGGTGCGCAAGGAGCCCACGTTCCTCATGCTCGAGGGCCGCGTCACGCGCGCGCCGCTCGCAGACGAAGACGCGCGCCTGTTCATCTTCCGCGACCGCACCGAGTCCTATCGACAGGAGAAGCTCAAGCGCACGTTCCTGAGCCTGATCTCCCACAAGCTACGCACGCCGCTGTCGGCCGTCACAGGCTTCGCCGACATCCTCATGGACGAGCTCAACGACGACACCGACCCGATGTGGGCCAAGGCCGTCAAAACGATCCGCTCCCAGGGCGGCAAGGTCAGCGAGCTCGTCGACAAGCTCCTGAGCTACACGACCATCGAGAGCCCCGACGTCCAGCTCAGCTCCGAGCCGTTCCCTCTCGACGAGGCCGTCAAGGACGCGATCGAGGCGCTCAAGGGCAAGCTCGACGAGCGCGCCGCGAAAGTCGACGCGCCCGCCTCGGGCGTCGTCGTCGTCGGCGACCGGCGCCTGGTCATCGACGCGCTCAAGAACCTCATCGACAACGCGGTCAAGTTCAATCCGAAGCACGGGCCCGTCGCCGTGATCCGCGCCGAGGCCACGGGCGATTGGGCCGCCGTGAGCGTCGCCGACACGGGGCCAGGCGTGCCGCCCGAGGACCTCGAGCGCGTGTTCTCCCGCTTCCATCAAGTCGAGAAGGACTTCACGGGCCAGCAGGACGGCATGGGCCTCGGCCTGGCCTTCGTGCGCAAGGTGGCGCAGCTGCACGGCGGAGAGGCGGTCCTGCGCTCCAAGCTCGGCTCGGGCTCGACGGTGACCGTGACGCTCCCGTGCAAGAGGGCGTCGTGAGCCTGGGCGGCGCGGCGGACGGCTACGGCGGCTCGCTCTCGGGCACGGACTACGGCGAGGTCTTCCTCGAGTCCTCGAGCTGGTCGACCGCGCGTCTGGAAGACGGCCAGGTGCGCGACATTGGCGCCAGCGCCGAGCGCGGGCTGAGCCTGCGATTATTGAGACGCGAGGGCGGAAGAGTGGAGACGTTGTTCGGCAGCGCCCAGGACGCCTCGGCCGCCGCGGCCGCGCGCCTGCGTGAGCGCTTGTCGCCGGGCGCCCCCGCGCGCGGACCCGTGTTCGGCGCCGCACGCGCCTTCGCGCCGCCCTGCCGCCGAGATCCCGCGTCGGTCCCCCTCGAGGACAAGCTCGCGCTGCTGCGCGCGATCGACCGCGCCGCGCGCGACATGTCCCCGCTCGTGCGCCAGGTGACCGCCGTCTACAGCGAGCGCCGCAAGGACACGCGCGTGCTCAACAGCGAGGGCGCCGACCGCTTCCAGAGCCGGGTCTCCACCAACCTCTCGATCTCCGTCGTCGCGGGCCGCGGCGCCGCGCTGCAGACAGGCATGGAGGTTCTCGGGGCCCAGCGAGGCTACGAGATCTTCGACGACAACGCCGCGCTCAAGGCCGCGCGCCGCGCCGCGGCGCGCGCCTTGGCCAAGCTCGACGCGCCCAAGGCGAAGGCCGGCGAGATGGCCGTCGTCCTCGCGGCGAGCGCGGGCGGAACGTTCATCCACGAGGCGATCGGCCATTCCCTCGAGGTCGACCACGTGCAGGAGGGCTCTTCACCCGCGTACCGCGGGCAAAGAGGCCGGGCCGTCGCGCCAGACACTATTACGGTCATCGACGACCCGACCTTGCCCTTCCAGCGCGGCTCGTTCGCCTTCGACGACGAGGGCGTCGAAGCCCGCCCCACCGCGCTCGTCAAGAACGGCGTGCTGACCGATTTCCTCTACGACCGCGCGACGGCCCTGCGCGAGGAGCGTCCCTCCAACGGCCACGGCCGCCGGGAGTCCTTCGCCTCGCGCCCCATCCCGCGCATGTCTAACCTCTACATAGCGCCCGGCCAGGACGACCCGGCCAAGATCATCAAGGAGCTCAAGAGCGGCCTGCTCGTCACGCGCATGGGCGGCGGCCAGGTGGACACGGCGAGCGGAGAGTTTGTCTTCGAGGTGGACGAGGGGTGGCGCGTCCAGGATGGGAAGATCATGAACCTCGTGCGCGACGCCAACCTGCTCGGCGTCGGACCCGAGGCCCTGCTCTCGATCGACCGCGTCGGCTGGGACATGGGCTGGGGCGTGGGCGTCTGCGGCAAAGAAGGGCAGAGCGTCGCCGTCAGCGACGGTCAGCCCACGATACGCATGCCGAAATTGGTGGTGGGAGGCTCACATGATTAAAGGAATCATCGCGGCGCTGCTGCTCGCCGTTTCCGCGAACGCGAAGAAGGCGGAGAAGCCCATGGAATGGAAGGGACAGTACGGCGGCCCCATCGACTCCGGCACCGAGGTCGCCGTCGACGCCGGCGGCTGGACCCGTCTTTGGCTTCAGGTCGGCCAGGACGCGCCCGCCCTCGACTTCAAGAAATATTTCGCGGTCGCGGTCTTCGCGGGCGAGCGCCCGACCGGCGGCTTCACGGTCGAGTTCCTCGATCCCGTCCCCAAGGGCATGGATGTCATCGTGCGCTACCGGGTCAATCCCCCGACCGGCTTCTCGACGCAGGCCATCGCCCAGCCGTGGAAGATCCGCGCCTTCGAGCGCGTGAAGGGCAAGGTCTTCGTCGAAGCCGCGCCCGCGGAGACCAAGCGGAAGTGATCTCCCTCCTCCTCGCCGTCGCGCTCGCGCTGCCGGCGTCCGCCGCGGACGCCCCCGCTTTGCCCGACCTCGCGGTCTCGAAGTCGACCCCGGGCTGGGCCAAGCAGGGAAGGTCGCTTGTGCTCTATGACGCCGACGGCTCGCTGTCCTTCGAGATCGGGCTGTCGCGCGAGGAGAACGGGCCCGTCACGAGCGAGGTGCGCGGCGACGCGTCGCCCGACGGCAAGGCCGCCTGGACGCTCGACCGAAGGCTCACCTACAACCAGTCCCGCAACCGGCTCCTCGAGTCGCGCCGGGAGCTCAAGATCCACGGCTCCGCCGGGCAGCTGCTGTGGCGGGACGCGTCCGTGGACCTGCCCGAGAAAGGAGAGCCCGTCGTCTTCTCGAACGATTCCCAGATGATTTTAACGGCCTGCCATTTCGGAGAGTCCTGGTCCATGGAGGCGAGGGACTGGAGCGGGAACACGAAGCTCAAAGCGGGGCCGTTTCCGCGGCTCGTGAGCATCGCGCTGGCGCCCGGGGGACGGTACGCCGTCGCGCGGTGGGGCGTGCCCGACAAGAGCGACACTCATTCGTTCTTCGATCTGTGGACGAAAGCGCGCAAAGATATAGAAACCTCGGAGCTGACTTTGGGGCTTGCGCGCATCGGCGACGACGGGGTGGTTAAATCGGGCAGACGGGACGTGTTTACGTTCACCACCGAAGTATCAACGGCGACGAATGGGGGGCGGAAATGAGAGCCGCTCTGCTCACAATCCTGTTGATTGGAGCATCGGCTTGGGGCGACGAAGGTGAGCCCACATCTGCGCCCTCTGGACAAGCGGTTGAAGGAGATCGATCGGAAGCTGTCGAGGACATGCGCAAGCAGCTGGAGGGCGACCCCGGGTTACAAGAAGCACTCGTCGACCGGATCATGCAGTCGAAAATCGCCGCTACGATCTCCGACGATGCCGACGAAAACAAAAAACGCGCGGCCGTGCGCGAATGGGTCTCTCAGGATTTAGGGTCCGCCTCCGAGATCGCGCTCGGGCTCGCCAAAGACGAAGCGGATGGCACCCATCTCTTCGAAAACACTCTCGTTAAGCACCTCAAGCAGACCTTCAAGAGAAACAATTCCAACCGCGGCGCCTTCGGCGTTTTAAAGAGCGCGGCGAAGACTTCCAAGCTGACCACTTTGGCGGACCAAACCGCCGGCGAAGAAGAAAAACGCGAGGCGCTGCGCAACCTGTTCGAAGGCAAGGGCTCCCAGGGCAGCAAGGTCATCACGGGCCAGGCGCCCGAGGGCAAGCCCTCCTCCGAAGCGCCGCCGAGCGCGGCGCTCGCCAACTCGTTCTACGACCGGCTCTCCGCCGGCAACATCCGCGGCTACTCCCCCCAGCTCATGAGCATGCAGAGCTCGCTCAACACGCGCCGGCCGCCGGGCGCGCCCGCGCTCATCGAGACCGGCAAGCTCGACCACGCGACCTTGTCGTATCCCTCGCATGGCCTCAAGTATGATTTGGGGAACCTCGAGGAGCGCCTGCGCCGCGCGCGCATCGCGGAGCTCGCGACCTTGGGCGGCGTGCAGCTGACCGAGCGCGACATGAAGGACCCGGGCCTCGAAGCGCGGCTGCTCGTCAAGGTGCCCGCCGACAAGCTCAAGAAGCGCTTCGCCGCCCGCGCCGCGGGCCTCGAGCGCGCCAAGGCCGCGCTGGCCGACTTCGAGGCCGCCGCCGCGAAGAGCAAGGACCCCGCCCAGATCACGCGGGCGCTGCTCATCGAGCTGTCGGGCCGCCAGCGGGAGGCCGCGCGCTGGCTGACCGCCGCCGCTTTGGAGGAAGAGCTTGCCCGCGTCGAGTCCGAAGAGGGCTTCCTCACGGCGGACCTGCTCGCCGCCATTGACGCGGTGCCCGCCGCCGCGCCGACGCGCGAGTCCTACAAGCGCCGCGGCGAGTCCTACCGTGATCGCCTCCTCAAGCTCAAGGCCAACGCCCAGGCCTCGCTCGACGCGCTGCAGTCCGACGCCTGGGCGTCCCGGATCGCCGAGATCGACCGTCTCATGTCGGAGAGCCAGGGCTTGCGCCGCACGATCTCGCGCGACATCTCCGACTACCGACTGGTCCCCTTCCGCGTGGCCGAGTCCGTGCTCAAGCAGCCGCGCTGGCGCGAAATCCTCGACGATCTCCTGGTCAAATACGCGAAGCGCACCTCCTACGGCCGCGAGGTGGCCAACCGCCGCGGCCGCCTGTCCCGCTTCGTCGGCATCTTCGGCCAGATCGCCTCGGGCGACGTCGAGGGCGCGCACCTGTCCCTTGTCAACGTCGAGGGTGGACGCCGCTGAAAATACTGTCCGCGTTGGTGTCAGGCATGCCGAATAGGACAGTATTTTAAGGGCGGAAGGACGGGATCAGGGCTTTCAGGCGCGGGAGCGCCTCTTCGGCCGCCAGCTCGCCGGCGCGGATGATCTCGCCCGCGCGGTGCAGCTCGGTCCAGGAGAAGCCCTTGAGGTCGGGAAACATCGTGACGTCCGCGATGTCCAGGCGCGCCTGCGCCACCTCATACTCCATCGTGTAGATCATCTGGAAGAACACCTCCAGGAAGTTGGGCGCGCGGAAGGCGGCGGGCATCGCGACGCGCGCGACCTTGGTCAGGGTTTCGAGGTTCACCGGCTGGTCGAGTAGCCGCTTGCTCAGGCGCTCGTTGACCTGGGACTTGCGCGCGCCGGCCGGGACGGTTAGGTTGACCGCGAGCAGGATGTCGGCGCCCATGTCGGCGATCACGCGCGTGGGGACCGGGTTGACGAGGCCGCCGTCGACGAGCCAGCGGCCCGACAGCTGCGTCGGCTCGAAGATCAGCGGCAGGCCGCAGGAGGCGCGGATCGCCTCGGCGACGCGGCCCTCCTTGAGCACGACCTCCTCGCCAGTCTCGATATCGGCGGCCACGCACGCGAACGGGATTTCCATGTCGGAGAACTCTCGGGATCCCATGTACGAGCGGATGAAGCGTAGCAAGGTGTCGCCCGCGAAAAGGCCGGAGCGCGGGATCGTCATGTCCCAGAACAGGTTCTCGTAGACCCAGGACTTATCGATGCGCAGAGCCAGCTCCTCGATCTCCTCGGGCTCGTAGCCCGCGGCGAAGCAGCCCGCGATCAAGGAGCCCATCGAGGTCCCCGCGATCATGTCAACCGGGATGCCCTCCCGCTTGAGGACCTTGAGCACGCCGATCGTCGCGTGGCCGAGCGCCGCGCCGGTGCCGAGCGCCAGGCCCACCTGCACGCCCCCGATGCGGCGCGCGAGGCGCGCGAGCGCCTTGCCCGCGCGCGGCTCGGCGGCGAAGGCGGACTCGGACTTGCCGTCGCGCTCGTAGGCCTCGGTCGCGTCGTCGCTCCACGGCACGAGCACGCGCTCTGATCCGATGAGCAGCGGAGCGTCCTCGGGCTCGAGATCGCCGATCCAGAGGCGAAGCACGCGGGGCGATTCCTCGGCGAGCGGCGGCACCTCGGCCTCCATGTGCCGGTACTGGGGGCGCATCGCGTCGCAGCCCGCCATGAGGATCAGGTCCGCCTCCGTCAGCGCGGCGCGCTCGACGTCGCCGCGCGGCCCGCCGAGGCAGAGCAGCGCCAGCTCATGGCTGTCGCGCACGGCGTTGAGGAAGAGATAGAGCTGGCTGAACAGGCGGCCGCCGAGCGTGGCGGGCGACACGGTCAGGATGCGCACGCCCGAGGGATGCTCCTGCGCGAGCGCGGCCAGGGCCGCGGGGTCGCGCAGGTTCGCGGCGCGCAGGTCGGTCTCGCTGACGGGCGCGGGCTTCAGGCCGGCGGCGCGCGCGATGTCGCCGGGCTCGGGCGCCAGGTCCACGATGAGCACCGTCTTGCGCGTCTGGGCCGCGAGCTCCGCACCCAGCCGCCAAGCGATCAACGCGCGGTCGCGGCGCGGAAGCGCGCAGTCGAGCGCCACGAGGCGCGCCCGCTCCGACGACGGACGCGGCGAGGTCTGGCCGCCCTCGATGAGGCGCGTCGCGAGCGTGCGCGAGAGATGCAGCAGGATGGTCGGGTGCTCGCGCAGCACCTCCTCGAAGTCCTTGCGGTTGAGCTTCAGGAGCTCGCTCGTCGCGTCGACGCGGACCGTGGCCGAGCGGGGGCTGCCCGTCAGCATGCCCGTCTCGCCGATGACGTCGCCGCGGCCCAGGTAGGCCGTGAGCGTCTCGCGATCCTCGATCGAGCGGTAGCGACGCGCGTGCCCCGAGACGATCAGGTAAAGCGCGTCGGACGCGTCGCCCTGCTTGAAGATCGTGGCGCCCTTGGGGAGCGAGAGCAGCTGCAGACGCGAGGCGAGCTTGCTTAAGTCCGCGACGGACAGGCCGGAGAAAAGGGGCGTGCGCTTAAGGAATGACTCCCACGTTTCAATTTCCTCAGGCTTCATATGACGACCTTAAGCCGGAAATCTTCCTTGCATATGACGAGCAAGCTAAAAGACCAACGACCGTCTTCGAGTCGCGGATTTTCCCGGCCCGCACCAAGTCAAGAGCTTTTTGGAAAGGCATGATCACGGTCTCGATGAACTCGTCGTCGTCGGCGTTGACCTTGCCGGGCTTGAGGCCCGTCGCGACGTAGAGATGCAGGACCTCGTCGGCGAAGGCGGGCGTCGGCCAGTACTTGATCAGCGGCGTGAACTTGGACGCGGTAAAGCCGGTCTCCTCGGCGAGCTCGCGCTTGATGCAGGACAGGATCGACTCTTTGGGATCGATCTTGCCGGCCGGCAGCTCGAGCGTCACTTCCCCGACGGGGTGGCGATATTGGCGGACCAGCACGACCGTATCCTTGTCGAGAAAAGGCACGACGCCGACGGCCCCGGGGTGCGAGATGTATTCGCGCGTGGCGAGCTTGCCGTTGGGCAGCCGCACGGTATCGACGTCGAAGTTGACCGCCCGGCCGCGCCAGACCGTCTTCTTGCTGACGAAGGTCTCGATCAGGCCCTTATCGCCCTTTTTCATCGGTTCGCATTGTAGCAAAGCGCCCCTCGGAGGGATGGTATAATGAAGCTCCTCCCGATATGTCCAAGCCCGAGTTCGTCCACCTTCACAACCACTCCGAATATTCCCTGATGGATGGGGTCATCCGGCTGTCCGACAAGGACGGCAAGCCCTCGCAGGCGCTCAAGGACCTGGCCAACTCCGGCGCGAAAGGATTTGCGATCACGGACCACGGCAACATGTACGGCGCGGTCGAGTTCTACTCGAACGCGAAGGCCGTCGGCCTCAAGGCGATCATCGGCTGCGAGATGTACATCTCCAAAGGCACGCGCTTCGACCGCGGGCACTCCCAGAAGGAGAACTGCCACCTCACGATCCTGGCCAAGAACTTCGAGGGCTATCAGAACCTGATGCAGCTCTCCTCGACGGCGTTTCTCGAGGGCTATTATTACGATCCGCGCATCGACAAAGAGTTGCTGGCGAAGCACTCCAAAGGCCTTATCGTCCTGTCCGGCTGCCTGAAGTCGGAGCTCAACCAGGCGATCTTGTCCGGCGACATGACACAGTCCGAAAAGCTGGTCACGTGGTTCCGCGACAATCTCGAGCAGGATTCCTACTACCTCGAGATCATGGACCACGGCATCGACAAGCAGAAGACGGTTACGCAAGCGTTGCTCGATCTGAATAAACGCACGGGGATTCCACTGGTCGCCACCAACGATTGCCACTATTGGAAGCCCGACGAGCACGAGGCCCATGACGCGCGCGTCTGCATCGCGACGGGCCGCAAGATCGCCGAGACCGAAAGGCTGAAGTTCGACTCGCACGAGTTCTACATCAAGTCGCCGGAGCAGATGCACAAGCTGTTTTCCTTCGCTCCAGAGTCGTTGACGAGCACCTTAAAGATCGCCGAGATGTGCAACCTGAAAATTCCGATGGACCAGATGCTCCTCCCCGAGTTCAAGGTCCCTCCTGGCTACGATCAGGACTCCTATCTGGAGCACCTGTGCATCGAGGGCCTCAAGGAACGCTATCCCGCGGGTTTCAGGGCCGAGCACAAGGAACGGCTCGACTACGAATTGGGCGTCATCAAGCGCATGGGGTTCTCGGGCTACTTCCTGATCGTCTGGGACTTCATTAAACACGCGCGCTCGATCGGCGTGCCCGTCGGGCCCGGTCGAGGCTCCGGCGCGGGCGCCATCGTGGCCTACGCGCTGCGCATCACCAACGCCGATCCCCTCGAGCACCGGCTGCTCTTCGAGCGCTTCTTAAACCCGGACCGCAAGTCCATGCCCGACCTCGATATCGACTTCGCGGACACCGGCCGCGACCGCGTGATCGCGTACGTGCGCGAGAAGTACGGCAAGGAATGCGTGGCGCAGATCATCACGTTCGGCTCGCTGGGCGCTAAGGCCGTCATCCGCGACGTGGGCCGCGTGCTCGACATGCCGCTCGCGCAGATCGACGACATCGCCAAGAAGATCCCCGTCGGCCCGAACGTGCACCTGCACGAGGCCATGCAGGGTCCCGAGCTCCAGGAGCTCGCCAAGGACCCGCAGGTCAAGAAGCTCCTCGAGCTTTCGCTCAAGCTCGAGGGCCTCAAGCGCCACACGGGCGTGCACGCGGCCGGCACGCTAATTACGAAGGAGCACGTCGTGATGTATTCGCCGCTCGCCAAGGGCGCTAAGTCCGACGTCGTGACCACGCAGTACGACGGCGACGTCTGCCCGAAGCTCGGCCTGCTCAAGGTCGACTTCCTCGGGCTGCGCACGCTCTCGATCATCGATGACGCGGTCAAGTTCGTTAAGCAGCGGCACGATCCCAAATTCGACATCGACGCGATCCCGATGGACGACGCCAAGACCTACGAGATGCTGCGCACGGCTAAGTCGCTCGCCGTGTTCCAGCTCGATTCGCAGGGCATCCGCGACCTCCTGTTTCGCATCAAGCCCACCGTCTTCGACGATATCGTGTCCCTCATCGCCCTCTTCCGCCCCGGCCCCATGCAAAGCGGCATGCTCGACATGTTCGTCGAGCGCAAGCACGGCCGCGAGGAGGTCGTCTACGACGTTCCCATGCTCGAGACCATCCTGAAGGACACCTACGGCTGTATGGTCTTCCAGGAGCAGGTCATGGAGATCTCCAAGAAGCTGGCGAACTTCACGCCCGGCGAAGCCGACGGCCTGCGCAAGGCCATGGGCAAGAAGATCTTCGAGGACCTCGAGAAGATGCGCAGCAAGTTCATCTCGGGGTGCGCGGCGAACAAGATCAAGGATAAGGTCGCCACCAAGATTTACGACCAAATGGTGAAGTTCGGCGGCTACGGTTTCAACAAGTCCCACTCGGTCGCCTATGGCATCGTCGCGTACCAGACCGCCTACCTAAAGGCCAACTATCCCATCGAGTTCATGACGGCGGTGCTCACGAGCGAGATCGGGCACTCGTCGATCGGCGCCGAGGATAAAGAGAACAAGCTCGTCACGTACCTCGAAGAGGCGCGGCGCATGGGCATGAAGGTCCTGCCCCCCGACGTCAACGAATCGAAGACTCAGTTCGATATCCAGAACGACAACATCCGTTTCGGGCTGCTCGCGATCAAGAACGTGGGGTCCGGCGCCGCCGAGTCGATCGTGACCGCCGCGAAGGACAAGAAATTCGAGTCCCTCGACGATTTCTGCTCGCGCGTCGATCTTCATGCGATCAATAAAAAGGCGGTCGAATCCCTGGTCAAGGCGGGCGCCCTCGACGGCCTGCGGGCGGGCGAGCCCGCGCCCGCGGCGCGCGCCCGGCTTCTTTTGGCGGTGGACGAGTCCGTCGGCCGCCAGCAGAAGATGAAGGCCGACCTCGACAAGGGACAGGGGCTGCTGTTCGGCGCCTCCTCGCCGCCGCCGTCGAAGGAGCTGTCCACCGCCGATGCCTCGGTAAAGCCTTTGTCTGAACATGACACGCTGACCTTCGAGCGCGAGGTCCTGGGCTTCTACTTCTCGGGCCACCCGCTCATGTCGGTCAAGGCGCAGCTGCGCGCCACCGCGACGCACGAGGTCAGCCAGTTGCAGCCCTCGATCACCACGCCCGTCCGCCTGGCAGGGATGATCAGCAAGATGCGCAAGATGGTCTCGAAGAAGACCGGCGAACCCTGGGTGATCGTCACGATCGAGGACCTGACCGGGGAGATCGCGGCGCTGTGCTTCCCGAGGACCTACGCCGCGGGCGTCAACACCCTCGCCAAGATCGGCGCGTTCGTCGCCGTGACGGGGAAGCTGTCGTTTAAGGGCGAGGATGCCGGCGTCGGCGCCACCGCGGAGCTGATGGTCGACGAGATGATCCCGCTCGACTCCTCGGCCACGAAGTTCGCCAAGCGCCTGCGCCTGAAGTGCGACGCGACGGTCGGCACCGAGAAGCTCGAGGCGCTGCGCGACGTGCTCGAGCGCTTCGAGGGCCCTTGCCCCGTCGCCCTTGAGCAGGAAACCCAGGAGGGCGTCGCGATCCTGGACGTCGACCAGCGCGTCAACCTCAACCAGGCGCTGTTCGAGGCGGTCGAGGCCATCCTGGGCCCGCGTTGCTGGAACATCGACGCCTCCGGCGCCCCCGCCGTCATCGCCCCCCGCAAGTGGGGCGGCAAGCCCTCCTAAAATACTGTCCGTTCGGCATGCCTGACACCGATTAGGACAGTATTTCCCGCATAAACATCCTTGTGACAACCGGGTAAAATGGCTAGAATTCCAAGCTGATTTATTAAGGAGAGGGGAATGGCCGATACGAAGAAGCGCATCCTCGTCGCCGACGACGATCCGGATTTGCTCGATTTGCTCATGATGGACCTCGCCTATCAAGGCTATGAGGTCCTCTCCGCCGCCAACGGCAAGGACGCGCTGAACACCGCGCTCAAAGAGCAGCTCGACCTCGTCCTCCTCGACGTGATGATGCCCTACATCGACGGGTATCACGTCGCCTACGAGCTGACCAACAAGCTCGGCGCGAAGGCCCCGCGCATCATGATCATGACTAGCCGCGACACCGTCAAGGAGAAGGGCATCGCCCTTATGAGCGGCGCCACCGAAGTATTACAGAAGCCCTTCGAGATGGCCAAGCTGCACGAGCGCATCATCGCCGTGCTGTCCAAGCCGGCGTAATTCACCAGGATTTATAAATGAAAACCATGCTTTTACTGTCGGTGGCACTCCTGCTCGGAGCCTCGGCGGCTCGCGCCGCGGAGCCCGCGCCGGCGCCCGCGCCTTCCCAGCTCAAGATCAAGGCGAAGGCCGCGCGCGAGGCCCGTACGGCGCGCGAGGGCATGGGCTCCCCCGACACGGACGGGATCGACACGCCGACGACGGCGGTGCTCGATAACTACGGCTATTCCGCGCGCTCGCGGTTTTACTCGCGCGGCGGCGTGCTGCAGTATCTTTCCTTCGGCGTCTACCCTGGCATCAACCTCGGCGCGTCGGTGGCAGTGGACGGCCTGATCGGCGACGAGCGCAACGTGCGCATGCGCGCGCCCACGGCACAGGTCAAATACCGCTTCTACGAGGGCGACCACGCCATGCCGTCCTTCGCGGTCGGCTTCGACGGCCAGGGCTACCGCTACAACACCGGGATCCGCCGCTTCAATCAGCGGCAGCGCGGGTTCTACGTCGTGGCGACGAAGGAGCTCGGCATGCCGGGCATCCAGCTGCACCCGTCCTTCAACGTGTCCGACTTCGACTCCAACGGCATCTTCGGCGCGATCCCGCTGTCGATCAACATCCGGGACAAGGCCTCGATTTTGCTCGAGTGGGACAACATCGCCAACTGGAGCGACTCCCGGTTCAACGCCGGCATCCGCGCGTATCTTACTCCCAATTTCAACGTGGACTTCGCGGTGCGCGCCATCGGCGCGGGCGGCAACTACGGCGACGGCTCCCCGCGCGGGCCGGAGCGCATCGTGCAGCTCAAGTACTCCAACTCCTTCTAAGAGAACATCCATGGCTAAAAAGAAGATCGCGATCCTCACCGGCGGCGGCGACTGCCCCGGCCTCAACCCGGCCATCCGGGGCGTGGTGCTCAAGGCCCACAAGCTCGGCTACGAGTGCCTCGGCGTGCAGGAAGGCTGGAAAGGCATGATCAACGCGACGGTCAAGCCCATCGGGCCCGACGACGTGCGCGAGATGATCGGCCGCGGCGGCACGATGCTAGGCACCTCTCGCACGAACCCTTACAAGAAGGAAGGCGGCGTCGACGGCGTGCTCAAGGCGTTCAAGACTTTGGATCTGCACGCCCTCGTCGCGATGGGCGGCGAGGACACGCTGGGCGTGGCCAACAAGCTCTACAAGGAGCACAAGCTCAACGTCGTGGGCGTGCCCAAGACGATGGACAACGACCTCGACGCGACCGACGCCACGTTCGGCTTCGACACCGCCGCGACCCTCGCGATGGAGGCCGTCGAGCGCCTGCGCGACACCGGCCGCTCGCACCGCCGCATCATGGTCCTCGAGGTCATGGGCCGCCACGCCGGCTGGGTCGCGCTCTACACGGCGATCGGAGGCGGCGCGGACTACCTCTGCCTTCCCGAGCGTCCCGTCGACGTCACGGATATGTGCGAGAAGCTCAAGGCCGCGCACGCCAAGCGCCAGGTCGCGATCGTCGTCGCCTCCGAGGCCGTGGACATCCCCGGCGAGAAGAAGGAAGAAGCGCTCGACGAGTTCGGCCACATGATTCTCAAGGATCGCGGCGTCGCGGAGCGCCTGACAAAGATCATCGAGGCCGAGACCAAGATCGAGACGCGCTCCGCCGTGATCGGGCACATGCAGCGCGGCGGCGCCCCCACGCTTTTCGACCGCATCCTGGGCACGCGCGTCGGCGTGCTGGCCGCGGACCTCGTGCACGAAGGGAAGTTCGGCCACATGGCCGCCCTCAAGGGCGACTCCGTGGTCGCCGTCAGTCTCGACGCCGCGACTGCCAAGCTCAAGATCGTCCCGCCCGAGTGGCTCAAATTCTCGGACGACCTGCTCTGATCCGACCGGAGAACGATGCCCGACGATTCATCGCGGTTCCAGCGTAAGACCGTCCTCGTCAAGAGATCGCTGCAGCTCAAGTACATCGGGATGGTGTTCCTGAGCGTGCTCGTCGCGTCGATGATCGTGGGCGGCGACGTGTACTACTCGCTCATGCGCGTGATGCTGACCGAGTGCCCGTCGGTGACCGACCGCGTCGTGCAATTCAACACCGTGCTGCTGGTCAAGATCGCGCTTTACCTCGGCCTCATGTTGCTGATCTCTCTCTACGTGTCGCACCGGTTCGCGGGCCCGATCTATCGCTTCGAGAAGTCCTGCCAGTCACTGAGCACCGGGGACCTCACGCACCGCGTCTCGCTGCGCACGGGCGACGAACTCATGGAGTTGCAGGAGGAGTTCAACGGCATGGCGAGCGCGCTGCAGGCCCTGCTCCAGAAGGACCGAAACCTCGTCCAGCGCCTCTCCGAGCGGCTCGACGACATCTCCAAGCGCCTGCCGGCCGACGCGGCCGTCGCGCGCGAGGATCTCAAGGCGTTCAAGCTCGAGCTCGACCATCTGACCAAGTCGTTCAAAGCCTGATTTTTTCTCACCTCGAATGATCAACCGGTTCCTCGCCCCCTGCCTTTGTCTCGCCCTCGCCGGGACCACCGTCCGGGCCCAGGGCCCCGTGCGCCAGGCGACCGAACGCGTGTACACGATCGAGGAGGTCGTACGGCTCCTGCGCAACGACCCGAGACTGCAGTCCGCCGAGCAGGACGTCATCATCGCGGACGCGCGCGTGACCGAGGCGAAGCTGCGCTTCCTCCCCGAGGTCGGCCTGCAGGCGAGTGCTACGAAGTACGACGCGCGCTACCCGTTCGCCCTCTCCCCCGAGTTCCGCAGCCTGCTCCTGTTCCCCGGCGCGTCGAGCGAGTCCATCTACTCCGGCCGCGCGTACTTCAACATGCCGATCTACGAGGGCCAGCGCACGATGAACACCCTGCGCCTGGCGCAGGCCTCTCAGAAGCAGGCCCTGTCCAAGCGCGACTCGGTCAAGATGGACGTGACCCTGCACGCGAAGGAGGCGTTCTATCGCCTGCTGCTGGCGCAGGAGCGCGCGAGCGCCTTCGACCTCCACTTAAAGAACGTCGAGCTCGCCGCGGAGAAGTCCGACATGGGGCCTTGGGACCGCGTCGAGTCCGAGGCGTCTCTCGGCGTCGCGCGCTCGCGCTCGGCCGAGGCCAAACACGCGCTCGACGCCGCGCGCCTGGTGTTCCTCAACACCCTAAGCCTCGAGCTCGACACGCCTTTCCGCGTACAGGGCGCCCTCGAGACGCGCCCCGCGAAGGCCGACGTCGAGAAGGCCGTGATCTGGGCGATGGAGTTGCGTCCGGAGCTGCAGTCACAGACGTATCGCGTGCAGATGGACGCGATCGGCGTGAACCTGGCGCTCGGCCGCCGCTATCCAACGATCACCTTGGCCGGCGACTACGAGCTCACGGCCCAGCGCTTCCCGATCAAGAACAACAACTGGGACGTGACGATCGGCATCCGGGTCCCCTTCGCCTACGACTACTGGAGCCAGCTCAAGCAGAAGCGCGCCGAGCAACGCCAGGGCGAGCTCGCGCGCGCCGAGCTCCAGGACCTGGTCCGCCTCGAGGTCCGCCAGGCCGCCGAGACCCTGCGCTGGTGGCAGGAGGAGTGGCCCCGCCGCGAGAGCCAGTGGCTGAAGGTGCAGGCCCTCTACGACGACGCCTCAAGCAAGCCCGCCCCCGCGCTTACGCGCCTGCGCGCGCGCGACGGCGTCCTGGAGCTCCGCCTCGCCCACCTCGCCGCCGTCACGGAGCACATCCTGGCCCGCGCGCGCTTCGAGCGCGCCGTGGGCCGTGAACTGCCGCAATGAAGCTCGCGGCCTTTCTCCTCGCGCTCGCCCTTCCGGCCCAAGCCGCGCCCGATCTCTCCGCTGAAGGCCTGCTGCGCGATCATCTTTGGCGAGAAGTGCGGCAGGCGCCCGCGAGCCGCCGTCCCAAGGTGGGGCTCGTGCTGTCGGCGGGCTCGCTGCGCGCGGTCGCGCACGTGGGCGTCATTCAAGCGCTCGAGGACGCGGGCTTCCCGATCGACACGGTCGCGGGCACCTCGATGGGCGCGGTCGTGGGCTCGCTGTACGCGTCGGGGATGCCGGTCAAGAAGATGCACGAGTTCGCCGTCGCGATCAAGGTCGGCAGCGGCAACAACGTGTCGTCGGCGCGCCTGATCTCGCTGCTGCTGTTCGACAAGCTGCTCTCCTCCGAGAACACGGAGGTCCTGCTGCGCAAGCAGATCGGCGGCATCCGCTTCGACCAGACGCTCAAGCCTTTCGCGTGCGTCGCGATGGACGTCTACACGGGAGAGGCCATCATCTTCCGCGACGGCGACGTGGCCAAAGCCGTGCGCGCGAGCATGAACCTGCCCGGCATCTTCCGCCCGCTCGAGTACCGCCATCGCTTTCTCGTCGACGGCGGCGTCGTGGACTATATCCCCGTGGACGCCTCCCGCCTGCTCGGCTCGGAGTGGACGCTCGCGAGCGTGACCGAGACGGACTACACGACCGCGCGCCCCGAAAACGTCCTCGAGTCGTTGCTTCAGGTCATCGACATCCGCGGCTCCTACCTCTCGCGCGACCAGCGCAAGCTCGCCGATTACCTCATCGAGCCTCCCGTCGGCGACATCGGCATGTTCGAGGATCACCGCATCGTCGAGGCCATCGAAAAGGGCGTCACGGCCGCGTCCGCGCGCCTCGACGGTGCGAAGGAGAGCCTGATCCTGGCCTCGATCTCGAAGCTCTCGGCCGGCTGGGCGCCGGAGGCAAGCAAGTGAAGGCTTCAACGCTCCCCCTCGTCTTGGCCTTGCTCCTGCTCGCGGGCCCGGCCCGCGCCTGGCGCCTGTTCGGCGAGCCCTCGGACAGGAAGATCCGGCCGATCCAAGAGCTCTCCGACGCCCATAAGCCCGCCGAGGTCGTAGCGGCGCTGACGCCCGACTTCATGCAGACTTTGCGCGGAACGGACCTGCGCCAGGCGTACGTCCTAATGGGCGACAACCTCAACGCCCTTGGGCGCGTCGACGAGGCGCTGGGCTTCTATCAGCTGGGCGTGAAGCTGTTCCCGAAGAACGTCGACCTGCACACGCGCCAAGGGGACATCCTGCAC